>Ga0105162_1001636_pt1 | contig 12630 bp, 16 predicted proteins | sample JNZ201metaG_FD_81532 | JGI IMG/M metagenome (GOLD analysis project Ga0105162, IMG submission 81532) | Hot spring microbial communities from Jinze hot spring, China to study Microbial Dark Matter (Phase II) - JNZ 20120812A | ecosystem: Environmental > Aquatic > Thermal springs > Hot (42-90C) >...
ACAGCTGGCGGAAAAATGCGTGAAAGTCAGAGGAGTCGAGAAAGCGGAGGTTGTCGAGGCTCTCCTCGGCTACGCCTGGCTCGGCGGCATTCTCGATGCAGAAAGAGGCGTTAGAAGGCTAGCTGAGCTGCTGAGGAAAGGGTACACGCTGGAGGACGGGCTCGTGGAGCTGGTGAACTCGGTAGTCTCGGGATTCGACGAAGTGAAGGTCGAGGTTTAGACCTCCGAAGACTGCGCGTAGAGAATACGCCTTCTATAGTTCCTCTCGTTCCTCCTTCTCGGGAATAGGTTCTTTTTGGGCTTCGGAGGGATCTTGGGAGTAGCGTTCCTGACTTTTCCCGCTTTTGTGAGGCTCCCGTGGGACGGCATCTCCTACCCCTCCTGAAGTACTAGACGGCTCATTTAAGCGTTTTGCGACGCACCTCAGAAGAGCAGGGTGGTTGGCGAGCTCTCTTTCACTGAGCAGCGGCCGGTTTGTGGGGGATGATGTGGTCCGGCGTGGTGATGACTTTCTTGACCTTACCACCTACCCTAACCTCGATCACGTAGGCCCGCCCCCTCTTCTCAACTACGCGGCCCACGAGGCCCTGGTACCTTCTGTGGGGGGCGGTTTCCACGAAGGTCGGGTCGATGTCGATGACCACGTAGTCGCCTATCGAGTACTGGTACATCAGCCTGCTCAACCCGCGGTAACCTCTCTCCCTCGGGTGGTGCCTTAGGACTTTCCTTCCCCGGTTTCTGTAACCTTTCGAGTGCCGCAAAGCGAACCCCCACGCGAATGAGGAAGAGCGTATTTATTCGTTGCGGAAGCCATTCTCCGAGTGCGCGCTCAGGGCTCTTCAATGTTGACCACGTCTAGCTCGATACTCTCCACAGGTACGCCGAGAAAATCGGCTACGCTGGGCTTTGTGCGCCCTTCATCACCGTGAATAAACTCCTTGATGTAGAGGCCACCTTGTGCCTCGATCGTGAACTCTACTTCGACTGGTGAAAGCTGCTTTGCTTCGACCCTGTAAACGAGCTTTCTTCTGAGCTTATTCACCCTCCTGTGGAGGACGCGCAGCGGTGTTCTCTGCTCCACGACTACGCCCGACATGGTTCTCTCCAGCTCAGCCAGCTTCTCTACGCTCACGGGACCGGCGAACCTGACTCTCGCAACGTAAGTCTTCTTAGCGAGCTCGGCCAGGCTCTTGTACTTCTTAACGCTCTCGCCGGAGCAGTACCTCAGCTGGTGAACCTCGATAAGCCCGCCAGCGTTCTCGTTGATAATCTTCTCCAGCTCCTCCAGGTTCAGCAGCCGCATCTTCGGTTTTTTCAGCTCTACAACAAAGGGTCTGCCAGAGCCTAGTGTGCGAGCGTCTATATCCTCCCTGCCGGCTGCGTGAAACTTCGCCCCACTAGCTTCGAAGAACTTCACCATAGGTGCTACTATCAACTCCTCGATCGAAGTGTTGTAGGCTATCCGACCATCGGGGTAGGGCCAAGGGTTCTGGGGGAGGCCTCTGGCGAGCTTCAAGTACCTCCCGCAGATGTAGAGAGGTGATGGGTGAAGCTCTACCTGTAGATGCTCCAGGGATAGCTCGCGGAAGTCGAGAATTACTAGCATCTCAGGCTTCTCGACAGCGTAGCTGCGGCCCATCAGCGCCTGCAGCGCCTTCCCCACCTCTCTGCTGATCTCGTTCTTCAGAGACTCCGCGTCGGTTAGACCGTAAAGCCTCCAAAGCCTCTCCTCCCTGCTTATAACGGGTAGAGGCAAGCGTACACCTATCTGGAAAGTTTCGAACTCGTAACCTCTAAGCGATTCGGCCAGGATTTTGGCAATTTCTCCGGTTTTCTCGCATATATTGTTGCAGAGGTAGCACCGCCTCTCCTCAAAGGGCAGCTTCAGCCTTCTTGCGAGCGTCTGCGCCGGCTCAAAGCCGCTTTCCGCTAGAATAGTTACGAGCTCCTTGTCCGTAGCCTTAGAGGTCTGCGAGAAAGCCTTCATAAGCAGTAGTGTCTTGATCGCCCGTCCCCGCTGCTCGTTCGTGAGGCCGTACCCCCTCATGCCGAACAATCTTCCCAGGCAGCTGTCACACAAGCTCACTCCGTCCCTAAGGATCATCTCCGCTTTTCTCAAATCCTCACTTATCTCCATGAGAAAACACCGAAACCCCGGCTCACGGTCCCTTTATTTATGCTGCTGAAAAACCCCTTCACCGCTGCCAGCGCCCTTCTCTCCACCTCTCCTCCTCTGGCGTGTACCAGCGCAAAGGTCTTACAAAGAGGTAGCGGGTTTGAGGCTCCTTCAGCTCCTCTATTACTCTTTCCACGATCAGCTTCACCGGGTCTATGCCGATCCTTTTCTCGATGTCTTCAAAGCTCTCGAAAGGCTTCTTCCTTCTCTCCTCCAGAATCTTCCACAGGGTTTTCTTACCTATACCTTTCAGCAGCTCCAGCTCGTGGGTTCGCTTTGAGAGAGGCTGAGCCCTGTTGAAAAAATCCACAAACCTCTTGTCGTGCTCTCTAACCAGCATAACCAGTACGTCCCGCAGATTGTTTCTAGCCGTCGAGCTAAGATCGCTATACTTGATCACTCTCTCGAACGAGAGTATCTGGCTCTCTAAGCTGTCCATGAGATTTATCTTCTCCCCGGGCTTCAGCATAGGAGGTGTACTCACTAGAGGACGGAGCTCCATCAGGATTAATTTCTCTTCACCAATGCACTGGACTAGCGGATGATTTATCCGCCTTATTGGATCCCCGTAAGGCAAAACGTCAAGCACATAAGCTGTAGTCTCGGGAGGCTTTCTCCTAAAATCCCGCGTAGACAAAGTCCCACCTCATTAGGGGTTTTAGCTCAGGTATTGGCGAATGATCTCTAAAACTCTCCTTAACTCATCTTCGGTGAAAATTCTATTTAAAGGAGAAAGAATTAGCCTAACCTCCCCCGGATCCGATGGAGCAATATTTACAAGCTGAACCGCTATCTCCTCCGGAAGCCCCATCTCCGCCATCAGCTGCTCAACAGCTTTCCGGGCCGAAACCGGGTCCTCAATCTTAGAGAACCTTCTCGCGTAGTCCAGCGTGTACCTCTCCAGAGTAGAGAGAGACCTCTTAGATTCCTCCTTCTCCAACAGTTCCTTAACTTCGGCAAGTGTGAGGTTTCGTTCAGACACTATTCGTGGCACTTTGTGCTCACCGGGCTGATTACTCCTTGAAAAAGGAGTTCATAAGGGTTTTTATCTAGTAATGTGCCAAGAAGTTATCCACGTTTAAGACAGAAGAACTGAAGCTTCTCGGGGCACCTTTCATTAGACGGCAGGGAGAAAACACCGCACCCTACGGGCCAATCGCGCGTAACAGGTCGTTTAAACTGCGGTATTCCTCCTCCTTACCCCTAACGTTCACCAGTATTCGCTTCACCGATAAAGAGTTGAGTACATCCACCGGGGCCTTTGTCCCGAAAGCGCGGGTCCACGGCACTACGTCGCCCGAGGGGTCTACAGCCCTGTACATGGTGTTCACCCGTAACTTGTAAGCAGTCTCCTTGAACGAGATCTCTACGCGGGCCCCCTTGCTGCGTGTCCACTCTAGCAGCTTCTCCAGCTCTTTCGTCGTGACCAAACACTCTCACCCTCAGCGAGTCTTTCTCAGCTTCACGTATACTTTCTCGCCCACCTGGAAACGCTCGTAGTCCCTCTCGCTCTTCAGCACTAGCTGTAAACCACCCAAAGAGGCGTAAACTCTGAACGGGTTGCTGGCCTTAAGGTAGACTTCGCCGCCCATCACCACATCCCACTCGTCGAGGCTGCCAGCTTCCTTAGCCACTTCGACGTTGACGGAATCTCCCTCGCTCAACGCGAGCCCAGCCTCCCGGAGAACTCTCTCAGGGATCTCGACCTCCACCTCCCCCCACTCGGCTTCCAGCGCGATGCGCGCAACTCTAGCGTAATCTAGCCTGGAAATTTTCCCTACTCGCGCGATCATAGATACTGTGAAGCTGCATAATGAGGACTATTTATAGGCTTGCCTTCCTGACGGCTCAGAGCAGGATGTGGGCTGACGTCTTCGAAGTCGAGGAGATCGATCTCTTCGGCCGAATAGGGCGTCTCTACACGCGTAGAGGTGTTGTCGAGACGCCTACGTTGACACCTGTCATCAACCCTGCGAAACCCGTTCTCGAGCCTAGCAGGATCAGCAGTCTCGGCTTTCCGATGCTGATGACGAACTCCTACATTATACTGCGCAACTACGGGGAGCTAGCTAAGGAGGTTGGAGTACACGGGATTCTGGGAGTCCAGAATCCCGTGTTCACGGATTCGGGCGCTTACCAGCTGATGGTTTACGGGAAAGTGGAGGTGAGCCCCCGTGAGATTGTCGAGTACCAGCTGGACATAGGGTCGGACATCGGGGTTGTGCTGGACATACCCACGAGGAAGGACACGCCCTACGAGCAGGCAGCCCGAGAGGTAGACGAGACCATCAAACGTGTACGCGAAGCTCTGGAGCTGGACTTGAGGGGCATGCTTCTCGTAGCTCCGGTTCAAGGAGGCACTCACACTCCTCTCGTCGCCTACGCTGCGAGCGAGCTGGCCAAGCTCCCCGCCAGCCTCTACGCGGTTGGAGGACCTACGCAGCTGATGGAGGGGTACGATTACAAGGAGCTTGTCAGGCTGGTTATGACCGCTCGACTTAACCTCCCCTGGGGCGCGCCCCTCCACCTGTTCGGAGCTGGTCACCCGATGATGCTCGCACTAGCTGTCGCTATGGGTGTCGATACCTTCGATTCGGCATCTTATGCTCTCTACGCTAGAGATGATCGCCTCATGACGCCCTCAGGGACGCTAAGGCTATCGGAGCTCAGCGAGCTGCCGTGCAGCTGCCCTGTATGCTCTAAGTACTCTGCGCTCGAGCTGAGAAAGACTCCCAGACAGGAGAGGGTAGCGCTGATAGCCGAGCACAACTTGCACGTGCTCTCCGGCGAGCTGAGAAGGATACGGGAAGCTATAAGAGAGGGTAGGCTGTGGGAGCTCGTAGAGAGAAGAGCGTCAGCTCATCCCGCGCTGATGGATGCCCTCAGAGAGTTCGTAAAGTACGTGCGATTCATCGAGAGAAAGCATCCGGCGACCAGGCAGCCAGTCCGAGGAATTTTCTTCCTGAGTTCACTCAGCAGGTACAGGCCAGAGGTCGTAAGGCACCAGGAAAGGCTGTTCAGTAGGTTTGCGAGAAAGCAGGATCTCCTGCTCCTGTTCGAGGAGACTCCGCAGAAACCCTTTACTCGGTTCGGGCTCATTAAGGAGATTCTTGCGGATGAACCAGGGCTGACGGATCTCTGCGACCCTGCTGTCCTATCTCTGGCATTCTCCGTGATACCTCTCGAGCTTGACGGAGTGTACCCCTTGTCGCAGTACGAGGCTTCAAGACGCATCTTGGACTCGAGCGCTGAGGAGATAGTCTCTGACGTCGTCTGGTACGTTCTCAACAAGGGGTACAGGGGGGTAGTGCTAGTGCACTACTCCCTTCCGGAGAGGGTGGTTAGAAAGATGGGAGAGCTCTTCAAGAGCGAAGAAATAGTGTTCGTGCCGATCCTGCTCGAAAACTACCAGGAAGCTTTGAGAGAACACAGAGAAGTCGCGGCTAGAGTGCGTGCAATCGTCGAGAGTCTCAGCGCTTTCACACGTGATAGGAGGGGGGCTCCCGCTCACGCGTAATCTCGCTTATTCTCCGCTGAATCTCTTCAATCCTCCTTTCCAGAAGCACCGCTTCTTCTCGAAGCTCCTCAGTGTCTACGCTCAGTGAGAGGAGCTTGTTCGCGACCTCTATAGCCTTGCTGGCAGCGAGGGGGTCAGGCCTATCGGGGGAGGCGTAGGGCAGTATCGCTACAGCGGAACTGTCGTACGCTTCGTAGAATGTGAGCATTAGCGCGAGCGGGCCTACGATCCCAAGACCTTCTTCGATCACTTTCAGCCAGCCTAAATCGTTCGAATGCTTCTCAACGTACTTCCTCGTCGGCGCTATTCGTACCGAGTCGTCGTTTTCAGCTGCAAACCGCTTGTCGAGACCCCCGAAGAGTATCGTCTCTTCAACTCCAGCCTTTAGCGCGTACTCTGCGAGGGCTAGCGGCACCCTACTCAAGTCGCGCTGCGCGAGAGGCGTATTGGTGACGAACAAGAGGTAGTCGTCCTTAAGGTGGAGCTCATAGGGGGCTGCGACGCTGTTCTTTACTACAGAGACGAATGCAGGCATGTCAGGCGTTAGCACGATGCCCACCCTCCTGGTACCGAGCTTGTCGGCAATATAGCGGGTAGCTATCCAGCCGACATGACCCACGCCGTGGAAGCCCGAGATTAGAATCCTCGCTTCTACACGCTCTGTGAGCACCAGCCTAACTCTACCGATCTCCTCTACGATCCTTGCCAAATCGGCTCATTGAGAGTGCGAGCTAAAGCTTAAGCCTCTTTCGCTGCGGGGCCCGGAGAAACAGTTAAAAAACCGGTTGTCGAGCGGGTTTGGAGGCGACCATGGGGGTTTACCACGGAAACGATCTGAAGAAAATCACGGGAGGCGTGAAGGGGAGACACGTCAAGGTGAAAAGGAAGTACTGGATTGGCCGGTACCCGACCCTGACTACCATCGGTGAGAAAACTTCCGTAAGAATCACCCGCACGAAAGGCGGAGGGGTGAAGATCAGGGTTAAAGTTGCGGCGGAAGCGAACGTCTACGTGCCCAAGGAGGGAAAGACTGTGAAGGCTAAGATCATCAAGCTCATCGATAATCCAGCCGACCGGAACCTGGCTAGGAGAGGCATTTTAACCAAGGGGGCTTTGATACAGACTTCTGTAGGTAAAGCGAAGGTAACTTCGAGGCCCGGACAGGACGGCGTGGTGAACGCTGTTCTCGTAGAGTGATCCGCGCCGGTGCTCACGGTTGAAGAAGAGGGAGGGTTTTATCATCTGGCTTGCCTATTTCGACGCCAGGCACCCGAGGAGTAAGGGGCGCCGCGTGCCGAAAGCCCTAGCAGTTGAGAAGCCGACTCTCTCTGAGCTCGAGGAGGCTGCTAGAAAGGCTGGCTTCCAGGTTCTTGCTGTCGAGAGTAACGCCAAGTACCCTGCTTGCTGGTTCGAGGAGCCTGGGCGCATCCTAGTCCGGGCCGAGGGGAGGAAGAAATCCCAGGTAGTTACGATCATCGCAGAAAAGCTTGTCGAGGTGAGGAAGGCTAAGCAGCTTCAGCGACGGAAGCCTTGAGGAATCTCTGAATCTCTTCGCGGACAACCTCTGCGACGATTTTCCCGTCCACTTTCCCTCGAACCTTCTCCATAACTACGCCCATGATCTTCCCGAAAGCTTTCTCACCCTTCTCGCGCACGTACCCTGCGTTCTCTGCAATCACGCCTGCAACTATCTCGCGCAGCTTCTCAACGCTTAGGGCTGTCACACCTACCTTAGTGACAGCCTCATCCACGCCCTCTTCCGGGTTTAGAGCAAGCTCCTTAAGCACATCGGGTATCGCTTCCTTCGCTATCCGCCCTTCCACCACGAGCTTAAAGAGGGCAGCAAGGTGCTCCTCTGGCACGTTCTCCACGGGGACACCCTCTCTACGTAAGCTCACCATGGTGTTGGTCAGTGTACTAGCCACCAGAGTGGGTGGGGCGCCGGTTTTGGTGACTAACTCTTCAAAGAGGTAGAGCTGCTGAGTGTCGAAAAGCATCCACGCAATGCTCTCCGGCAAGGAATACTTCTCGCGTAGCTTCTCTAGGGTCTTCTCAGGCGGTTCAGGAAGCTCTAGGCGCAGCTTCTCGAGCCACTCCCTGTCCACGCGTACGGGCCGTACGTCGGTCTCGGGGTACATCCTCGCACTACCTGGTCTCGGCCGCATGTAGCGGGTCGTACCGTCGGGGTTCGCGGCACGCGTCTCCTCGGGAACGCCGCGCAGAGCCTCGACGGCGCGCTCCCAGGCTGCTCTTAAAGCCTCGAGGGCTCTTTCTCTCTTCTCGAATACCAGCACAAACGCGTCTCTTTCACCGCACTCGAGCTTCTTCTTGACGCTGTCCACTTCTTCACCCGTGATTCCGTAGCCAGGGAGCTCGTCGCTGTGGAACAAGCCCCCGACCTCAGCCCTATACCTAGCCCTGTCCGCGAGCTCTGTGCCGAACCTCCTGCCCGGCTGTATTTCCCTTCCCAGAAGGCCAGCGAACCCGGGTAGCTTTAGCGCCAGCGCTACGCCCCCTGCTGCGAGAGCTTGTCTAGCTACCTTTGATCTAGTTTGCTGGAAGATCTCGGTAACCTCCACGGGGTTAAAAGCAAGCATGCTCTCGTCAACGCCCCGCTGCCTGAGCTCATTTCTTATCTCAAGCAGATTCTTCTGACGCAGCGCCTCGTAGAGCACAACCTTCGGGATGAGATCCAGGTACTGCACGCCTTTAATCTCGACCTTTGCACCCCCTTCAACCGACACATTGAGGTCCTGCCTTATCGTGCCCAACCCCCTCTTCACGCGCCCGAGAGACCGAAGCAAGAGGCCTATACGAAGAGCCACCTCGCGAGCCTCTTCAGGGCTTGTGATCACAGGCGCTGTCGCCACCTCTATAAGAGGCACTCCCAGCCTGTCCAGTCTGTAAGTTACAGTTCTCTTCTCCTTATCCTCCGAGACTTTTCTAGCAGCATCCTCCTCCAGGCATATTGTCTGCAAAGGTACAGTCTTATCGCCGACTCTAACTTCGCCGCCCAAAGCTACGAGGAGTGTCCGCTGAAAGCCTGTCGTGTTGGAGCCATCGATGACTATTTTTCGCATAACGTGCAGCTCGTCGACGATGCGCGCTCCCACCATGAGAGCGAACTTTAAGGCCAGCTCTAGAGCCTCTCTGTTCAGCTCGTGAGGAGGCTCCTCGTCGAGCTCCACGAGACAGGTTCTGGAGTTGTAGCCCTCGTAAATGAAGCTCAGGCCCTTCTCGTACTCGAAAAGTGCCGCGGGGTCTATCTCGCCGATCTCGCTCTTAGCCACCCTAAGCCTTCTCCAGACCGTTAAGTCTCCAGGATCCTTAACGATCTCCGTGGGGCAGGAGCAGAAGAGCTTCCCGCGAGTATCGAGCATCTGGTGGATTTCAATCCCGCACTTGATGCCGGGAAGCTCTTTCACCTGCATCGCTCCCACCAGTCAGCCCCAGGATAGGTGGCGAACTCCGACCGGCTGCTCACTTCGTAAGCCAGGTTCTTTGTGAATAGTTTTCTGGCCTCGTCGAGATCTTCTGCTTGACCGAGCACCCAGCTGAGCTTAACGAATGCCGTTTCAGGCAGCATGTCCTCAGCCGGGACAACCCCAGCTCTGAGCAGCTCTACTCCAGTTCTATAAACGTTCATATTCACTCGCCCCCAGAGGCACTGGGTCGTCATCACGACGAAAACTCCTTCCTTCACGAGGCTAGCTATGCTCTCTATGAGGGAAGTGCGCACGTGCCCGAGCCCCGTTCCTTCAATAACGATGCCTCTGTAGCCCCGCTCGCGGAGGTACTCGAAGACGTCGGGCTCCATCCCCGGATAGAATTTAACTAGCGCTACCTTCTCGCAGAACTTGGGGTAAACCTCCACTTCGTCGGCTCTGGGCTTGTACTCTTTCTGCAGCAGAACCAGCTTGCGAGCCGCTAGCTCCACCTTTGCAAGCGGTAAGCTGTTGACGCTCATGAATGCGTCTCTCCGGCTTGAGTGCATTTTCCTGGCACGCACCCCCCTGTGCACGAGCACGTGCTCGTCTCCGGAGCCTCCATGCATAGCTATAACTGACTCAGCGAAGGGGGCTGCAACCGCAGTGAGCGTAGCGCCGATAACGTTCAGCGCAGCATCGCTCGAAGGCCTGTCTGAGGATCTCTGAGCTCCTGTGAACACAACGGGCCCTGGAAGCTGTCTCGCCGCGAACGCTATGGCTGAGGCGCTGTAGTGCATGGTATCAGTACCGTGAGCGACTACCACACCGGCAGGCGCCTCCTTTTCGTAGATCTCCGCGATGCTCTGAGCCAGCTTAGACCAGTGCCTAGGAGTCATATCCTCGCTGAAAATACTGAAAAGAGTCTCCGTCTGCACGACCGCTATATCTTCTAGCTCGGGTATCATGGAGTAGAGCTCCTCTGCGGTGAAATAGGGGTAAACAGCACCGGTGACGTAGTCCACCCTGGATGCGATGGTGCCGCCTGTTCCCAAGAACACCACCTTGGGGAGGTTCCCCTTAAGCGAAGCTTCCCGTGAGGGGGCGAGGGGCTGGGCTTCCGCCGAGTACTGCTCTTCGAGCTTGAGGTCCTCGATCCTGTCGACAGCGACGCCGACGTTGTACCCGTTCTCAAGCTTTAGGATGAGCACCCTGCTGTCGCCAACACGCGGCCTGGGCATAACCAGCCCTTCAAGCTCTAAGCCGTCCCGGAGCTTTACCCTCACTCTCGAGAATAGGCCTGCTCCTGTGCGCTTGAGAAGCCCTATCACCTCCTCTCCATAGCCGCTCAGCTCGTTCACAGGCACCGGAAAGCAAAGGCTCACTCTATTAAAAAACCACTTATGTCGGCCTCGGTTGGTACTGGTGATGAGCTACCCTCACGAGAAGCACAAGGAGAAAAGCCCCAGTGAAATTCGATTCGCATTTGTCACCGTGAGCACTTCTAGGTACGAAGCCAAGAGAGCGGGGAAAGTAGTTGAGGACGAGTCCTTTGCCGTTGCTGCCAGCTTGCTCTCCCAGAAAGGTTTCCCGGTTGTAGCTTACAGACTGATCCCAGACGACTCGCGGCTAATTCTCCGGACTCTAGCAGAGCTCGTGTACAGGGAGGATATAGATGTGATAATTTTCAGCGGGGGTACCGGCCCAGCACCCAGCGATATAACGGTTTTAACGCTCAGGAGTGCTTTCGAGAAAGAGCTGGAAGGTTTCGGCGATGTATTCAGGCTTTTAAGCTTCTTCGATGTAACCTCATCTGCATTCCTCTCATCCGCCACGGCGGGGATCCTCAAAGGTAAAGTAATCTTCTGCGTTCCTGGTTCACCGAAAGCCGTAGAGAAAGCTCTTCAAAGCTTAATAATACCTGAAGCTGGACACCTGCTCAGTCTAGCCCGAAGCCGGTGACGAGCTATGAGCGTCAAAATGGTTGACATAACCGAGAAGGAGGTTTCCTTCCGGCAAGCTGTAGCCCGAGGCTTCATCAAGCTAAGGAACGAGACGCTGGAGGCTATAAAGCAGGGGAGGGTTCCCAAAGGAGACGTGCTGACCGTAGCTAAGGCTGCTGCGATACTCGCTGTAAAGAAAACTTGGGAGATCATCCCCCTGTGTCATCCAATTCCGATAACAGGCGTCGACGTGGATCTGCGCGTTGCCGACAACGGAGTCGAGGCGGTGGTGACGGTGAAGTCTACAGCTAAAACAGGTGTGGAAATGGAAGCCCTCGCCGGTGTCGCAGTGGCTCTTCTCACCGTTTGGGACATGGTGAAAAGCATGGAGAAAGATGAGAGAGGGCAGTACCCAACCACCGAGATCACGGAGATAAGAGTTGTTGAGAAGGTTAAGGAGCCCTCCCGCGAGGAACTCTTCTAGAATCGCCGAGGATCCAGTACTCTCCGTCTTCTCTTCTCTCCAGCTTCCAGACGAAAGCTTCGTGCTTAACTCTCTCCAGGATCTCTGCAAGAGCTGCGAGAGCCTCCCTGCGGCCTCTGGACGCGACTGCTATGAAGAGGACTGGTTCGCCCGGTAGAGCGCTCCCTTTCTTGTGGTAGATGCACACAGAGCGAAGTGCATGCTTCCTAGCCTCCTCTTCTCCTATGCTGGCCAACGCTTCGGTTGAGTGAGGTTCGAGAACCTCGTACTCCAAGTTTTCAACTTGCTTGTCATCGATAACGCTTTTCACCCGACCAATGAAAACCGCTACCGCGCCTACATCGTCGCTCAAACCGCTCAGGAAAGCTTCAAGGTACTTGGCAGGATCGATCTTCTCAACAAAGCCGTAGTTCGAGCCCCCAGAGATTGGCGGCATAACCACGACTTCGCAGCCGTCTCGCAGCCTATCACTCATCTGGGCGGCTTTTCCGTCCACGAGGACGACTGCCTCCCCGCTGCCCAGATACTCGCCGAGCGCGTGGTGCTTCAGCGCTACGGCCTCGAGAAGGTCTCTAACGCTCGACTCTCCTGGCAGCTCTATGATCTCCTCAGAGGTCCCGGCGAGGTCGCGGTATAGCGCGATGTACTTCACGGATACTTTCAAAGAATCACCCCGAGAGCAGGCGCCTCATAAAGTAGCGGTACATTTCAATGTCTTTGACGTAGACGAACTCTCCCTCAGAGTGTATGTTGGTGCCGCTGCGTATCGTCCCGAAAGCTACTACGTCCATGCCTTTCGCATCGAAGTAGGTACCGTCGTTGCCGCCAAGCTCGCCGGCTAGACCCACATCACCTTCGAGCCCAGCATCCCTGTAGGCCTGCCTAGCTGCAGCTAGGACCTCGGATACGAACTCCTCGTTCTTCGCGTACCATCCCCTCTGAGCCGCGACCACCTCGAGCACTGCTTGAACTCTCGAAGTGGCGATCGCCGAGGAGAAGGCCTCGAAAAGCTCGCGTAAACCTTCCTCTACACTCTCCTCAGGGAGGAGCCTCATGTCGAAGCCAGCCCACGCCTCTCCGGGGAT
>Ga0105162_1001637_pt1 | contig 12621 bp, 10 predicted proteins | sample JNZ201metaG_FD_81532 | JGI IMG/M metagenome (GOLD analysis project Ga0105162, IMG submission 81532) | Hot spring microbial communities from Jinze hot spring, China to study Microbial Dark Matter (Phase II) - JNZ 20120812A | ecosystem: Environmental > Aquatic > Thermal springs > Hot (42-90C) >...
GTCTGCCGTGGGTCTCGGAAACCCAGGGTCACCAAGATGATTATTGAGCTTCAGATGTTTATAAGCCTTGCCCACACCTAATCGCATTAAAAGCTTTGAAAACCCTAGAGAAACCTAGAGAAACCTATAGACAAGAAACAGCTTCCTAATCCTTACATCTCCAGCCTATAGAGTGATGCATACATAATTGCAATAGGGGTGTTGATAACCTATAGAAGCCAGGTTTCTATAGGCTATCTAGGGGTGGTGAATTTAGAGATAGCCCCATATCGCCAGAGGTGTATCTTTATCCATCCGAGCAAATAGTTTCAATCATATCGCCAAATTACAGCTATACACAATTTTACCGCCAGACCTGCGATATATGACTCATCCACCGACCTATCCATATCCTCTCAATTTTGGTGCCATACTATCGCTACAGGCTTTACACTGATCAGTCCTCTTACCCCTTATACAGGTATTGCCTGCAGCGGTATGCAGGCTACAGCAAAAAGCACCCAGTAGGGCTATCTTAATCGCTCTATCTATAGCTGTTCAGGATGTGCCGGAGGGTTTGGCTGTTGCGCTACCTGTATACATGGTGAGTAGAAGTGGTGTAAAGGGCTTTTCAATAGGTGTTGTAAGTGCAGCTGTAGAGTACATATCATCATTCATAGCGCTAATAGGGGTTGTAGAGGTGCTATCTTCAGCTAGACTAGATCTGTAAACCGCTGGATACCAGCCAATACGTGGTGTAACAAGATATGGTATAGTCTAGACTTTCTGGATGTGTAGCCAAAAAGAGTTCACCAAGCAGCCAGCCATAGATAGGTATAAAAGAAGATAAAGTTTACAGCTAAATTTTCCCACTTACAATTAGTACCACAACAAGAAAAATACTAACCTTAACAACTAGCGTAGAGACTGCAGTATAGCCCGGTAAAACACTATGGATTCCTAGACCAACAAAACATGACGCGGTAAGGAAAAGAGGCTGCAGTCTATCAAGTAAAAAGCCCTCTGATACCAATCCCCAACTCCACCAATCTCCAAGGAACTCCCTCATCAAAAAACATTCACTACCCTCTACACAAGGATAACCCTGATTCACAGCTCTACCCGGTCTATCTACATAGAGAATTCTACGCCTTGATTTATCTACATTCATAATGGTTTAGTATACATGGTTGTCTTTCCCCTATTCATCTATGTATGTAGTAGGCATATACTCTTGTAGCTTCATGATTTCCAACATTATCTATTGCCAGTATATAGAACTCGATCTTTCTAGATTCTTCAGATACTTTGATTCTTATATTGTATGGAAGTGGTGTTTCTCCAAAGCCGTAACCCCCTATGGGCTCCATAACATATCTTATCGAAATATACATGGGTTGGTAACTCCAGTTTAGTCCATTAAAACTATAGACGAGGTAGACTCCACGGAGACCACTTTCTCTATCGTAAACTGATGCATTTATTAAAAGTTCTCCATCATCTAATCCAGCATTTACACTATATATAACAGGCTTGCTAAGGTCTATGAATTTGTATAGTGTGGTTGGATCTACAACATATATCTCGCCATAGGCTGCACTAACTCTAGGTATCCAAATCTCTTCTTCAAGTTTGAATTCATAAAGCTTAAAGAGTCCTCTCCATAAGAAGTACAATTTACTGTACTTATTGGGGTATAGAACTGGCAGAATCACAACATCATTTGATGTTAGGGGTCTTCCACCATATTCGTTATCTTCTATAGTGAAGTTCCCTAAAATATTTCCATTGAGATCAAGTTTAAAGAGATTTAGCGGTTTCTCTCCTAAACCTCTAACAGCGTATATGTATTGATCATCAACTGCGGCATATGGGTTGGTATTAATGTCTCCCGATACCCCCAGGAATCTTCTCCACAACAATGTTCCATTCCAAGAGATGGCCAAAATACTACCTATAGAGTCGGAGAGTACAACCCTATCCTTCTTATATATAGGGGTGCCCAGGGTGCTGCTGTGTTCAAAAATCCATAGAATTTCTCCTGTTTTTGGATTTAGAGCATAAAGTTTTGTTGATGGTTCTGAAGTTACATAGAGAACATCATGTCCATAGGTTAAACCTCTAACATTTGCCCCAACTTTACTACGCCACTGAAGAACACCATCTTCTGTTATACAGAAAACATATCCCTCATCTCTAACGCTTCCAACAAAAATTCTTCCTCCAACAACTATAAGATTTGATGTTACTGAAACTTTAGATGATGCATTGATTTCAGATTCAAGCTTAATTTTCCAAACAACTTCACCACTATCTTTATTGAAGGCAATGAGATAGGCATCATCTTCAGGTGTTGAAGAGGTTCCAACATAGAGGTACTTCCCTATTCCATAAGCTTCAACAAATCTCCATAGGCCCAAGGCTCTCCATCTAGATACTGGTTGAGGATATGATACAGCTCTTCCTTCAATGCTATCAGAGTAGATCTCAACACCCCATACCAAGCTTCCATCTTCCCTATTAAGGGCATAAACACCCTGATGATCTGCTAAGAAGATTTTGTCTCTTTCCACAAGAGCCTCAGCCAATACCCCACCAATATTGGCTGAAATACTGATCTTGAAGGCCAGTTCTGGAACCCTAGGCAAACTAGAAGCATAATACATGTCGGCCTCCTCGTCGCCTTTCTCCATAACCCATGGAAGTTTTTGTGGATAGAATTCCGCTGGAACCTTTTCAGGTTCCTTAGATGGAGCTATTTCCTCTAAACTTACTCTTTTCATAAAATGGGTAGCATACATGGCAAAAACTGATAAAGAAATTATGAAAAAAGCTATTAAAACAAAAACTATTTTCTGTTTAACGATCCACCACCATTTAAGCTCCTTGGTATAATACCTCTATTTCTGTATAGGTTTTTGCTGAGATTGTTAGCTGAAGTGTTGCCCCTTCTTTAATGCAGAAGAAGGTTTTTCCTTCTTCTACGGACTGCTCCATCATAATTTGCCAATTATTTGATGTTAGATAGTTTATATACCACGACGCTACACTGTCTACACTATCGTAAGTTCCATAGGTTATTGTTATCGTTTTCACTCCGCTAATCACCATCGAGGAATACTTAAGCATTATAGAACCGGGATATCTCTCAATCGGTTCTATTCCAGACACAAGATCTTTAGAAGGAAGCCTATATGAACCATAGTGGATAGATATTAAGGTGTATCTTCTTTCGCTTGTAGGAGCATTAATTATAACTCCAACTTCATCTTGAGCTTTTAAGAGATGTAGACTTATTTTTTCTGAAGTTTTTCTCTCCTCCTTGATTGCCCATCCTCTGAGTTGAAGCTCGTTTTTATACCATTCTGCTACCGTATCAATATCAGCTGCTGTTCCATATTCTATCAATATAATTGTTGGAAATCCTTCATCTCTACGGTATGAAAGCATTACAGAACCTGGATACCTCTGAATAGGTTCTTCTCCACTAACCTGATCTGAATATGGTAATCCTTCAGAAGTTGGAGTAGTTGTGGTTTTCTCGCTAATTAATTTCTCGATATCACCTACGACTACACAATAGACTGCACCTTGTTTACCATCAACTTTTGTTGGAGTTCCACTCAAAGCCCAAATCCCAATCCCATCCCCATCTTTTTTAAATACTATTGCTCCCCACTCGATAGAACCTTCAGGTGTTGATATAGTGGTGATTCCGTATTCTGCAACGACTTTATAACCAACTAGATTACTTTTATACCAATCCAGAATCTCTTTTGCAGTAACATCTCCAACGAAATAAACTTTAGTGACAACTCCTTCACTCGGTATATGCAATGCTTGATAGTAATAGTTAGCTAGGAAATGTTCTCTAGATCCGCTATAAACTAGAACACCCGCCATCGGAGTACTTGTTGGTGTAGTTATAGCTGTTGGTGTAGTTGTAACTAGAGTGGTAGTTGTAGGACTTGGGGAATATCTAGGGGATCCAGCAATGAACAAAACTGCAGCAGCAACAATACAGGCTATAACTATCGTTATATATAGGTATTTTCGTGAAAACATGTATCACCATCTAGTAATTTGAGTTGGATATATTAAAATTGCTCTAAGAGATTTATAAATTTTTTGAGATCTGCATGAAGAATATGAATATGAATCGTTTATCTATCAATATAGTCAGGAACGTATTAATCTACTTAATACTTTTAGTATATTGCAAGACTGGTACTGGAAGCAGCTCTAGTAGCTGCTGGGTATATCTCTAAAGGATATTTACCAAATCTAATACAGAACTTTGGAGTTGTTTGATAGTGTTTAATAGATCTATTAGGATTTGGACCCTTGACCTGCTCTTTTTCAGTTTCTCTAAACTAGTAGTAAACAATTATCTTTAGAACTTTATTCAGTAAAAATAACTATCAACTCTTTACCTAAAGCTTTACCTAAACCTAAAGTACTTACTTTCTTTAGCTTAATCAACTATAGGCGCTTTCCTTTAGATGATCCCAATATTACTCTAGAGTGGCATAGGTGAGCTAGTTGGAATAGTCTTGGGGAGTCTGGCCATGGGGTATAGATTTACTATAGAGAGAATTGGGGATCCCGCAGGGAAGGGGTGGAGGGAAGACCAGCATGATTGGTGGTGGATCCCAGGAAGTTTGCTTCATTAACCAGCTTACAGCTGGTTTAAGTTAGAATTGTTGCAGTAGGGTCTGGGAGACCATCTCTATATCCTTATGCAGTTGGCCAGTCCGGGCTACACTAGATTACTGAAAGGTGTGAGGGAGTATGTAGGAGAACCTATTTTAGGTTAGGATATCTGGGTCCAGCTATACAGGGGGTATGGTGGTATCTCCGAATCGCTGTACAGCTCTATGGGTATAGGAGGTGGTCTATTCTAATAAATTTCTTTGGTATTTCAGCCCTTACACCTTTTACAGGGTCTACAACCTGATTTACTCTGATATCAACTATTAAGCTTGAGAGCATGTATGCCTCCTCAAAGCCTGTATTAAGAGCTCTTGAAAGTATAGAGACAGCTTCTTCAGAAGCTCTATAGACTGCCTCATCTAGATCTACCCCAAATGTAATTACAGCATATCTATCTGGGGTTTCAATTACTGGGTACCGGGGCCTTCTCCCCTTTATCAAATCGAGCTTCACCTGAACCTCCCCAGAGACTTCAGCTGCAGCTACACAGAGTTCCCCATCAGCCTGAACCGCATGTAGGTCTCCTATAGCTAGAAGAGCACCTTCAACAAAGACCGGTAGGTAGACTCTGGCCCCAGCGGACAACAGCTTTACATCCATATTACCCCCATGGTATCCAGAGGTACCCGTAGGGATATCGCCATCCTCAGGTGCTACACCAATCACACCCACCATAGGCCTTACACCAATCTCCACACCGTTAAAGAGAAGCACACCATTTCTAATCTCTACAATTTTAGCCCTAGATCTAAAGCTCTTATCATAGAGAGCACCAAAGCCGGGCACCACCAATATAACCCCACGGTCTGAGACCTCTATAGACTCAATTTCAACAACAAGTGTATCACCTGGTTCAGCACCCTCTACGTATAGGGGGCCTGTAGCTGGATTGACCCTACTCCAGTCTATAGACTCCAGAGACACACCCTCATCGATAATCTGACCACCTAAAGCATCAAGAGTTTCAAAGACTATACGATCACCAGGTCTAGCCCTATATCTAGCAGTATACCTTCTAGAGAAGCTGTATATAATATAGTCCCTCGGAATTCTAATCATTTCCACCAGCCTCAAAATAATGCTATAGAGAGCTGCACTTAAAAACCAATCAGGGGGAAGCCGCTTAGCGTAGTAGGCCTTACACAGCCCCAATACACCTTCCGAACAAATTGGAGAGGCTAGAGCTAGCCCACGAGGGCTCTGGATATAGAGATACACCTAGGGGTAGCTGTAATAGTGTGCAGCCCCGACCCCTCTACTAGAACTCTATTGTGATACTGTTTAGCCCACAGTAGATAGAGGAGCTGAAAATACTGTCCATCTATAATGCTCTAGTGGAGGGAAATCAATTCTAAAGAGGCTAACAGCTAGAGTGTACATATATCGCTATAGAACTAGAATTCCATGGGGTCAAGGTCTAGCTACAGCCATTGATAAGCTATTGATATAGGTAGTTAGGACGGGCTTTTACACTATTTAGCCTATGGAATTTCATAGCACTGTGGATTCTCCAGCAGTACTGAATTTAAATACTATGTATAATTGGTTAGAAAAACAAAATATTTTATGAAGAGTTTTATTCATATGAGTAAAATTTATAAACCAGTTCTTATAGAGTATCTACCGGTGGTTGTATGCCTGGGCAAATCCCTCTAATAGGTGAGAAGTTCCCTGAAATGACTGTAGTTACAACACATGGTCTTAAGAAGCTACCTGACGACTATGCTGGTAAGTGGCTTGTGTTATTCAGCCATCCAGCCGACTTTACACCTGTGTGCACCACTGAGTTTGTAGCATTTGCAAAGAGGTATGAGGACTTTAGAAAGCTTAATGTAGAGCTGCTGGGGCATAGTGTTGACAGCAGCTTTAGCCACATTAAGTGGCTTGAGTGGATTGAAAAGAATCTAGGGGTAAAGATACCATTTCCAGTTATTGCCGACCCTGGTGCTGAGGTGGCAAAGAAGCTTGGCTTTCTCCACGCTCAGAGTGCAACCCATACTGTTAGAGCAGTATTTATAGTGGATCCAAATGGCGTTATAAGGGTAGTGCTGTACTATCCACAGGAGCTTGGAAGAAATATCGATGAGATTTTAAGGATTATAGTAGGGCTTCAGGTTAGTGAAAAACTAGCTGCAGCTATACCAGCCAACTGGCCAAATAATGAACTGGTGGGGGATAGAGTGATAGTACCTCCAGCAAGAACAGTTGATGAAGCAGCAGAGAGAGTTAAGAAGTATACATGCTATGACTGGTGGCTGTGCCACAAGGAGGGTATAGCGGAATGTGCTGAGATGGCTAGAGCCTTCCTAAAGAGGATAGCTGGAGTCTAGTCCAGATAGCCAAAGGCCTCTCCACCAAAAACAGCTTTTTTAACAACCTAGTATGGCTGTCTCTACTCTGCTTACTGTTCCTGACATCCATGCTGGTTGATCGGCTCTATGGTGTGTTTAGTCTCTATAGTTTGGCTGGTTTGTACTCCCTAAGATGCACTATATCTCCAGCTACTACCCTCTTCACCTCTCCACTTCCAACTCTTATGAGAAGTGCCCCATCTTCATCCAGACCCACTGCTACACCCTCTATCTCCTCATCGGGTGTCAATGCCCTTACCCTCCTACCTATTGTTGAACTGTATAGAGTCCACTCACCCAATATATCCGCTAGACTACCCTCTGTGATCCTCCTATATGCAGAGTCTATCTCTCTAATTATACTCTTTAGTAGTGGTGCCCTTGGTACCTCCACCCCTACAACACTCTTTAGTGCTATAGCGCTATCCTGTAGCTCTGGTGGAAGACTGTTATTTACATTAACCCCAATGCCGAGCATTATATGGTGTACCCTATCTGCCTCAGCTCTAGCCTCTATCAGAATTCCACACACCTTCTTTTCACCAATCAGGACATCGTTTGGCCACTTAACCCCTGCATCTATATTGAGGAGACCTCTAATTGATTTAGCGACGGCGACGCCACTTGCTAGTGAGAATAGCTGAAGTGATTTTATGGAGGGGGGTCTGAGTAGAACTGTAAGCCACAGACCGCCCTCATCTGCTTCCCATCTCCTCCCAAGCCTGCCCCTGCCCCTGGAGAGCCTCTCACACACAACAGTAGTGCCCTCTGGTGCTCCCTCTCTAGCCAGTGCATCCACCACATCCTGGGTCGAACTACACTCCCTCATATACTCAACCCTGTAGGTGGTAAACCCCCTATATATCTCCCTACCACCAACCCTCTCCAAGTCGTTGTGAACAACAATTCTATAGCCTAGCCTTGGGTGGCTCTCTACAACAAACCCCATATCCTCGAGCTCCCTAATCAACCTATTTACAGTAGCCCTAGAGACACCGAGTAGCTGAGCTATCTTTGAACCACTAACAAAACCCTCAGACGACATCAGTATCCTAACCAGCTCTACTCTAAATCCACCAGCCATACACATCCAATATAGTGTAGCCTAATCTACACCTAAATACTTTGAGGTCTACAGATATGTTGAAGGTGGTACCTCTTCTCCAGCAACACCTATACCATCTATAGAAATATTTATTAAATTCTGTGGACAGCAGCTATCTGGGTGCCCCCTGTGGCAAAGATAAGATTTGGGTTAAATCTTAGTTGGGCTGTTAAGAGGTGGCCTATGCCTGAAGACTGGAGTGAAATCGTGGCAAGACTTGATGTAAAGTATGTGCAGTTTTCATTTGATCTCCTCGACCCTAGAGCCCTAAGCCATGTAGTCGAGCATATGGCTGGGCTTCTAGTTGATGCCGTAAGAAAGTATGGAATAACAGTACACTCGACCTTTACAGGCCTAGGGGCATACTCATTTAACATGCTTTCACATCCAGATCCCCTAATGAGGCAGGACGCCCTCGACTGGTATATGCATGCAGTAGACTTTACATCTAAGATAGGGGTAAGAGCAACAGGTGGACATATAGCAGCTAAGAGTGTGAGAGACTTTACCAATCCCCAGAGGAGAGAGTATCTAGATGCTGTGCTTATAGACTATATAAGGGCTCTGAGGAGGTATGCACAGTATAAAGGGCTTGAGATGATTCTATGGGAGCCCATGCCGGTTGCGAGAGAGCCTCCGTGGACAATGGACGAGACTAAGGCGATCCTCTCAAAGGCAAACGTTGGTGGAGGTGCTCAAGTAAAACTCAATATAGACGTGGGTCACCAGTGTACATTGAAGGGAACCGATGCAGATCCCTATGAGTGGCTAAGGAGATTCGCACCCGAGTCTCCCTCTATACATATCCAGCAGACGGATGGTAAGGGCGATAGACACTGGCCATTTACAGAAGAATACAATAGGATAGGGATAATACAGCCTGAAAAGCTTATTGAAGCAATAGATGCCTCCGGTGCTAGAGAAGTATATCTTCTACTAGAGTACATACCTCCATTTGAGGCACCGGATGATGAGGTACTAAGAAATCTAGAGGTATCAGTAAGATATCTACAGCAGTACTTTTAAATAAAAATAAAAATAGCTGGAAAGACCCAACCTTTTACTTTTTAACATAATATTTTGTGTAGGCTATGTTTAGCTGAAGTGTTTCGCCATTTCCTCATTTCCAGGCATCTTCAGTATAGCATCTATAGTATCCTCAACCTGTTTGGTGCTCTTTGTTCTAACATCGACAATTAGCCAGTTGAATAGCGTATCCCTACCACCCTTTAGGTTCGCCTCCAGTGCCCATTCCATCCTCATCAATCTTGGAAGGATGGCGTATCTATATACCTTGCTAGGTAGGCTACCCACCTGTTTTGCATGGATACCCTTTCCATCAACTCTAGCTGGGATTTCAACCACTACATTGTTTGGTATCTCCGGTATCGCTCCACTGTTCACTATATTGATGTATATTGGTGCGTACAAGGGTTTTGGTCCTGGAACTGGAAGTGGATATCTATCGGTAGGTTTATCGTTATATATAGAGTCTATGAGTGTTGCAATCACTTCACCACTGGGTTTTGGAGGTATTGAGCTTGTAATAGGCTTTGATGTATCGTAGACTATTCTAGCCATCTCATCAACATTTCTTCTAACAATCAGCACTCTGAATGCATATCCGATCTCCGAATCCGGTCCTCCATATGGACCGTACCAGTACTGTTTTGTTTTTAGATCCCAGTGGTACTTCCATGTACCACCCCTAACGCTATCGCCAATCGGTAGGTATCCGTATGTCTTATACATATCTATAGCGGCTGGACACAGATCCAGGTCCCATGGGTTTACGGTACTCTCTCTCCAGATCCTCCAATACTCCTCCGCATCCTCCTTAATCCACTCATCTAGGTATCTATAGGCGTTCTCCCCCCTGTACCTAAACTTGGTTAGCCATATAACGTGGTTAAGACCTGCCATCTCGAATTCCAGCTCATTGAAATCGATAAGCTTTATTATGCTTTCTATGCATTCATATTGATGTGCTGCACATGCAGGTGTTATGCTCTTTTTGAGAACCTCCTTTGCAAGCCTCATAGCTAGAATCTCGATGGCTGCTCTAAATCCTAGAAATCCATGGCATATACCAGCAACCTTTACCTTAGTCTCCCGGCTGATCATTGTGGATAGTTCTAGCACTGGATTGGAGACTATAAAGAACCATGCATTTGGTGCAAGCTCCTCAATATCTCTTGCAATACTTAGGTGTTCCTTGAACTGGTAGTAGCCCCATATTGTGTGGTAATCTCCAACATAATTCCATTCAACACTATTGATACCATATCTATAGCCGTGCTCCTCAGAAATGCTCCTCATAGTTTCATAGTATGTGTATCCCTTTACAAGAACTGTTGAGATGATAAAGTCAGCATCCCTTATAGCCTCCCTTCTATCCTTAGTTGCATAGACTTTTGTTGGAAGCTTAAGCTCCTCGACATACCTCTTAGCAAAGGTTGCAATAATGTCGAGTCTACGGTCGTCAATATCCATAAGCCATATTTCAGAGTTCTGAAGATCCTTATTAGTAAATATATCAATCAATATCCTACTTGTCCATCTAGCACTACCCGCACCTATGAAAGATACTTTCGGTCCTCTAGCCATGCATCCAGCACCGATAAGCTTTCGAGTGAGCTACCTATATAAATCCTTATCTGTACACATGATTTAGGTATCCCCTATGATTTATCAGGAATACTAAACAGTTGCATGTTATGCTAACGGGCTTCTTACCTACATAGGATTCGCTGGAAATTTAATTAATTAACTAGAGCTAGGCAGCTAGATGCTATGAATTTCCCAGACGTTTTCTAAAGGTAAAGGTGTATTATTTACAGAAGCATTGCATATCCAATGAGATATCCATATTAGCAGGACTTTTTCCAGTGTAATACAATGAAATAGCATTCATATCAATTGGCCAACTCTATATATCTGCAATACGGTGTTCAGAGAAAAATGCCTATCTCTACATCCCACTATAGCATCTATATTTCAAGTTTAGTACCTGTATATCGCTACTCCCTTGCTTTTTGCATAGGATTCCACCTCTCTACCTATCATCACCCCAGTTACGATTGGCACCACCGGTTTTCCCACCCTCTGCTGGACTATGTCAGCTTTTACTAAGACCACACCGATATCCTCTATTGAGGGTTTTGTCTTTACTTCAATAACGTAAGCAGCTCTATCTGTTTCTATGAATAGATCTACCTCTACACCATCGAAATCGGCATTCCTCTGCTTAGATACTATTTTCTCACCTCTAACCGAAATCTCCTCCCTGAGGTCTTCCAAAACATACCTACTATAAACTGTTTCTGAAAGAGCTCCCAACTCCATCTCTATACGGGAAAACCTTCTATTAGCCTCATCCCACCTCTTCTCTTCAAGTTTAACAAATTCTAGAAAGTCTTCTCTAAGTTTCTTCAACTCAAGCTCTATAGCCTCAAACCTCTTATAAGCCTCCTCCCATCTTCTATTGTTTTCTTCCCATCTCTTGTTGTTCTCCTCCCATCTTTTGAAGTTCTCCTCCCACTTTCTATCATTCTCCTCCCAACGCCTACTATTTTCTTCCCATCTTCTATTGTTTTCTTCCCAACGCTTCTCCTGTTCTTTGATATATAGTAGGAAATCGCTTCTAAGATTCCTCAGTTCAGAAATTACTGTATCTAGGCCTAGAAGTCCGGCAACAGCATATCTAAACTCGGCATCCTCCTCCAAAGCTTTCAAAAACCTAACCTTCTCATCGCTACTAAGAGTAGCCATAGATATAGACCGTGAGAGTTTAGTGAAGAGAAGCTTATAAGCATTAAGTCTGTGCATACTTTTAGTGTACAGTATATTGAAGAAATTATTCTGTGTTTAGACCTCCTTCCAATTTTGAAGGTAGCGTTCCTTCCAAGAGTTCGCTAGTCCGGAGCTATATACCCCTGTCTCTGCCGGTTTTTAGACCTGTTTTCAATCCTAGACATATTTTTACTACTTCATGTAGTATGGAGCTCGAGGACCGGGTTTCGCATCTGCTATTGCATGTTCCTACTAGGTCTATACTAAATACTTTGTTTTGACTGTGGAATTTAGGAATACTCTGTATTTTCACCTATGGCTACATATTTTGATGTCTTTCCCTACCTCTATACTCAAAACAGCTATACTATATCCCTCCACAACCTCTCTAATTTCCTATTTAGCAGCTATCCGTATGTCCACATTCGAATAACCTTGAAATTAATAGAGTTTTCTCTATTCTGTAAAATGTACTTTAGGCAACCTACAACTACCTTCGAAACACTAAGCATGTGAAGATTGACGGTATAGACCTCAATGAAATGGAGCCTTGAAGTTTGTGAGGCTAAGGGTGTAAGAGCAGTTTGATACCGATGGATAAATAACTGCAACGAAATCCAAATTCTTACTTTTTGCAATTTTAAGGTATATATACTTCCTTTTGTATCCAGTGAATGTAAA
>Ga0105162_1001638_pt1 | contig 12619 bp, 15 predicted proteins | sample JNZ201metaG_FD_81532 | JGI IMG/M metagenome (GOLD analysis project Ga0105162, IMG submission 81532) | Hot spring microbial communities from Jinze hot spring, China to study Microbial Dark Matter (Phase II) - JNZ 20120812A | ecosystem: Environmental > Aquatic > Thermal springs > Hot (42-90C) >...
ATCATTAACATTTCTTTCAAAATATATAAATCATTGATGAAATTTTTTTATAAATGAATTAAAAATTATAAGTAAAAGTGGATTTTGGTTGGCGCATGAAGGAAATTCTAACAAAATTTCCTTTTAAAGAGGAAATTGAGAAAATAACAAAGTATGTAAGTAATGAAGAATTAATAAAACTCTTAGCAAGTGTTTTAGAAAAATATATTGCTCTAGATTCAGAGTTAAATTTGAACTTCCTTGCAAGAGAAATGATTGAATACATTGCAGCTACTTCTGAAGAAACTAAAAGCGAAGAAGCAATAGCAGTAGCTATAAGTTGTTTCAACATGCAAGAAATAGAAAGAGTACTGAGAAAATATAAAAAGAATAAGTTGAATCTTTCTGAAATTTTCTCAGATATAGGCGCTTTAATTCATAGGAAGATATCAACTGGGGAGCAAGGCACTGAAGTTGTAAAAAGGTATTCAGAATGGTTGGAAAATGGTTTTGTATCTAGATTTTTGAATTTTGTTGCAGAATTCCCAGGGAATGGGATGGCACCACTACAACAAAATGTTTTCACTATTTTGAATGTAGACCCATCTAAGCTCGAAGAATTTAATCAGATGGCTTTAAAATTATACCGAAAGAAAATACCCATTGAAAAGAAAATAGAATTGATATCTCTCCTCTCTCTGCTATCTTCTGTGAATAAATTAGAGTACTTCGAGCATCTTACTTCTGGGAACATTAAGAAGTTAAAATCTTTAATAGAGAATGAATTAAAACTTCCACTTCCAACCAAATACTCTTTGGAATGTGGTATAAAGTTCTTGAAGGATGTGGATAAAGACCCAAATTTAAGGTTTATTCATCAAAAAGCTGTCGAGTTTAGAGGATTTGGTAATTGGTTGAGGAGTGATGAAATTACAAGAAGTGTAATAGAGTTAATGGAAAATGAAGGTTTTAACTCCAACTTATTTTTAGATAGTGGGGAAAGGATTTCTCAGAAAAAAGCAAGTGAAAGCTTTTCGGAAAGATGGGTAGAAGTATTTAAACACATTGTGATTAAAGTTTTGGGCAGCAAAAGGAATGAACTTTTGCCAAAGATTTCAATACCAAATCATTCTCCAGGGTCTTTGTACAAAAAGATAAAAGAAGATTACAAAAAAGCTTTGGAAGAAGATAAAGAAGCTGCTAAAAAAGTTCTTTCCTTTTTCTCAACTCTCATAAAAAATTCTTATAAAAACATCAAGATGCCTCAATCTACTCTACGCCTTTTACAAGAAATTGATGCTTTGATTTACATGATGGATAAAGAAATTATAACTAATTATCAAGGGTCAAAGATAGTTGGAAAGGTTTGGAGAAGAAAAGTACCACAAGACCTTTATGATGTTAATAAACTTTGGTGTTGTTGGTTTTTACCGCAAAATGAAGATAAAGAAATCCCACTAATCTTTATTGATCCTAAAACTACTCTACTTCAATTTTACATCAAAGGGATTGAAAATCCAATTGCTGTGGCATTTCTTTATGCAGGAAAACTTGAAAACGAGAATTGCATTTTTGTGGATACATGGGAAGGCGGCCCTTTCACTTATCTAGCTTTAAGTCAAGAAAAAATGCACGAGTTTGTTTTAAAATCCCTTATCAATTTTTCGAGGAAGGTTGGTGCAAAGAGGCTTTTGATTTATGCACATCCAAAATATACAAGAGCAAAAGAATTCGGTAACTTTTTGAGAGACAAGAATTTTAAAATAGATAATGTTTTCTTAGAGGCTTTAGATTTTGAAGATAGAGTTCTTCAAAAATATTCACAAACATTTCAACACCACACAACTGAAGCATTCGGAAAAAATAAGATAATTAAAGGAAATGTCGAAGTTTTTATCTTCAACTGTTAACTTTTGCTGCTAAACTTTTAATTTCTTTTTTTAGGGTTTTTGGTAGCAAGTTTAGCAATTTAACTGCAAAACATTTTTTCTCTATCTTGTAGCTTTTTCTTTCAAACTTAAAAAAGATAAGACCCTTTTTATGTAAGTTATTAAGGGCGTTTCTTACATTACCTCCAGACATCTTAAGCTTTTTAGATATCTGGTAGCTGTTTGTTCCCGGGTTGTTACAAACAAATTGATAAACTTTGTCTTCTGCTTTTCCATGTCTTCGCATTTTCCTCTCCGTCAATTTAAAAATTTAACTCAGTATTTAAAAACTTTTTCTTTTCCAGAATAGCAAGATTTATATTGAAACACAACATATGTTGTAAATATGTCAAGAGTAATAACTGAGTTGGAGAAAACAATTCTTTTATCTACTCTTATAATAACAAAAGGTGATATGAAAAAAGCTATTAGTGAAGATGATATAGTGCTTAAATTCCCGATGCGACAAAGAAAAAATGTGAGAAGGTTTTTAAAGAAGTTGGTTAAAGATGGTTATTTGGTAGAGTCTCCTCCCAAAACCTATAGGCTTTCTGAAGAAGGATTTAAAATAGCTTCTAAGCTTCTATATGAAGGCGGTACATTTGTCTAGAGAAGGAAAAAAAGCACTTTTCTGGCATGAGGAAAAAGCGGGGAAAATAAAAGGTGTGAGATGTGAACTATGTGCAAGAAGATGCTTCGTCATGGAAGGGAAAAGGGGATTTTGCATGGCTAGAAAGAATATCAAAAACAAGCTTTTCTCTTTGAATTACGGGAAAGTTGTTGCAATTAATGTTGACCCTATAGAAAAAAAACCTCTTTACCATTTTCACCCAGGTTCTTTTGCTTTATCTTACGCTTGTGCAGGATGTAATTGGGCTTGTAGCTACTGTTGCAATTTTGATATAAGTCATGTTGATTCACCTGAAAAATTTGGTAATGATTTTGAACCAGAACAAATAGTTGAGTTGGCTGAAAAAAATGGTTTAAGGATAATAAGCCATACTTACACAGAGCCAACCGTTTTTTTCGAATTTGCTTACGATGTTGCTAAACTAGCTCACAAAAAGAACATTAAAAACACTTTTGTAACAAACGGTTACATCACGGAAAAACCACTTAGAAAAATTTCAAAATATCTAGATGCTGCAACAGTCGATTTCAAAGCTTCTGGTGATGAAGATTTTTTGAAAAAATATGCTTCAGTGCCTTCTGTAGAGCCTGTGTTTGAAACTTTAAAACTTATGAAAAAATTTGGAATCCACATAGAGATAACCAATCTAATAATTCCAGAAATAGGTGACAAAAAAGAGAAGTTTGTAGAGCTTGTAGAATGGATTCTTGAAAACCTAGGGCCCAACACACCTTTCCACATCATAAGGTTTTTCCCAAATTACAAACTCCTTAATATAGATGCCACACCTATTTCCACTTTAGAAGATTTTGCTAAAAAAGCTAAAGAAATGGGATTGAATTATGTTTACATCGGGAACGTTCCTGGTCATGAATGGGAAAACACTTATTGCAGGAATTGTGGTGATTTGTTGATCGAAAGATTCGGGTTTGATGTGAAATCAAATTTGACGGAAGAAAAATGCCCTAAATGTGGAGTAAAGCTTGAAGGATTTATATTGTGAAAAGGAATAGTGTTTATATGGTAAGTGAAAAACAAGTGTTGAGTGCTTTGAAGAAATGCTTTGACCCAGAATTATCTGTGAGTATAGTGGAGCTTGGATTAATTCATGACATTAAAATTAAAGATGGGGAAGTAGAAATAAAAATGAGTTTAACTTCACCATTTTGTCCTATGCAAACTTATATTGTGGAAGATGTGAAAGAAAAAATTTCAAGATTAAAAGGAGTAAAGAAAGTTAATGTTAAAATTGTGCCGGGTTGGTCTCCTGATAGAATTCCCAAGAAACTGAAGAAAAAATTGGGGTGGTGATATGGCTTACAAAATAGTGCATGATAGAGCTTCATGTATAGGATGTGGCGCATGCGTAGCAGCATGCGAAAAATTTTGGTCTTTGAAAGATGGGAAATCGAGTTTGAAAGGTGCTAAGAAAGTTGGCGCAAATTTCGAGCTTGAAGTTGAAGAACTTAATTGTAATAAAGATGCGGCAGAAGTTTGTCCAGTTAATTGCATCCACATCATAGATTTGAAAACAGGGAAGAAAATCATTTAGATTTTTTGGCAAAAATTTTAGCGAGAATCCAGAGAAAAATCAATAAAGCCCCTGCAACTAACAAAAACAAAAAGACAGAAGAGAATTGATTTAAAACTACGTCCAAGATATCTTTTTTGACAAAAAAGGGTAATTCTTTAAAAATAATGTTTTGAAGTAAAGGAAAAACGAAGAAGAAAATACCTATTGACAAAAACTCTAAACCAAAAGTTTTGAATCTTTCAGACCAACTTTCAATTGAAATTAAAAGGAGAATTGCAAAAAATGAAGTAGTCAAAATTGAAAGTTTAAAAATTTTGTCAAAAAATGTGTAAGCTTTGTTGCTGAAAATTACAAGAAAATCTTCGAGCGAATTTATATTTCTCAAACATTCTAAGAAAGAGCACTGGTATTCCTTAAAATATATGCTATCAAAAAGTTTATAAGCTACAGTTTGAATTGCTAAAGTTAAATTCTTCCCTAAAATTTCAGAGCAACTTACGCTTAAGTTGTTAACAGAAAAAGTAAAATTTGGATATAAATTGCAGTGCAAAACTATTTTTTCGTATTCACTTTCTATTTTTTCTCTACTTGCATTTAAAACAACATTCGAGTAAATCATGGAGAAAAGACTTTTAGCATTTTCGTAAGAAGTTAAGTTTCTTAAAAAGAATGTCAAAATCAAAAATGTTAAAGACAATGGAAATAAGAAGCTAAATAAAAGTTTTGCAATTTTTCGCAGCACTCCCATTTCACTCATCTTTGAAAAAGCTTATAATTTTCTTTTGTTTTTTCCCACTTAATATATCTTCTTCAGTTATCCCTAAAGCTTTCAACACACGCATGCTTGCAGGTATTATTTGATGATGTATGTAGTAGTCAGGATCGTATTGATTTGGTTTAACATCTTCAACTGGTTCTGCCCTTTCAGCTATACTTCCAGCACCTTTTGTTATAACGAAACCTATCACCATACCTTCACCTATTATCCTACCTCTTGCCATTGCTTTTTGAGCAGCTTTGACATGAGGACTTATTTGTTCGTAAGATGACAAAGGTCTTGTGATTTGCTCATAAATTGTTAATTCTTCCAATGAAACTTTGCCTTCTCTAATTCTTCCAATAACTTCTCTCACAAGCTCAACAGCTTTTTCAGGATTCCTCTCTTTCAGTATTGTTACCAAAACATCTCTTTGTATCTTCTTGCTCAATTCACACCAATCTCTTCTAACCGCTTCGTAACCTCTTATTTCAATGTTTCCATCATAATCAAGAAGAGCATATCTCTTCTTTGCACCAATTTCACCCTTTTCTCTAGCAACAAATATTCCACCTCTATAAACACCTCTGAATTCTAGCTCTATGATGCCAGGTAGCTTTTCGTTGACTTTTTCAGCGAATTCTTTCCCAATTTCTTCCAATTCACCTTTATCATCTTTTTCAGGATAAATGACCATTAAAGAATCGGTATCGCCATAAATTATTTCAAAACCGAATTTTTTTGCTTCTTCAACAACAGTTTTGATATAATACCTTCCAAAAGCTGCTGTTGAGGCACCACATTCTCTTTTATACCATTTCGCTCCTACAAACCCAAAATAACCGTAAGAAGCATTGGCAATTGTTTTCAGAGCAAATTGCCTGTTATCTAAAAGCTTGTATTCTTTACTTCCTTTAGCCAACTTCTTCATTTTGCTTTTTATTTCTTGTCTTTCTTTGATTAAATGCTCTAGATGTTTTGGAATAAAACCTTTCACTTTTGTGCAGAAATACCAATTGGTTTCAGGCACTTTGTTTTTTTCTTTACATTCTTCATGTCCACAATTGATGGTTTCTGGTGAAATGTTGTGGGAGCAAATTATTGTAGGATAAAGGCTTCTGAAATCGAAAACTAAAATGTTGGAATGAATGCCTTTCTTAGGTTCAATAACAATAGCGCCTTTGTAAGCGGGCATCAGCTTTCTCTTTTCAATTTCCTCAGTTTTTGGCCTGTTTGGGATTAAAACATTATCCGGGAAAGCTCTTCTCATGTAGAAAGCTTCAACAAGTTGAGAATAAGTATTTCTACACACATCAAAAGGAAGCAAACCAGTTAATTTGCTCAAAGCAAAAATTTGTGGTAGAATGAGTTCGGAGAGTTTAAAAGTTAGAATTGAGTCATGAAGGCTGTATTCAATCAATCTTTCAATTCCCTCTTTTTTATTCCATATTTCAACCATTTCTTTGTAACCCATTTCTTTTTTACCAGTACCCAACAATTCTTGAGCTACTTCATTCAAAGTTAAAACTTCACTTTTTAGTGTTGCGGAAAGGATATGGTCTATGAAGTTGAAAAGGTCTATGTGAACCCTTCCCTTAATTTTCGCTGAGCTTACCCTTCCTCTTCTCACTAAATGTAAAGAAGAATTATCTCTTCCCATTTTCAAATCTACTTTCAACTTTTCAGCCCTTTCTTTAATCTTTTGAAAATCGAAGTTATCGCCGTTATAAGTGCAAATAAAATCAGGGTCTTCTTCTTCAATTATTTCTAAAAACCTTTGTATGATTTCTTTTTCTCCTTTCAAAGATTCCACATAGCTTGGTTGATTTTCGCAAGATTTGGAAGTCAAAACTTTTTTAACTCCTTTGCTTGAAACTAAACTCAACATTATCAACTTTGAGCTTCCGTTTTCTTCTATGAATTCTGTATCAAAAGCCAAGATTTTAAAATCAACATCTTTTTCTTCTTTAATTGGTTTCACAGAAGTTGCATTTATTATCACATCAGCTTTTAAATCTTGGTCTTCAACTTTTTCACCTTCAACTTCAATCCAACCCATAGGTTCAATTTGTTTATCAATTAAGTATCGTTTGTAAAAAACAATATCATATTCGTAAGTTTCTTCAACTTCTTCAAACTCTTTTATCAAATCTCTTAAGTCGTGTATCCTTCTTGGATTGTTGATCAAAATTTTGAGAAGTTTTACTTTTTCGTTTTGCCAGTATTTTTCAACAACTTCAACTTTCAAAAAATTTATCCCTAAATTTTTCAAATCTAAACTTTCAACCCTCTTTTTCAATTCTTCCAGCTTATCTTTTTTTGGCATAACATAGAAGTATGGGAAAAATGTTTTGTCTAGGACTACAAAAGTTTTGCCCTTAGAGTTTTTGCAGTATAACCTAACAATTGGCTTATCTTCAACTAAAGTATAATCTGCATCAAAAATGATTAGACTTTCTTTCAAATTATCACCAATATAATCTTGCTGTTCTTGAATTAAATATTCCTAATGGAAAACAAATCCAGTTTCTTTCGACCACAACAACAAATCTAACTCATCAAGCGGTATACCAATTCCATTAGCAAATCTTTTCATCTCTTCTTCAATCTTGAGATATTTTTTCTTGCTCAAAGATTTTGGCAAATCTTTTATGACATTCAGCTCCTTTAAATTTTTTAAAACATGCTTATCTAATATAGCAAGTTGATTATCGCTAAGACCAATATTCCTTATGAAGTGGCTAGCTTCTTTCATCCCCATTCCTTTAATGTTTTCAACCAACCATTCTCTCAACTCTAAAGGGTCTACGAAAGAAAGGAGGAATTCTTTAATTTGTATTTTACCTTCAATCGTGAATTTTTTTCTAGCTTCAACTATGTACTTGGCTTTATTCTTCCTGAACCTTACTTTCTCGAGAAAAGGGGCTATTTCTTCAGAAGAACCTTTGAAAAGTAACCCATTTTGCATCAAATTTTTAATGGCATCCCAAGCTGAAGTTGCTTTGGTTTGGGGCGTACAAATACAAAAAGCCAATTCAGCAAAAATCCTTTCATTACTTTCATTCAACATATTTCTGAATTCTAAAAGTCTTTGCTTGATTTCTTCCCTCCTCTCTTTGTATAAGTCCAAAAGTTCCTTTAATTCTTTCATGTTTATTCCTCAAAAACTTTTAATTTCACTTTTTTCTTAACTTCAGGATATTTTTGGTAAAGCTCTTTTCTCCTTGCTTCCAACATCTCTACAGGCTTCTCAAGAAATTCAGCAGCCGTTAAAACTTTAACATTTAGTTCTTTGCCAATTTCAAAAACAGGTGTGAGTTTTTCTTTGTATTTTAAATCTCTCAGTAAATGATGCTCTAAAAGTAAAGTTTTAGGACAAACATCTTCTATAATCTTCACCAAATTTTTAATTGAAAGTTGCAGATTTTCATTACTATACCTATAACCAAGCATGTAAGTCATAGGACCGTCAACGATTAGAAAATCTGGTTTATTCTCCAATATGAAATCAACTTGATTTTCAATTGCAGGACCTTCAACATCGCTCGTGAAAACAAATTTTTCTCTCCCCTCTTTTATAAAAACTTCTACAACCCATCCCAATTTCTGGCTTGTGCCATGAAAGACTGGTTGAGAGAATTGAATTTCAGTATTTCCGAATTTAAAGCTTTTGCCATCACAATACTCTAAATTTTTTGGAAATTCTTTTATTTTTTCGAGAAAGAAAGAAGCTCTTTGTTTTTGATTAAAATTTATTTTTTCTAAGGGATTTTTAACTAGCAATATCTTGTTTTTGTAAATTTCCAAATTTTCCCAAGGGTTGTGGTGATCATAGTGGTAATGGGTGATTATCAAAATTTCAGATTGATTTGCAAATTCAACTATTTTTTTCCAATGCTCTTCCAACCTTTCCAACTCTATTGAATGTGGTTCAAGACCGTATCTTAAAGGAGCTAAAGAAACGCCAGGATCGATCAAGATTTTTACATCTCTTGTTTCGACAAAACAAGCCATAGAGCGAGTACCTAAGCTATCAAAAGCTATAGGCAAAACATTCATTTTACCACTTCATACAAGCTTTTATAAAACCATCGAAAAGCGGAGCTGGTTTAAGCGGTCTTGATTTGAATTCAGGATGTGCTTGAGTTGCAACGAAAAAGGGATGGTCTTCGAGTTCTATAAATTCAACAAGTCTTCCATCAGGAGAAACTCCAGAAAAAACAAGACCATTTTTTTGTAAAATTTCGTGAAATTCAGGATTAACTTCATATCTATGCCTATGCCTTTCTTTTATTTCTCTCTGTTTACCATACAACTTCCAAACTATTGAACCTTCTTTCAAAATTGCTGTACATGAACCTAACCTCATAGTTGCTCCATATTTTGACTCTTCAATCAATTTCTTTTGCTCAGGTAAAATGTCTATAACAGGATAAGGTGTGTTTGGTTCAAATTCTGTTGAGTTTGCATTTTTCAATTTACAAACATTCCTCGCAAACTCTATAACAGCTAATTGTAATCCTAAACATAAACCTAAGAAAGGAATTTTGTTTTCTCTAGCGTACTTTATTGCAGCAATCTTTCCTTCTATCCCAGTTTTACCAAATCCTCCAGGAACTATCACTCCATCAACAGACTTAAGGATTTCAATTTTATCAGGTTCTCTTTCAAAATTTTTTGAGTCAACCCAAATTATTTCTGGCTTTAAATCGTTTTGCCAAGCAGCATGCTTTACTGCTTCTATTACAGAGATGTAAGAATCTTTAAGAATAAATTCACCTATGTCAAAGTATTTACCCACAATTCCCACTTTCACTTCTCTTTCCAAACTTTTAACTTTTTCAACCAATTTTTTCCATTCTTCCAAACTAACTTTAACTTCTTCCAGACCAAATTTTTCAAGAATCCTTTTACCTAAATTTTGTTCTTCAAAGATGAGCGGTAACTCATAAACATTTTCCAAATCGGGATCAGAAATCACATCTTCTTTCTTCACATTGCAAAACAAAGCAATTTTTTCTTTTCTCACATCATCTACAAAAGTTTCAGACCTACAAATTATGAAATCAGGTATTATTCCTAATTCACGCAATTTTTGGACTGAATGTTGGGTTGGTTTGGTTTTTTGTTCACCAAGATATTTTGGAACAGGCAAATAGCTTATGTGAATATAAATGCATTTTTCACCTTCAGCTTTCATTTGTCTAGCAGCTTCTATAAACAATTGATTTTCATAATCACCAACAGTTCCACCTATTTCCACCAAAACAAAATCTGCTTGTGATTTTTTACCGATTTCCCTTATTCTTGATTTTATTTCATCTGTAACATGAGGGATGAGCTGCACTGTTTTACCAAGATATTTGCCTTCTCTCTCCTTTTTTATAACACTCCAAAAAATTTGGCCAGAAGTTATGTTGTTTTCTTTAGGCACGTTTATATCCAGAAATCTTTCATAATGTCCTAGATCTTGATCGATTTCACCACCATCTTCTGTTACCCAAACTTCACCATGCTCAGTTGGTCTTAAAGTTCCAGCATCAAAATTCAAATAACCATCTATTTTTATTGGTGTAACTTTAAAACCTCTGAACTGGAGGATTTTTCCGATGGAAGCTGTAGCTATTCCTTTCCCCAAACCAGAAAGAACACCACCAGTTATGAAAATATAATGGGTTTGCATATTATATTATGCTGATTAAAAAAGTTTAATCTTGAAGTTTTATTTCTATATGGATGCCTTGAGGTATGTTGATCCTCATTATTTGTCTTAAAGCTCTTTCATCAGCTTGCACATCAATTACACGTTTATGAATCCTCAACTCCCATTTATCATAAGTGGCATTTCCATGACCACATCCATCCCCACAAGGTGTTTTTAGAGTTACAACTCTCATGATTTTTGTTGGCAAAGGAATAGGCCCTCTTGTTGAAACACCAAATTTCTTTGCTATTTCCTTTATTTCAGAGCAAATTCTATCCAATTCTTCCGGATTTTTTCCTGAAAGTTTTATCCTTGCAACTTGCATAAAATCACTTAACTTTTCTTTATGGTTTAATTATATTTAAATTCTTTTCCATTAAGAAACTAGGACGATTTAAAAATAGCGAAAAAATTTCTCTTATTGCCGAAGTAAGAAATAATAAAAAGCTAGGAAAAATACTAAATAATTACTTGGCTTTAACTACATAAAGCTATGGTAGTTATTTAGTATTATTTCTTCTGGCATATTTAGGCTAAAAAGAAGGTAGGCAAAATTATGAGCTTAAATACTGCCAGAAGCTTGGAAAAAGATATTGAGAGAATTAAAAACTCTTCTATATGCGAAGAAAACAAACAGCTTATCTTCAAGTTCTTCAATCTTCTTAATGCAAACGGCTTCAGAAAAGCTACTTTGAGGAATGTTCTTTGGGCTTTGTCCACGATAGCAAAAATTCTCAACAAACCCTTTACAGAAGCTACAAAAGAGGATATCATAGCTGTTGTTAGTGAAGTAGAGAATAGGTACGGAAGTGAGAAATCTAAAACTGCGATTAAATGCGAGCTAAAGAGGTTTTATAAATGGTTGAAAAATTCAAAAACTTATCCGGAAGAAGTAGAATGGATTAAGTTAAATCATAAGTTGAAAAACAAGTTCTTACCAGAAGAGATTTTGACTAAAGAAGAAATAGAAAGGATGGCTAAAGTAGCAAACAATCTTAGAGATAAAGCCCTAGTTCTCGTACTTTATGAATCGGGTTGCAGAGTAGGAGAGTTGCTTTCCCTAAAAATTAAAATATAATTTTTGATGAGCATGGCTGTGTGTTAATAGTCGACGGAAAAACTGGAATGAGAAGAGTGAGAATAATAGAGTATGTTAAGGAGTTAGAAAATTGGTTAGATGTACATCCTTTAAGAAACGACCCAGAAGCTTATGTGTGGATATCTTTGGGCAAAAACAAACGAGGATTAATAACTTATGTGCAAGTTGAATCTATTTTAAAAAAGTTGGCTGAGAAAGTTGGAATTAAAAAAAGAGTGAATCCTCATGCTTTCAGACACGCAAGAGCTACTCATTTAGCAAAACATTTGCCAGAAGCTGTGATGAAGGAAATATTCGGTTGGACTAAAGATAGCAAGATGGCTTCTGTTTATTATCATTTATCAGGAAAGGAGATAGACGAAAAGCTCTTAGAAGTTATGAACAAGGAAGTTAAGAAATGTTTTAAATGTGGTGAAGTCAACCCATCATCTTTTAGTTTTTGTAAAAGGTGTGGCTCTCCTTTGGATATTAAAATGATTTTGGAAGCTGAAAAGGTGAGGAAGGATTTTGATGATTTTGTTAAAGATTTTCTTTTGGTGTTGGCAAATAGGGACGAAAGTGTAAAAGAAGTTTTTAGGCAAATGGTCAAGGAGAGAGGTTTGGAATATTTGTTTGAGGAGTGATGTTTATGGTCACCGTTGGTCAAGAAAACACAAACGGTGAAAATAAAATTAAGGACAGCAGAGAAACAGTTGTAAAGCAGATTGACAGAGACCCTAAAACAGGAAGGTTTGTAAAAGGAAATTTAGCTGCTTTCAAGCATGGGATGAGAGCGAGAAGATTTAAAATAATTGATTGTGATAGTTGCTATATAAGAGATAGGTGCAGCTTTTATCAGGCAGGAGCGATTTGTGCTTTCAAAAAAATTATAATCAAAAAATATAACACAAGAAATGTGGAGCCATTGATAAATTTAATGTGGAATGAGCTTGAGGATATAGATAGAACACTTGAAGTGGCTAAGTGGTATGAAGTATAGGATGGAGG
>Ga0105162_1001640_pt1 | contig 12611 bp, 10 predicted proteins | sample JNZ201metaG_FD_81532 | JGI IMG/M metagenome (GOLD analysis project Ga0105162, IMG submission 81532) | Hot spring microbial communities from Jinze hot spring, China to study Microbial Dark Matter (Phase II) - JNZ 20120812A | ecosystem: Environmental > Aquatic > Thermal springs > Hot (42-90C) >...
TAAACTAAAAAAATGGAGCAAAGCAATTTTTAAGATAATTGAATTTTATTTAAAATCTTTTCGCCTTGCCATTAATTCCCACCCAGACTGGGTTATAGCTTCGGATTTATTTGCTTTACCTATTGCATGGCTTGTTTCATTTAAAAAGGGAACAAAGTTGATTTATGACTCAAGAGAGTTTTACTCTTCTCTTGCTTCAACGAGCAAACATAAATTCAAACAAAATTTTATTTACATTTTTGAAAAATTTTTTGCATCAAAAAGTTTTATTATCTTGACTGTAAATCAATCAATTAAAAATTTTTTATCAAGAAAATTCAAATCAAAACCGATAATTGTCGTTAGAAACTTACCCACAATTGCAGATATTGGAAATCGTGAGTTCAGAGTTAATATCAATTTACCAGATATCACACTAATTTATTTAGGACATTTCCATCCCGGACGCGGTTTTCAAATTTACTTTGATTTGTTAAAAAAATTACAAGATGAAGGGGTTAAAAGCAAGCTTTTGTTCATAGGCAAGGGAGAATTAAAAGAAAAATTAGAGAAAGAAATAATAAATCGTGGATTAAGCGAAAGTGTCATCGTTACAGGTCCATATTCCCCGAATCAAAGCATAAAACTCCCTGCCACAACTAAGCCCATTGGTTTATGTCTTATAGAACCGTTGTCACTTAGCTACATTTACTCGCTTCCCAATAAAATTTTTGAATATATGAAAAACTCTATTCCCTTTGTAGCAAGTGATTTTCCAGAGATAAGAGAAATCGTTGAGAAATACCAAGTTGGAGTTTTAGCAAACCCACAGAATTTTGAAGAGATTTATAGCTCAGTTAAAAAATTGATTGATGATACATTTCTTTACCTCAAATTGCGAGAGAATTGTAGAAAAGCGTTATTAGAGTTAAATTGGGAAAACGAGGTAAAAAAGTTATATGAAATTTTAAGAGCTTGATTTATCTTGTAATTTTCTTCGCCAGCCAATTTTTTCAACAAATCTGCCAATGATAAACATAACAATGCCAATTCCTGCAAAAAGCATCTCATTTCTCATGCTACCCTGTAAACCCGCAATAAGCCCTATCATTGTTTCTGCTATTCCCAATGCCTGCAAAATTTTACCCAAAATAATCATATCTCACTTTTACCTTTGGGTTTTAACTTGAAATACATTAAGAGACCGACAATAAAAAGCAAAATAGAAATTACCTGAGCTTCAGTTAAGCCAAGTAAAAGAGGTGGATTAAGGCGAATAAATTCAATGAAAAATCTTTCAATTGATGAAAGAACTAAATATAAACCAAAAAGTTCACCAAAAAATTTAACTCTTTTTCTATAATACCATAAAAACAAGAAAATCACCAACATAATTAGAAATTCATAAATAGGTGTTGGATGAAGTTTGATAAATTTATCAAATTCAGTGATATACCCAAATTTATCTTCTCCAATAATTTTTGAGGCTTTTTCATAATAGTTGTATTTTTCCGCAAGTTCAGGGAATCGTTCAAAATAATTTTTTAAAGCGTAGCTCGGTTTGAGTGTTCCGTTGGCATAAATGGTGCCCCATGGCAAGTTAGTTGGAATGCCATAATCACCATCGCCAGCAAGGTGGCATCCAATTCTTCCTATTCCATATCCAAGTGCTAATGCTGGTGCTACTGCATCCATGACTTTAAAAATCGGGAGTTTTTTCCTTTTTGTGTATAGAAAGAGAACTAAAAAAGCAAGAATAAAACCACCATACCAAGTTAGTCCACCTGCTGAGAAAGCCATTTCAAGTGGATTTTGTAGGAAATCGGAAAAATTTTCAATCAAAAATAAAATTTTCGCACCGACTATCCCAGAGACAACAGATAACACAACCATCTCATTCGCATAATTGACATTCATTTTGAGACGCTTGAACTCCTTGCCAAGCAAATAATCCGCAACAAGAAAAGCAATAGCCATCATGAAACCATAACTATAAATAGGAATTGGTCCTATTTCAATTAAAATTGGGCGCACTTTAATTGAGTATGTTTATTTTTACGAACTTATTTTTTCTTGGGCTACTTTTTAGGCTTATCTTATCTCCGATAATGGAAATAGAATAAGTGTTTTTTATATTTTCTTTTTTGACTATTGTTAAGGTATAAGTCCCGTTTGAATACTCATATAACCTGTACTCAAACCTTGCTGGTCCAAACTGTGAAATTGGAGAACTTGGGGGTTTAAATCCAAGTATTTTAAATGTTAATTTCTTGTCTTCAATTTTAACATCAACATCAATATCATAGTTAAAAGCCAGAAAATGTTGCGTTGTTTCAAGAAGAAATTTTAAAAATTTCTGCCGTTTCACATCATCAAATTCCTTTGATATGTAGAGGATGTAATCGTATTTAAACTCCGGTTCAATCCTTGGGGATTTCCTCGGCATACTTTAACGATATAAATTCTAAAATTTCACTTAATTTGATTTTCTCTTGATGTCCATCAATAAGGTTACGCACAATGCAAATTGACTCTTTAAGTTCATCTTCACCTAAAATTATCGCATACTTAGATCCTTGTCTATCTGCCTCTTTCATCTGCGATTTCAAACTTCTGTTAAGTAGATCAATTTCACATGGTATCATCTTTTTTCTTATTTCTCTTGCTAAGCTCATCCCTATTCTCTTTGCTTCAAAACCTATACAAGCAATAAAAACAAATGGATATGAACTTTTACCAAAGTCATAATTGTTTTTTTCAAGGATCATCATCATTCTTTCCATACCTAATGCAAAGCCAACGCCAGGGATTTCAGGTCCCCCTATCTCTTTTGAAAGCAAATCATATCTACCACCACCAGCTATAGCATCTTGCGAGCCAAGTTCTGGACTTATGATTTCAAACGCTGTTTTTGTGTAATAATCAAGCCCACGAACTAAATGTGGCTCAATTTCATATTTTATGCCAATCTCATCAAGATACGATTTTAATTTTTCAAAATGATCAGCGCAATCTTTACAAAGATAGTCATAAATTACAGGTGCATTTTCGGAAATTTTTCTGTCAATTTCATCCTTTGAGTCAAGTATGCGAAGCGGATTATGTTCAAGGCGTTTTTTGCTATCTTCGGAAAGTTGATCATAAAATTTTTTAAAATAATCCTTTAAGATCTCTTTATACTTTGGACGGCATATCTGACAACCTACCGAGTTAACTTTTAAACTATAATTTTTAATTCCAAAACTTTCAATGATATTCAAAACAAGGTCTATTATTTCTGCGTCCACCTCTGGATTTGAACTTCCTATCGCTTCAGCACCAATTTGATGAAATTGCCTAAGGCGCCCAGCTTGCGGTCGCTCCTGCCTAAACATCGGTGAAATATAATAAACTTTAAAAAGTGGAATTTGCTTGTTGATCTCATACTGAACATATGCCCTCATAACGGAAGCGGTCATTTCAGGCTTCAAAGTTAAACTTGTTCCACCTTTGTCAAGAAACGTGTACATTTCTTTGCTGACAATATCTGTTAACTCGCCTATACCACGGGCAAACAAATCAGTCTCCTCAAAAATTGGGGTTCTTATCTCTTTGTAATTGTAAACTTCAAAGATTTTTCTAACCTTAGATTCAACATGTTGCCATTTAAATGATTCATCTGGCAATATATCTTTCGTTCCGCGAACATTTTTTAAAATTTTTTTATCAGCCAAGATATTTTTCTTCCTCTGTTTTAAATAACTCAACCACTTCTTTTGGCGATTTTGCATTCAACAATCTCTCGCGAAACTCATTATCGTTCATCAATTTTGATATTCGGCTTAAAAGTTTTATATGCGGTCCAACCATATTGTCTCTGCCGACAAGTAAAAATATAAGACGAACAGGTTCCCCATCAAGCGAATCATAATCAATTGGTTTTTTTGTAATTGCAAAAGCTGCAACTATATCCGTAACAGCGTCAGTTTTGCCATGCGGTACAGCAAATCCCTTTCCAACTCCAGTCGTCATAATTTTTTCTCTTTCAAAAACTGCTTCTCTAACTTTGTTAACATTTTTAACTTTGTCCGATTTTGCAATTAAATCAACAAGTGCGTTTATGGCATCCTCTTTTGACGAGGCATCAAGTCCTACGATTACGAAATCTTCACTTAGAATATCGCTTATTTTCACACTCTCACCATAAGTTTGTTTTCATTTACGATTTCATCCAGTTTTCTATTTTTTCAGAGAATATCTCAATTAATTCTTCAACTTTACCTTCTTGATCTGATTCGGCGAAAATGTGGATTTCGCTTTTTTGTCTATCGGGCAAGATTAAAACCCAAGTTAAATCATCAATAAAAATCTTAACACCATCAATTAATTGTCTTCTGTATTGCTCTGTTTCAAGCGTTGCAAGACGCATGACCTTTCCTTTAAGATCACGCGGACATGAAAGAGTTTTTTTCTTCAAAATTAATTTAGGCAAACTTTTTTCAATTTCTCCAATTTTCAAGCCAGTTATTGACATTAATTCAAGAATTTTTGAGATCGCAAACATTCCGTCGGATGCGAAAAGAAATTCAGGGAAAATAAAACCTCCCTTTGTCCCACCAACAAACTTAACATCTGGATTTTTTAACACAACCTCCATCATCCCGTAATGCGAATTTTTCGTTCGCAAAACTTCAACTCCATACTCTTTGGCAATTAAATCAACCTCAGATGAAGCTGTGATTGGTACTGCAATTTTCTTAACACTTCCAGAATACGCTTCAAGGAAAAGTTTTACAACAACGGAAAGAAGGCGGTCATTTGAAATAAATCTACCATTTTCATCAATTACCCAGATCCTTTCAGCCCCAGGGTTAAGCATAAAACCAACATCATAGCGAATTGATGTAACAATTTGAGCTAATTCGTCAATTGCTTTTTTAAACTCAATTTCATCTCTTGTCAATTTTGATGGCTCTAAATATGCGTTCAAAGAAACAACCTTACAACCAAGTTGACCGAGTATGTTGGGCAAAATTGAAACTGCGACACCATTTGAGTAGTCAATTACTATTTTAAAATTCTGCTTGCGTATTAAATCAACATTTAAAGATGATAAGAATTTTTCAACATAACCTTCCGTAACTCTTACTGGGAAATTGATATTGCCAACTTTATCGTATGGAACTCTTGGAAAATCCTCACCGAAGAATAATCTTTCTATTGATTTCGCCTTGCTCACAGGTAAATCCATTCCATTTGAATCAAAGAAAATTATATCTGTTTGATGTTTATCAACGGGTGACTTACGCACATGCAGTCCGCCTGCGTATCGTCCACTCCTTAGCTCGTGTCTTACCATTGGAATTGAAGCAATTCTTAAATCATCTACATCAAGACCTGCGGAGATAAGTCCGCATATCAAGGCACGATTCATCATCCTTGAGACATTATCAGCGTCGCGACTTACGAGAACAGTTTTACCTTGACCAAGAAATGCGCCAAAAGCTGCGCCAAGTTTAGCACCAAATTCGGGCGTCATCTCTATATTTGAAATCCCACTTACCCTTGAATCGGTAAAAAGTTCCTTCAGCCATTTATCTTCCCAAACCAAACTCTTTGATAAAACTGAACCATCTTCAACAACTTTCCATGGCCAAAGTTTTATATTTGACATTAACTTTGCTTCATCACCTATGATGCAGTGATCACTTATAAACACATTTTCATTTATTTCTACCCTTTCACCAATGACACAATCATAACCTATAACATCAAGAGTTAAGCGGGCGTAATTTTTTATCTTCGTTCTATCCCAGATGACTGTATCAATAATTTCACACTCATTCCCAATTTCACAATTTGAACCAATCACAGAATTTACAATTTTAACATCTTTACCAATTTTAGTATTGTCGCCGATAACAACGACACCAGAGAATTTTTCAAAACCATCAACTTCGGAATTTCCACCTATGTAGATAACCGCTTTATCAGTTTTAATTTTTTCTCCTTTTATTTCAACCGAAACAGCACCAGAAAGGCAATCAAGATGCGCTTCAAGATAATCGGTCAGTGTTCCAATATCACGCCAATAATTTTCAGTGATAAAGCCGTAGAAGGGAATTTTCTTTTCAAGAAGTATTGGAAAAAGATTTTTGCTGAAATCAAATTCTTGTTTATAAGGGACAAATTCAAGGACAGATGGATTGAGGATGTAAATTCCAGTGTTAATTGTATCGCTGAAAACCTCACCCCAGCTTGGTTTCTCAAGAAAACGAGATATCTCACCAGTATCTTTGACAATTACAATTCCGTATTGCAAAGGATTTTTTACCCTGGTTATAACAATAGTTGCCTTTGATTTTTTATCAAAGTGATAATCAATTGCTTTTGAAATATCAACATCTGTTAAAACATCACCACTTATTACAACGAACTCTTCATCTCCTATAAACTCAGCTGCATTTCTCACGCTTCCAGCAGTTCCAAAATCAGCTTCAGCTTTTACATATGAAATTTTAACTCCAAAATCCTTACCGTCTTTGAAATAATTCATAATTACATCTGGATAATAATAAACAAGCGCAATTATGTCAGTAATTTCATACTTTTTCAAAAGGTTAATTATTCTGTGCATAATTGGGATGTTAATAATCGGAACCATTGGTTTGGGTATATTCATCGTAAGCGGTCTAAGGCGAGTTCCAAATCCACCAGCCATTATAACTGCCTTCATATGACAAGACCTGACGATAATTTTTGAATTAAATATAACACAAAGAAAGTAAATTAACAATCAAAGTTTTAGTTCAACTGGCGAAGTTTGCTATGTCTATAACCATAGGAAAAATAAATTACAAAACCAATTAAAAGCCACACGATAAAACGAATCCATGTTATAAGAGGCAAACTTAACATAAGATAGAAACATGTCAAAATGGCAAGAATTGGAACAATAGGGACGAGCGGAGTTTTAAATTGTCTTGGTGCGTTTGGGTCTGTATATCTTAACACAAGAACTCCGCCAGAGGTCAAAACAAAAGCGAAAAGAGTTCCTATGTTTGTCAACTCCGCAGCTTCACCTATGTCCGCAAAAGCAGCTGGAATTGCAACAAAAATTCCTGTTAATATAGTTGTCACATGGGGTGTTTTAAACTTAGGATGAACTTTTGCAAACCATTGTGGTAAAAGCCCATCACGCGCCATTGAGAAAAATATTCTCGGTTGTCCAAGTTGAAAAACAAGTAAAACAGCGGTTGTTGAAACCACGGCTCCAAAGGCAACTATCCCAGCTGCCCAGTTCAATCCAATTGAGCTAAAGGCTTTCGCAAGTGGCTCAGGAACATTTAATTCAGTGTATTTTATCATTCCAGTTAAAACAATTGCAACAGCAATGTAAAGAATTGTCGTTATAACAAGCGATGCTATAATTCCAATTGGCAAATTTTTTTGTGGGTTTTTAGTTTCCTCAGCTGCTGTTGAGATTGCATCAAATCCAATGTAAGCAAAAAATACAAGCGCAGCTCCAGTCATAATTCCTTTCCATCCGTTCGGCGCAAAAGGTTGCCAGTTTTCTGGTTTAACATAAAAGGCACCGACGATGATAAAAAACAACAAGATCACGAGTTTAATCGCAACCATAATTGCATTAAAAGCTGAACTTTCTCTTATCCCGATCACAAGAACTATCGTTATAAGAGCGACAATCCCAAAAGCAGGTAAATTGAAGAAAATAGGGATATTTTTATTTAGAAATGGAATTGTAATTTGTGGAGCTGAATTTAAAATTTCAGGAGTGTTAATTGCTCTCACATAATCTGTAGTCAACCAAGCTGGAATTGTTATCCCGAATCCACGAAGCAATTCCACAAAATAAGCAGACCAGCTTATTGCAACCGCTATGTTTCCAACAGCATATTCAAGTATCAAATCCCATCCGATGATCCACGCAATAAATTCACCAAATGCTGCATACGAATATGTATACGCACTTCCAGATATTGGTAGCATTGATGCAAGTTCAGCATAGCACAATGCAGCAAAGCCACAAGCAATTGCAGTGATTATAAAAGATATAACAATTGCAGGACCAGCTCCAATGTGATGTGCCCCGCCGGCGGAAGCAGTTCCTGTTAATGCAAAAATCCCTGCTCCGATAATTGCTCCAATGCCAAGCGCTGTTAAATCAAGAGCATTTAATGCTCTTTTTAACCGATTCTCTCCGCTTTCTGCTTCGCTTAAAATTTGATTAACTGACTTCTTCCGAAATAAGCTCACTTTTACCCTCTCCTTTGCTTTTGTTTTTAATCTATCGGTTCAAATCTTGCTGTAAAATGCCTCAAAATTGGTGCCTCCCACACAATTTTATATCCTTTCAATTTATCCCTGTTTCTGTGAACCTCTGTAATGACTTCAATAACATAATCAATATGGCTTTGCGTGTAAACTCTTCTCGGGATAGCAAGACGAACAAGCTCCATAGTATGCGGTATAAATTTCCCTGTCTCTTTATCTTTTCTCCCAAACATTACGCTTCCAATTTCAACACTTCTAATTCCTCCAACTCTGTAAAGTTCAACCACAATTGACTGTCCCGGGAATTGCTCTGGCGGTATATGAGAAGCAAATTTCTTGGCATCAAGATAAACCGCATGACCGCCCGGCGGAATTAAAACGGGTACACCACGTTCAATAAGTTTCTCTGCAAGATATTCAACAGAGCGAATTCGGTAAACCAAATAGTTTTCATCTAAAACTTCTTCAAGCCCCTGAGCTATCGCTTCAAGGTCTCTTCCCGCAAGACCGCCATAAGTTGGGAAACCTTCCGTCACGATCAAAACATTTCTTGCTTTAAGAGCAAGTTCATCATCATTCATCGCAAGAAAACCACCGATATTTGCAAAGGCATCTTTTTTAGCACTCATTGTGCAACCGTCAGCATAAGAAAACATTTCTTTTGTAATTTCAAAAATTGATTTGTTCTCATAACCTTTCTCACGCTTCTTTATAAAGTATGCATTTTCAGCAAAACGACAAGCGTCCAGAAAAAGCGGGATGCCATACTTATCACAAACTTCTCTCACTTCGCGAATGTTTTGCATTGAAACAGGTTGACCACCATTTGAGTTGTTTGTTACCGTCAACATAACGAGCGGGATATTTTCGGCTCCTTTTTCTTTTATGAATTTTTCAAGACGCTCAACATCCATATTGCCTTTGAAAGGATGCCATACATCGGGCTGGGTTCCTTCTGGGATAGGAAGATCAACAGCATTACCTCCAACAAATTCAATGTTTGCTCTCGTTGTGTCAAAATGAGTATTGTTGGGAATGTATTTGCCCGGACCAGCAACAATTGAAAATAAAATTTTTTCAGCTGCTCTCCCTTGATGAACTGGAATGACATGTTTAAATCCAGTAATTTTCTTAACAACCGACTCAAATCTGTAAAAACTTTTTGAGCCAGCATACGATTCATCTCCATCCATAATTCCCGCCCATTGTTTTGAACTCATGGCATTTGTCCCGCTGTCCGTCAAAAGGTCAATTATTACATCTTCCGCTGGGATGTTGAAAACATTATAACCCGCTTTTTTTAAAATCTCTTCCCTCTCTTTTTCGGTTGTAAATTTAATTGGTTCAACAACTTGAACTTTAAACAGCTCAATTATAGTTTTAAATCTCATTTTTCACTCCCTAAATTTATTTTACCAAAACCATCTTTCTTATGTCCCGATAAAATTTCTTTGCATCACCTGAAATCACTAACTCGTAAAAATAAACTCCAGAAGGCAATCCATCTGCCACGAAATTAACTCTATATCTCCCCGCTTCAACTTTTCCACTAAAAATTTCTCTAATCTTTCTCCCAAGAACATCATAAACATTTACTTCACAATCCCAAACCCCGCTTCCCCAAATCTCAAATGTTATCTCTGTTGATGTGTTAAAAGGATTCGGATAATTTTGATAAAGTTTAAAAGAGTAAGGCATGCTCAAATAAATTTCGCCAGCGTTTGAAACAGCGGATTCAACCTTTTTCAAAATTTTATTCTTGGGATCAAATTGCACTTTCACTCCGCCAATTGCATTTAAAATTTTAAACTTTACAGAATAAACCGTGTCAATTGTGTAATTCCAAAATGTTAACAGTGTATCTAAATCACCTGCTTGAATTTTTATCTCAATTGGGACTTTGAAAACTCTTGAATTCTTCTGAATTTGCCTGACTTGAAAAATTAAACTCAAACTATCATCATTTGAAACCCAAACATTATAATCAAAAACTGGATAACCTGAATTATAAACCCATTGCTCAAAAAACCAGTTAAAATCTTCTCCCGTTATATCATTCACAACTTGAATAAACTTTTGCGTCGTTCCCGTGCTGTATGCGTATCTTTTCCCCCATTCTTTTAAAACAGAAAAGAATAATGAATCTCCGATTAAATTTCTTAACATATGCAATACCCACGCACCTTTAAAATAAACCGCTGTTCCAAAAAGTTTCTGCGGTGGTGGATTGTAGATTGAATATCTGATGATAGAATCTTCAAAAAAGTAATAAATTGCCCAACTTTGCAACTTCGCTTTAAAATTTTCCACGCCATATTTATACTCCGTATATAGAGCATCCCCGTAAGATGCAAAACCTTCATTCAGCCATATCTCGCTCCAATTTTCGCAAGTTACAAGATCACCCCACCATTGATGAGCAAGTTCATGTGCTATTCCACCTTCATAATTTCCATCAAGCCAGCGTCTATGAATTGTCGTCATAGTTTGATGTTCCATCCCACCATATCCAAATGGATAAACCGCAACCATTCCATACTTTTCAAAAGGATACTCACCAAATTTTTCAGAGAAAAATTTCATCATATCAACGACATTTTTAAACGCATTCCCCGCCTTTGCTGAATCCTCACGCCAAACATAATACTTAACCTCAATTGAATCATCTGGATTTGAAATTCTTCTATACCAATGCGAAAAGGTTATATATTCAGAAGTTGCAAATGTGATAAGATATGTTGACATCGGAAATAATGAACGCCAGTGAAAAGTTCTTTCATCTCCCAGAACTTCATCACGAATTAACAGACCATTTGACGCAACAAGAAAGTTTTTTCTGACTTTCACGATAACATCAACGGTTGCTTTATCCCACGGCTCATCATAACACGGAAACCAGTATCTTGAATCCGATGGCTCTGTCATAGTGTAAGCAATATCCGAAGGCAAATTTGGCACAACTTCATCTTTTCTATAAAAATAAAATCCACGATCAAAATTTGATTCTCGCCTGAAATAAATTAAAACATTCAAAGTTTCAGATGCTGAAAAAATTCTCGGAAGAAAAATTTTTAAATTATCTTGATTTTGCTGAAAAATTAACTTTTGATTTTGCACTAAAATAGAATCAACTTGAATTACACCGCTTACTGCGTGAATGTTAATCTCGTTTAAACTTTGATTTGTTGCAAGTTTAATTAGAACATAACCCCGATAAAATCCATTTCTTTGAACAAGTCCGTTGTAAAGATCAATGTAAATTTCATAATGTAAAATATAAAACTCATGCTTTACATCCGCAAGCGATAAACTTTGGAAAAGAAAAATTGCCCAAAAAATTTTCAAAAATTTTTCAATGGTTTGCATCCTTTTCACTTATTATCTTTCGCCTGTTAAAATTTTTTAGGATAAGAGACGAATTAACAAAGAGCATTCCAATTAACACAAAAGTTGCACCAAAAATTATGTTTGATGTTATAACTTCACCTCCGATGAAAACGCCAATTAACACCGCAAACACAGGCGTCAAAAACGCAGTAAGCGACATTATCACCGCTGGAACTTTCCTCAAAAGCCAGTAATAAATTGTAAATGTGACAATTGAACCAAAAACTCCAAGATAAATTACGCTTCCAACTCCATTAACTCCAAATTTTATACTGCTCCAATCTTCAATTATGCTTGAAATTATAAACAAAATTATCCCGCTCAAAGACAAAGGTATAAAATTTATCGCAAGCGGATGAATACCCATCCCATATTTTTTCACCATTATCAAAACGGAAGCGTTAAGAAATGCGCTAACAAGAACCGCAACCATGCTCAAAAGAAATCTTGAATTTTGGAATAAAACATCACCACCAAAATGTTTCGTGTCAATTCTGAAAATCAACGCAACTCCGATAAACCCTAAAACAAGTCCCGTTTGCTGTAAAAAATTTAATTCCTCTTTCAAAAAAATTCTTGAAAAAATCGCTGCAAAAAAAGGCATCGTTGAAAAAAGTATACTTGCAAGATTGCTCGGAATTGTAACTTCAGCCCAATAAACAAGCGAAAAAGGAAATAGAAAAGAAAAAAGAGTTAAGTAGAGATAGAGATAAATTTGTTTCTCATTTATCGGAATCTGAATGTTAAAAAGTTTTAAAATCACAAGTAGAACAACGCTTGCCGTTAAAAAGCGAAGAGAAAGAGAAAAAAGAACAGGCAAATCTTTTAATCCCAGTTTTATGACAAACCATGTAGAACCCCAGATCATGCAGATCAAAACAAAAAGTAAAATTTTAACAAATGTTTTTTCAGCGATTTTTGTGAGTTTCATTCAGATAAATTTTTTAGTTTATAAGTGCGTTGAACAAAAA
>Ga0105162_1001643_pt1 | contig 12592 bp, 11 predicted proteins | sample JNZ201metaG_FD_81532 | JGI IMG/M metagenome (GOLD analysis project Ga0105162, IMG submission 81532) | Hot spring microbial communities from Jinze hot spring, China to study Microbial Dark Matter (Phase II) - JNZ 20120812A | ecosystem: Environmental > Aquatic > Thermal springs > Hot (42-90C) >...
CTGTTCTACAATATCGTTGTGAGTTTATACCTTAAATTTAAAAATAAAATTGGGATAAGAAATTGACAAAAACAGAACTTGTGCGAATTTTGGCGGAAAAAATCGGATTAAAAATTGAAGAGGTTGAAAGAGTCATTGATGGCGCAATTGCACTTATAATGGATTCCCTCAAAAAGGGAGATTATGTTCAAATTCGTGGTTTTGGGACATTTAGAGTTGTTAAGAGAAAAGCAAGGATAGCAAGAAATCCGAAGAAAGGTGAGATCGTTCCGCTTGATGACAGATATGTTCCGGATTTCAAGCCAACACGTGAATTCAAGCAAATGGTGATTGATAGTTTGCGTGAGAAAATCCTTGAAGAGAAAGGATTAAAATCTCAGGTTAGTTCATCTGAAGAAAATTCTGGTTCGGGCGAGAATGTGTGAATTTTAAATTTTTAACAACATAAGGAAATTTAAAATCTATGTCCAATAAAATTTGTCCAAATTGTGGAACGCAGTTGCCCGAGGAAGCAAGATTCTGTTTTAAATGTGGCACAAAATTGCCAGATGAAGAAAGTGCTTTGAAAGAGACGGGGAGAAAAGTTGTAGTTTGTGAGATATGTGGTTTTGAAAATAGCGCTGACAGTAGATATTGTATAAGTTGTGGTTCGTTATTAAGTGGTGAATTGATTGAATCTGAACAAAGTCAGAAAGTTGAACTTGAAATAAAAGAAAGCAAAACATCCAAAGAAGCTCAAAAGCCAGAAATTAAATCTGAAAAGAAGAAAAAGAGAGCGAGAAAGTTAAAAATTTCGTTTAATCAGGTTTTTTATCTTGGACTTGCGATTGTTTTTGTAGGATTGATTTCTTATGGTTTGATCAAAAAAGAAAAGAGCAAACCGGATGTTCATCAGCATCCCGAGGTTAATCAGGAAATAATGGCGGAGATTGAAAGGTTGCGTGAAAGAGTTAACTCAAATCCAGATGATTTAGCTTCAACATTGCGACTTGCAAATCTTTTGCACGATGTTCATATTTTTGATCAGGCAGTTATGTATTACCGAAAGTATCTTGAGAGGAATGAGACCGATCCAGATGCACGCGTTGATATGGGAATATGTTTGTTTGAATTGGGAAAGGTGAATGAAGCAATTGCTGAGATGGAAAAAGCGTTAAGTTATGCACCAAATCATCAACTTGCCTTGTATAATCTTGGTGTTGTCAATCTTGCATCAGGAAATGTTGAAAAAGCACGTGAATATTTCCAGCGATGTATTGATGTAAATCCTGATGCAGAAGTAGCTCAGAAGGCAAAGCGAATGCTTGAACAACATAAATTCTAAACAAAATCAATTTGGAGGTGAAAATTTATGCCAAATCTCAGGAAGAAGAGAAAAAAGAAGATGAACAAGCATAAGTGGAAAAAGAGAAGAAGAAAGATGAGGCACAAAAAGAAAATTAGATGATACTTTCGGGGGTTGCCCTTTTGGGCAACCCTTTTAGTATTTTCATTCGTTATTGCAAATTAAAAAACAACCGAAGATGAAAAGAAAAGTCAAAATTTTTGCTTACCTTTTTGTTTTACTTTTATTATCAATTGTAATTGTTTTCAACTTTGAAAACGCAAATTCTTGGGGATTTGAAGCCCACAGGAAAATCACTGAACTTGCAATTAATTTGATTTTAAATCTTGATGGTTTTAACGGGTTAACTACTGAACAGTTTAATTCGCTTAAAAAATTTCTTTCTGAAAACAAAAACATTATAATTGAGCGGTGCATTGAACCAGATATGGTCAGGGATGAAGATAAAGATGAGCAATATAATCATTTCATTGATATTGACCGGTATGGAAAATATCCTTTTGCTGAACTCCCAAGAGAAAAAAGCAAAGCGATAGAAAAGTTTGGATTTGAAACTGTTAAAAAGAATGGATTTTTACCTTGGAGAATTGCTGAGTTTTCGGATAGTTTGAGTTATGCTGTTGCTAAAAGCGATAGAGAAAAAACTTTGAAATATACTTCGTGGCTTGCTCATTATGTTGAAGATGCACATGTGCCTTTGCATACTACTGAAAACTACGATGGGCAATTGACAAATCAGCCGGGAATTCATTCAAGATTTGAAACGGAGCTTGTTAGATTTTTAATTTCTAAAAACGATTTGAAATTTGATTTGAAAGAACTTTCGGATAAATTAAAGACAAAATCATTGATTAATGACAAAGTCAATTTCGCTTTTGCCATTGTTCTTGACAGTTATAATTTGGTTGACGACATTTTAAGCGCTGACAATTATGCAAAAAGTCAAATACCATCTGAAAAACTTTACAGAGTTGAAAAAAGAAATGGTCGGACAAGATACATTTATTCTGATGAGTATTATTCAATTATGTCTGAAAAATTGAAAAATTTGCTTCATCGTCAAATGTCAGAAGCATCTGTCAATCTTGCTTTGATATGGCTTAGTTCTTGGAAGGATGCATATCGCAAATAAATTTTAACATATGTAAATGAAAAAGAAGAAAACAGGATTTCAAGGGAACAGGATTTATTTAAGCGAGAGAGAAATTCCAAAGCGATGGTATAATATAATCCACGATATGCCTGAAAAGCCCAAACCTCCGATCAATCCAAAAACTGGCGAGCCAGTATCAGTTGATGAGCTTAGTGTAATTTTTGCCAAAAGTTTGATTGAGCAAGAAATAAGCGAGAGTCAATGGATTGATATACCTGATGAAGTTTTGAAAGTTTATCTTTTGTGGAGACCAACTCCACTTGTTAGAGCAAGATATTTAGAAGAAGCACTTGACACGCCAGCGAGGATTTATTACAAATATGAAGGTGTAAGTCCTTCTGGAAGTCATAAGCCAAACACAGCGGTTGCGCAAGCATATTACAATAAACTTGAAGGTGTTGAACAGTTAACAACTGAAACGGGCGCTGGGCAGTGGGGAAGTGCGCTTGCATTTGCGTGTAATAGGTTCGGACTTAAATGTAAAGTATTCATGGTGAGAGCAAGCTATGAGCAAAAACCTTATCGTAGAGTTTTAATGCAGATGTGGGGAGCGGATGTAAGCCCAAGTCCAAGCAAAGAAACAGAGGTCGGAAGAAAAATTCTTGCTTCAGACCCGAATAATCCTGGAAGTTTGGGTATCGCAATAAGTGAAGCAATTGAAATTGCTATCTCTGATGTGAAAACAAAGTATTCACTTGGAAGCGTTTTAAACCACGTTCTCCTGCATCAGACAATTATCGGTCTTGAAGCGAAAAAACAACTTGAAAAAGTTGGTGAATATCCGACAATCATCATAGGTTGCGTCGGTGGTGGTTCAAATTTTGCCGGAATTAGTTTTCCATTTTTACTTGATAAATTTTACGAAAAGAAAAAGAATCTGCGAATCCTTGCCGTTGAACCATCCGCTTGTCCAACTCTGACAAAAGGAATTTATAGTTATGACTATGGTGATACGAGCAAATTAACACCTCTTCTTCCAATGTATACGCTTGGGCATGATTTTATCCCTCCAAAAATACACGCTGGAGGATTGAGGTATCACGGAATGAGTCCAATTGTTAGCAAGCTTTATGCAGATGGTTTTATTGAAGCAAGGGCTTATACTCAAAACGAAGTTTTTGATGCTGCTTTGAAATTTTCCCAAACTGAGGGAATTGTTCCCGCCCCTGAGTCAGCTCACGCAATAAGAGCAGTCATAGACGAGGCAATAAGAGCCAGAAAAGAGAAGACAGAAGAAGTTATATTGTTCAATTTATCTGGGCACGGATTTTTTGATATGAGTGCTTATAATGATTATCTCACTGGTTCACTTGAAGATATTGTGTTAACTGATGAGGATGTAGATGAACTTGTGCGAAAGCTATCGGGTTATCCAAGACCCTAAGTTAACCAAATTTTTTATGTGATTTTTTAAGTAAAATTAAATTCGTTATTGCAAATTGAAAATAAAAACAAGATTTGCACCATCACCAACAGGGCATTTGCACATCGGTGGAGCAAGAACAGCAATTTTCAACTGGTTATTTGCAAGAAAAAATAACGGTGAATTTTTTTTAAGAATTGAAGACACAGACAAAGAAAGGTCAAGCCCTGAAATGGTTCAATCAATTGTTGATGGTTTAAAGTGGCTTGGACTTGATTGGGATGGTGATTTATATTTTCAATCTCAACATATTGATGAGCATATCAAAGCATGTTATGAACTTGTCAAAAGAGGATATGCATATTTTTGCTATTGCTCTGAAGAAGAACTTGAAGCGAAAAGAAAAGAAGCAGAAGAGAAAAAAATTCCATATAAATACGATAGAAAATGTTTGTATTTAAGCGATGAAGAGAAATTGAAATTTGAATCGGAAGGAAGAAAGAAAGTTATAAGATTTAAAGTGCCTGATGGAGAAACCGTATTTAATGATGTTGTTCACGGTGAGATAAGATTCAAAAATTCAGAAATAGATGATTTTGTCATTCTTCGTTCGGATAATACACCTGTTTACAATATGGCGGTCGTCGTTGATGACCATAATATGGGAATAACTCATGTCATTCGTGGTGATGATCATATTTCAAACACACCGAAACAAATTTTGATTTACCAAGCGCTTGGTTGGGAAACACCAATTTTTGCTCATGTCCCATTGATACTTGGTCCCGACAAAAAAAGATTAAGCAAACGACACGGTGCAACCGCAGTAATTGAGTATAGAGATCGCGGATTTCTTCCAGAGGCAATGTTTAATTATTTGTGCTTGCTTGGCTGGTCACCTGGAGATAATAGAGAAATTATGACTCTTTCTGAAATAATTGAAGCATTTGATATTTCAAGAATTCAAAAGAAAAGCGCAATTTTTGATCAAGCAAAGCTTGAATGGATGAACAGCGAATATATACGCAGAAAAGATAATCTGGAACTGTTAAGATATGTCAAACCGTTTATTGAGAAGTATGGATATAAATTTGAAGATGATTCTTACCTCTTGAAGGTTATAAATTTGATGAAAGACAGAGTCAAAACACTTGAAGATTTTGTTTCTTTCGGAAAATACTTTTTTGAGGATCCTATTGACTATGATAAAGAAGGCGTTGAAAAATATTGGAAGAGCGAAACAGGACGCTTACTTGGTGAATTTGTGGAGGTATTGGAAAAAATTGAAGATTTTTCTGCTTTTGAAATTGAAAGTAAGTTAAGGAAATTTGCTGAGGAGAAAAATGTTAAAGCATCTGAATTGATACATCCGATCAGATTGTCTATAACGGGAATGAGGATAAGCCCGAGGCTTTTTGAAGTTATGGAAGTTCTTGGGAAAGAAACAACAATTAGAAGAATCAAAAACGCTTTAAATAGATTAGCGGAACAAAAAACAGAAATGGTGAAAAAGCTATGATAATGCCGATATATCTTTACGGTGATCCAATTTTTAAAAAGCCAGCTCAAAAGTTAAAATCAATTGACGATAAATTCATAGAAACTTTGAAAGATATGTTTGAAACAATGGAAGTCGCTGATGGGATTGGGCTTGCAGCAACACAAGTTGGAATTCCATATTCATTTGCGGTGATTGATGTTTCTGTCTATGATGAATATAAAGATTTTAAACGAATGGTGATAATTAACCCTGAAATAATTCATTCAGAAGGTGAAGATATAATGGAAGAAGGATGTTTAAGCATTCCGGGGATAAGAGCTGAGATAATTCGCCCTGCAAAAGTTGTTTTGCGTTATCAGGACATTGATTTGAAATTTAACGAAATTGAATGTGAAGGTTTGCTTGCGAGGGTTGTCCAGCATGAGGTGGATCATCTATATGGAAAATTTTTCATTGATTATCTATCACCTGTTAGATTAAAAACTTTGAAGCCGAGATTAACCAGAATTAAAAAGGGAGAAGTCAGAGCCCATTATCCTGTTGTAATTCCCGGGACAAAGAAAGTGATTGCTCCAAAATCTTCTGTAGAAGATTCAAAAGATAAAAATTTGATTTGAAAATTAGCTTGCACATTTGAAATGAAAATCGTTTTCATGGGAACACCTGAATTTGCAATTCCTTCGCTTGAAATACTCCTGAAAAACAATTATGAAATACCTGCTGTCGTCACAGCACCTGATGAACCAAAAGGTCGTGGCTACAAACTCGCACCTCCACCTGTTAAGATATTCGCTCTTCAAAACAAATTAAATGTTTTGCAGCCGGAGAATTTAAAAGATGAAAATTTTATCCAAACTTTAAAGTCAATTTCACCTGATTTGATAATCGTCGTTGCTTTCAGAATACTTCCAAAGGAAGTTTTCAACATTCCTCCACTTGGTTCAGTAAATCTTCATGCTTCACTACTTCCAAAATACCGTGGTGCTGCGCCCATAAACTGGGCTATCATAAATGGTGAAACCGAGACAGGAGTTACAACATTTTTCATAAATGAAAGAGTTGACACGGGAAATATAATTTTACAGAAAAAAATCAAAATTGACCCGGATGAAACAGCAGGAGAACTTCACGATAAGCTTGCAATTCTTGGTGCTGAAGCATTGCTTGAAACTGTTAAGTTGATTGAAAGCGGAAATGTCAAAACAATCCCGCAAGACGATTCACAAGCCACACCAGCCCCAAAGATAAGAAAAGAAATGTGCCAGATTAACTGGCTTGCTAAAACTTCAATTCAAATTCATAATTTCGTCAGAGGTCTTTCACCGCAACCGGGTGCATTCACATTTTTAAATGGAAAACTTGTGAAAATATACAGAACAAAGATATCTGACAATTTCAAAAACTTTGAAAGTGAAAAAGCTTTAAAGCCAGGACAATTGATAGCAGAAAAAGACAAACTTTATGCAATTTGTGCTGATTTAAGACCTGTGCAAATAATTGAACTTCAAATTGAAGGGAAGAAAAAACTTAACGCAGATGAATTTTTAAGGGGGTATAGAATAAAACCCGGAGATCACTTTGATGTCCTGAACGAAGAAGAGCTTAAATTATTCTTGAAAAATAAATCATCAACTTGAAATATGCTTTCAACAGCGGGAATAATCTTGGTTTTTATTTTGATGGCTTTCTTGATGTTTTTACGAATCCTTCCGGCTTTACTTGCACTCCCAATTATGGCATTTTTGATTGCACTTGTTGGTGGCGTTCATTTAAACGATATTTTCATCTATGTAATCGGTGATGGCGCTTTTAGATTGCACCAAGCATATACAATCACGCTGTTTGGTGGAATGTTAAGTATTTTTCTTCAGCGTTCTGGGATTGCGGAAAACTTTATAAGAAAGGGCGCAGAACTTGCTGGGGATAATCCGTTTAATGTGAGTTTTATAGTTTTAATTTTAACTGCTTTGCTTTTCACAACTCTTGGAGGTCTTGGTGCGATAATTATGGTTGCAACAATTATTCTTCCAATTATGAGTTCTGTAGGAATAAATCCATTGACAATCGCTGGCATATTTTTGATCGGTTTAAGCATCGGTGGAATTTTAAACCCACAAAATTGGGTGTTGTATATAAATGTTTTGAAGGTTGAATTCAACACTGTTAAGACATTTTCGCTTGCTTTGTTCATCATTGCATTTTTAATTGGTATTGTCTTCATCGCTTTTGAATTAAAGAGAGAAAAATTGTTAAAAATTTCATCTTCAACTTTTTTAAAATATCTTGTCGGTCTGTTGGTTTTCATTTTTGCAATTGTACTTTTCAATTTCGCCAATTTTGAATCTGGAATTTTAAAAGTTTTTCTGAAATATCTTAAATCCCTTTCGCTTTTTCTCTTTGCTATATTTGGCATTTACATTCTCGTTGAATTTGTAAGAAAACTGATAACACCGTCAAAAGTCGGAAAATTGAAATGGTATGCGTTTTTAACTCCACTTGTTCCGCTTGTGATAATTTTTGCTTTTGGTAGTCAATACTTCATTATAGCATTTATCGCTGGATTGTTTTACGGTTTTATCACATCGTATAGAAAGGGGAGTTTAAATCTTTTGATGCAATCAATAATTGATGGAGCAAGCAGTGTGATACCTGCTGTTGCTTTAATGCTTGGAATTGGAATGCTTTTAAATGCTATTCTTGGACCTGCAAACTGGGATGGAGAATGGAAAGTTTATGCTCAACTTAAACCTTTATTTAACGCAATTGTTCCAAGTTCACCGATTTCATATGTTGTCCTATTTTCGCTTTTGAGTCCGCTTGCTTTGTATCGTGGTCCTCTAAATGTTTGGGGATTGGGGTATGGAATTGCAACTTTGCTTTCTGCACCGATTGGAAATTTACCGCCTGCTTCTGTAATGGGACTTCTTCTTTCAGTTGGACAAATTCAAGGTGTTTGTGATCCAACTAATACACACAATGTCTGGATTGCAAATGAGTTGAGAATTGATGTCAATCAAATTCTCAAAAAAACTTTCCCTTATATGTGGGTTCTTGCAACGCTTGGTCTTGTGATCTCCGCAATTATGTTTTTGTAAATTTATTTCCATACAAATCATGATCTGTCAAATTTGTGGCGCACAAAATTCAAAATTTTCAGTCAAATGTAAATTATGTAAATCATTTCTCCAAAATCCTGTTCGTGTCTTGAATCTTTTTGAAATTTTGAGCGAGTTAATTTTTACTCCGACAAGAGCGACACATAAAATTATAATCTCTGAAAGGAAAAATTATTCAATTCTTCTTTCATTTCTTTTTGGTGTGGCGATAACTTTTGACGCTTTTTATCTTGGAAAAATTGGCGAACGGATAGATAATTTTGCATTTATAATTTTTTATGGATTTTGTTTTGGTCTTGTTGTTGGCGTTTTGCTTTTATTTTTGCTTTCTGTTGTGATAAGAATTTTGTTAATTTTGGGGGATGAGAAGATAAATGTAAAGTCAATTTTTGCGCTTGTTTCTTACCTTACTTTTCCAATATCGTTTTCAATCTTTTTTCTTCTTCCAGCGATATTTGCTGTGTTCGGGATTTATTATTTCACGGAATCACCAAAGCCACAGAATTTGAAACCAATTCAATTTTATATTTTCACGGGAGTTAATTTGCTTTTAAAACTGTATTCATTTGCCCTGGTAACTCTCGCTTTAAAATATATTACAGGAAGTTTTATCAAGGGCTTAATTTTCGCAGTTTTAACTTCAATTTGTGTGGTCGTTTTATTAAATTTATTAACAGAGTTATTCAAAATCATCCTTTGACAAGATGATGAGAAAGGTGAAAATAGGAATTGATGTTGGCGGGACTTTTACGCACGCCGTTGCAATTGATGTGGATACGCTTGAGATAATTTCAAAAAGTTGTGTTCCAACAACGCACCATGCACGAGAAGGCGTCGCTCTTGGTGTAATTCAAGCGATGAAAGAAGTTTTAAAAAATGGGGAAATTAAACCAGAACAGGTCGTCCTCATAGCCCACAGCACTACACAGGCAACGAATGCACTTCTTGAAGGAGATGTCGCAAAAGTTGGCATAATCGGTATGGGGACTGGACTTGATTCGGTCAGAGCAAGAGGTGAAACTAACATCGGCAAAGTTCCGCTTGGAAATGGAAAATTTATAGAAACCGAACATATTTTCGTTGATTCAAAAATTTTTGAGCAAGAAAATTTTATTGATGAGATTAAAGACAAGATAAAAAGTTTGATTGCAAAAGGAGTTGAAGTTTTTGTAGTAAGTGAAGCTTTTGGAGTTGATGATCCAAGTAAAGAAGATAAAACTCTTGAGCTTATACAAAGTATGGGTTTTACTGGAACTACAGCATCTTCAATTTCACAGTTGTATGGTTTGAGAGTTAGGACGAGAACTGCGGTTGTAAATGCGAGTATGTTACCAAAGATGATTGAAACTGCGGAAATGACAAAGCGAAGTGTAATTGAGTCAGGAATTACTGCACCACTTATGATTATGAGAAGCGACGGTGGGATAATGAGCATTGAAGAGATGGCGAAAAGACCAATTTTAACTATTCTTTCAGGTCCATCTGCTGGTGTTGCTTCAGCTCTTATGTATGTCAAAGTTGTTGATGGAATTTTCATTGAAGTTGGTGGAACAAGCACAGATATATCCGTGATAAGGAATGGAAGACCAATTGTAAAAACAGCAGAAATTGGTGGTAACAGGCTATATTTGAAAACTCTTGATGTTAGGACCGTTGGGATTGCAGGCGGGTCAATGGTTCGTCTTTCAGAAAATTTCAAAAGCATAATTGATGTCGGACCAAGAAGCGCTCACATTGCGGGTTTAAAGTATGTTGCTTTTTCAGAGCCAGAAAGTTTTGATGATATTGAATTTGTTTTGATTCAGCCGAAGACAGGCGACCCATCAAATTATCTCGCCATAAAGCGAAAAAATCTTAACAAACCAGAATTTGCTTTGACAACCACGGACGCAGCAAACTTTTTGAAAATTGTAAGCGATAAAGCATATAGCAAAGGAAATTTCAAATCCGTTGAAAAAGTTTTCGCTAAACTTTCAAAGTTAATGAATAAACCACCCGAAGAAATTGCAAAAAATATACTTGACATCGCTGTTGAAAAAGTTAAGGAAGTTATCACTGGTTTAATCAAAGAATATAAACTTAATCCATCAATTATCACTTTGATTGGTGGAGGTGGTGGTGCGGAAGTAATCGTCCCTTATCTTGCGAAAAAGTTAAACATGGAATATAAAATTGCGGAAAATGCAGAAGTTATCTCTGCCATTGGTGTCGCTCTCGGAATTATAAGAGAAACTGTTGAAAGGGTTATTCCAAATCCAACGGAGCAAGATATTTTGAAATTGAGAAATGATGTTATCTCTTCAATTTTAAAGATGGGCGCAAAACCTGATTCAATTCAAGTTGCAATTGAAATTGACAGACAAACGAAAAGGGTTACAGCCATAGCAACGGGAGTGCCAGACCTGAAAGAGGGTGAGTTGAAGAAACGAATTATTTCAGAAGTTGAATTGACAGAGATTGCTAAAAAGACATTTAAGCCATTGCTTGACAGATTCGCAAAAGATGGAGCAAATGTTGAGGTTAAGATAATTGCGCAGAACAGATTTTACAAAGTTTTTGGTGCGGAAATTGAGCGAAAAAAATTTTTCATTTTTAAAGACAAAATTAAACCAATCAAAGTTTTTGACCTTGAAGGAAATATAAAACTTCAACTTCAAGATGCTGAAATAATTGAAACTGACATTGAAAAATTTGAAAAAGATTTGGTAAATGTGATTGATTTCTTGACAATATATGGTGATGCTGGAGCGATCGCTCCAGATGTGTTTTTAATTTTCGGGCATAAAATTGTTGATTTAACGGGTGTTATGTTCAAAGAGCAGATGATTGCGGTTGCAAGGACAGAAATAAAAAATTCGGAATTGATTGATGAAAAAGTGATAATAATTGCAGAGGCAAGAAAGTGAAGGAAAAAACAATTTTAAAAACGCATAAAAAAGTTAACACTATTGAAACAGATGTTGCGGTTGTAGGAGGTGGATTGAGTGGAATTATAACTGCTTTAACTTGTGCAAGCAACGGGCTTAAAACTTTACTCGTTGAGAAATATGGATTTGTCGGAGGTCTTATAGCGACATCGTTTGGTTATCCATTGAGAGTTTTCACATTTCAGAGAAATTTTTCAGAGTTATTAATTTCAGATGAACAAGGCGAACATCCAGAAATCATTCAATTTCCAATTTTTTCAACTTTTATCAAATATCTTTTGAAAAATCAAGCGATTCCAGAGAATTTACTCCCTGACCCGCTAAAAATTTCTGGTGCTATAATTCCGTTTGATTTTGAAAAATTTAAATTTACACTTCTTGAACTTTTGATTGATTTTAATGTTGATTGTCTATTTCACGCTTCATTTGTTCGGGCAAATTTGCAAGGAGATAAAGTCAAATCAATTTATGTCTTTGGGAAAGAAGGATTGATTGAGATTAAAGCAAGATATTTTGTAGATGCGACGGGAAATTGTAATCTCTTCAATTCAATTGATGAAAGTTTTACAGTTCAAGTTGAATCTTATGCGACTTACAATTTTGTTTTGAACAATTGCAATTTTGAAGCAAAAGATGACCAAATCATATGTGAAGTTGTTGAAAGTGAAAATTTTGAGCGTGGAGTTTATCACGCTTATGTTATCAATATAGATGATTTAAAACTTGCTGTTTATGAATTGCCATTAAAAAATCACTCACTTGTTTTCGGGGGAGAAAGAATTCAAATTGAGCCAAACGATGTTGTTTCCATCAGCAAAGCAGAAGAAAATTTGCAGTTAAAAATTTATTCACTCCTTGAAAAATTAAAAAAATTCAAGCCATTTGAGAAATCAAGAATTTCAATGTTTCCAGCACAAGTTTATTTCACCGAAAGTCGCAGGTTAAATTCTTTATACACCCTTACATCAAAAGATGTTTTTGAAGATAAAAGTTTTACAGACGAAATCTGTATTGTTAAAATATCAGTCATAGGCGAAAAAATTTTCCCGTGTTTTGTAAGACCTGAAAAAAAATTTGATAATATGATAATTCGCATTCGATTTTCGTCTTTTATCACAAAGATTAAAAATCTTGTCGTTGTTGGAAGAGGTGCTGGTTTAAGCGAAGATTTGAAGTTTGTTCTATAC
>Ga0105162_1001645_pt1 | contig 12586 bp, 11 predicted proteins | sample JNZ201metaG_FD_81532 | JGI IMG/M metagenome (GOLD analysis project Ga0105162, IMG submission 81532) | Hot spring microbial communities from Jinze hot spring, China to study Microbial Dark Matter (Phase II) - JNZ 20120812A | ecosystem: Environmental > Aquatic > Thermal springs > Hot (42-90C) >...
AAGAAGAAGGAGGTCCCAGCGCGCCCGCAGCCTTTCCACAAAGCGCGGCCGATCCGGCCGCACCCCCTCCCAGAGGAAGAGCGCGGAGACCCGCCAATCCCGCTCCTTTTTGCGCAAAAAGTGGAGGAGGAGGACGGGGAGGAGGGCCAAAAGCCAAAGCCAGGCCAAGGGGGAAACGAAGGTCATGGTCGCCACCGGCGGGCCAGGGTGAGGGCCGCAGCCACCGGCGAACCCTCCGCGAGGAAAAGGAAGAGGGCGACGCCGAGCTCCTCGCATGTGCTGGCGAGCCCCTGGTTCCAGCGGCGCAGGTTCTCCTGGTAGGCCCTCCGGGCCGCGGGGCCCACCACCGCCGGCCTCGCCCGGCCCTCCTCCGCGTCCACCAGGCGCACCTCCCCAAGGAGGGGCGGGTTCAAGTCCTCGGAGGCCAGGATCTGCACGGCGGCCACGGCGTGACGGCCATGGCGCAAGGCCCTAAGCCCCTCCTGCGCTCCGGGCGCCAGGAAGTCCGAGAGAACCAAACAGAAGCCAGGTTCCCCGGCGTGCTCCGCCCACTGCGCGAGGGCCTGGCCCAGGTCCGTGCGACCCAGGGGGCTCAGGTCCAGAAGTTCTTGAAAGGCCCGCACGAGGGAGGCCCGGCCCCGCCGGGGCTTTCCGGAACCCAAAAGCTCTGCTGCAAAGGGATAGACGCCGAAGCGATCGCCGCCCCTGAAGGCAAGGAAGAGGAGGGCCGCGGCCAGCCTCTTCGCGAAGAGAAGCTTCCCCCCTAAGCCCATGGAGGCCGAACAGTCCAAGAGGAGGTAGAGGGGGGCCTCCACCTCCCGGGAGAACACCTTGGTCACGAGCTTTCGGTGGCGGGCGTACACGGCCCAGTCGATGAGGCGGAGGTCGTCGCCGGGCTGGTAGGGCCGGTGGTCGGCGAACTCCAGGGAGGCGCCGGCCCGCCGGCTCAGGTGCCCGCCCGGGGCCCAGGCCCGGGCCCGGCGCAGCGAGAGGCGGGTGCGGCTCAGGGCCGCAAGCTCCTCGGCGCTCAAAAGCCCTAGGGCGGCGGAACGCTCCGCAGGACCTCCTGGAGCACGTCCCATGGGCCCACCCCCTCGGCCTCCGCCCGAAAGTTCAGGATCACCCGATGGACCAGGGCCGGGCGGAACGCGGCCTTGATGTCCTCCACCTCCAGGTGAAACCGGCCCGCGAGGAAGGCCCGGGCCTTGGCCCCAAGGATCAGGGCCAACCCCGCCCGTGGACTCGCCCCATAGAGCACGTACTTGCGCACCCGCTCCGGCGCGCTTGGGGCTCCCGGGTGCGTCGCCAAAACCAGCCGCGCCGCGTACGCCAGGAACTCCTCGTGCACGGGAAAGGCCGCCACCGCCCGCTGGGCCAAGAGCACCTCCTCCCGCGAGAGCACAGGCTCGGGAAGCGCGATCCCCGCGCCCAGCGTGTTCCGCCGAATGATCTCCACGAGCTCCCCTTCCGTGGGATAGCCCACCTCCGCCTTGAAAAGGAAGCGGTCCACCTGGGCCTCGGGCAGGGGATAGGTCCCCTCCATCTCGATGGGGTTCTGGGTGGCCAGGACCATGAAGGGATCGGGAAGGGGATGGGTCTCCTTTCCCACCGTGACCTGGCGCTCCTGCATGGCCTCAAGGAGGGCGGACTGGGTCTTGGGAGTGGCGCGGTTCACCTCGTCGGCCAGGACCACGTTGGCGAACACGGGACCCGGGAGGAACCGAAAGCCGTCCTCGGAGAACACGTGGGTGCCGAGGATGTCGGCGGGCATGAGGTCGGGCGTGCACTGAATACGGGAGAAGCTCAGGCCCAGGGCGCGGGCCAAGGCCCGCACCAAAAGCGTCTTCCCAAGGCCCGGCACCCCCTCAAGGAGCACATGGCCCCGGCTCAGGAGGGCCCAGAGCACGACCTCCACCACCCGTTCCTGGCCGACGATGACGGAGGCGATGGCCTCGCGCAGCCGGGCCATGGCCTCCTGGGCCTGGGCGATCTCCGCGGCCGTGATCACGGCTCACCCCCTTCCGCAAGGAGCTGGAAGTAGCGGCGCACGAGCTCCCGCAGCCCCGCGGGAAGCCCTTTGGCCCCAAGGAGGAGCTCCGCATCCCCGGAGGGCATCCCCGAAACGCCGGCAGGATCTGCGCCCGGCGTCTCGCCAGGGAGGCCGAGGGCGAAGCCCTGGCGCACGGGCCCCTCGCCTGACCGCACCGCCACCGCAAGGACCTCCTCCGTCCTCGGAGCAGCCGAAGGCAAGCCCGGCCGCACCGGCTCGCCTTTCTCCCAGCCTGCCCCAAGGCCCAAACCCTCCTCCGCCTCCTCCAGCTTCCGCTGAAGCTGGGCTTCCGCCTCCGTATCCAGGAGGATCTCGCCGGGCGCGCGGACCACCCCTTCCTCTGGGCCTTCCCCGCCCGCGGGCGCCGAGGAGCGCGCCTCTCCGGAGGGAGCCCCGCCCTCGGAGCTTTCCGCGGGGATGGCCTCCCTCAGCGCCGCCAAACCCTCCAGGGCGGCGGACACGATCTCCTGAGCCTCGGCCAAATCCCCTCGCCCCTCCATGGCCGCGGACAGGGCGGAACGCAAGTCCGGGCGACCCAGCTCGGAGACGATCTCCGCGAACTCCTCCCGCAGCGCCTCGGTCCAACCCGTCCCCGCAGCCTCGGAGAGGGCCGCAGCCAAACGGCGCCAAAGCCCCTCCTCCCGGCTCAAGCGCTCCCAAACCTCCTCCGGAGGGACGTCCTCCCCAAAAAGCTGGGCCAAGAGCTCGGCGTAGGGCGGCCGGGCCGCGGGAAATCCCGAGGGAAGCTGGGGAAGCTCCCGCGCTCTCGGCGCTCTTCCCTCCTCCGATGGGAGGGCAACCGATTCCTCCTCCGGCCGCACTTCCACCGCCGCAGGCGGAGGTTCAGGAGGAGGGCTCGCAAGGGGAGGTACAAAGGAGAAGGGGAGCCAAGCGAGAACGACCAAAGGAACGAGGACGAGGACCTCCGGGAAGAACAGGCGCCAGGGGCGCAGGGTGATTTGGGAGGCCAACAGGGCCGGGAAGGGAGTTCCCGGCGTTCTTAGGGCGGCCACAAGGCCGGCGAGCTTCCCCCCCAGGCCCAGGCGTCGGCCCACCCGCACCCAGCGCACGGAAAGGGGCCAAAGCCCGGCCGCTGCGGCCGCCACGGGCACACCGAGGAAAAGCTCGGGCGGAGGGGAAAACCCGAGGATCCTCCCCAAAAGGCGCAGGCCAAGCCAGAGAAGAAGGGCAAGGGCGAAGGCCAAAAAGGCCCGGCGGGCCCGCAGAAGAAGGGTTATCCGCTTGGGGATCCGCTGCGCCGCATCCAACACCCCAGGCTCACCCCGCTCAAACCTAGGTAAATCCCGAGCCCAGGCCAGGCTTGGGCCTCGCCCTCCCAAAGGGCGGGAAGGACGGTGAGGGCGCTCACTGGCCAGGCCAGGACCACGGGCGCAAACAGGGCCACGAGGAACCCTCCGTATTTGAGCACAAACCGCAACCCATCGGATCTTACCCGGCCTGCAAGCCCATGCCCAACCCCCATCCAGACGAAGCCGTGGGCCCAAAGGTAAAGGAGGGCAAGAAGAAAAGCAGTCCAGGAGGCGCCCGTCTCCGCACGGTACACGAAAAGGAAGGGAAGGGCCAAAAGGACGCCCAAGAGGTTGAAGAACGTCAGGCGCAGGAGGCGTTGGGACGGGGGGAGAGGGCCATAGCCCTGCTCGGCTTCGCCCACCTGGAGGGCCAAGATCCCTTGAAGAAAGGCGAGGATCTGGAGGAAGAGGACGCGGCGGATCTCAAAGTCGGGCCAAAGGAGGGCGCTCACGAGGCCTCCACCGGCCAGGATGAGGAAGCCTTGGAAGGGGGTGATCAGGCCCTCGGGGAGCTTTGGAATCCTCATGGCCAGCGCACAAGGTAGGCCTCGACGCCTTCGAGGGGAAGGCGCGATACCGAGGCCTGCTCCCAGGGAAGGAGAAGGGCGCGGCGAAGCCAGGCCGGAGGGGGCACCTTCTCCCCGGGCGGGGCCACTCCCTGGCCCAGGCGGAGGAGCACCCGGGGCACCCCGGGCTCAAGCGGAATCACGGTCGCCCACTGGCCCTCCGCCAAGCGCCATCGGAGGTCCCGCCCTTCCCACCCCTGGGCCGGGAGGAGCTCCGCCCACCAGCCCTCCAGGACCACCTCCTCCCGCGCCCATGGGACAATCCCCCAAAGCTCGAGACAAAAGCTTGTGAAGCCAGGCCGTTCGACGCGTATGTAAACTCTTCCTTCTTTGGGCGAGGCTTCTCGTGAAACCGAATAAAACAGGGCGAAACAGGAGAACATGAGGAGCAGGACCAGGGCAAAACCTGGGCGCCCCCGGGCCAACCCAGGTAAGGCCCAAACCAGCGCCATCACGTACAGGAAAAGCCCAGGAAGGAGCAGGCCCCAGGGAGGTGCGGGCGGACGAAGCCCCGCCAAATGGGCCCGGAGGGCCTCCGCCTCCAGCCGCGCCTCTCCCCAAAGGAAGGCCCGCCAGGCCCGCACCACGTCCTCTTCCGCGGGGTTCAACGGCAAGAAAACGCGCAGTTCGGCAAAGGGCGAAAGGAGGAGGGGCTCAGGGGGAAGCTCCGCAGGGGAAAGGAACAGGTCCAAAGGGGCGAGAGGCGGGCCGAGGCCCGCCCGCAAGGGCTCCGGCTCCGCCACAAAACGCAGCTCCCCTTCCCCAAGCCTTCTCTCCTCCGCGAACACCGCGGCCTTGAGGAGGAAGCCGCCCGCCTGCACCGGCCAGGGAAGACGCAGACGCGTTTGGGAGAAGGGCCCCACCGCACAGGGCATCACGGCCGTGTAGGTGCCCCTCCCCCGCCAAGGCGAGCCGAACTCCATGCTCACCCGAAGCTCCCCCTGCACCAAGAAGGCCTCGGGGTTCGTGAGGGTGATCCAAAGGGGGTTCACGGCGCCCAGAACGGGCCTTCCCGCCCAACCCAGTTCCAGCTTTATTTCTAAGGCAAGCCCGGAAAACGCCCAAAGGAGCGCAAGAAGGATCATTGAGGGAGGCCGTTGACGGCCTCCAGGGCGTCCTGGGCCAGGACGTCGGCGTAGACCTGGGTGGTGCGGATGGAGGCGTGGCCCAGCTGTTTCTGCACAAGGCGCAGGTTGTAGCGGGAGGCGCGGTAGAGGAGGGAGGCGTAGGTGTGGCGGCAGGAGTGGATGGTGAAGCGCTCGGGGAGGCCGGCCAGGCGGGCGTAGCGCTTGAACATGAGCCAGACGGCCTGGCGGGTGAGGGGGCGGCCCCGCGGGGAGAGGAAGAGGAAGGCGTCCTCGGAGGTGGGCTCGCCCACGAGGCACTTCCACTCCAGGAACTCCACAAGATGGCGGCGGAGGGCCTCCCCGATGTGGACGCTTCGGGTTTTGCCGCCCTTCCCGCGGCGCACGATGAGCGCGGCCTGGCCGGGCTCAAGAAGGAGGTCGCCCACCCTGAGGTTCACGATCTCCGAGACGCGGAGGCCGGCGTCGAGGGCCACGTGGAGGATGGCCCAGTCCCGCACGGGGGCCTTCCGGCCTTTTCTGAGGGCCTCCTCGGCGGCCCGGCGGGCCACGGCCTTGAGGCGCCGGACCTGCTCGGGGGTCATGAAGTCCTCGAGGGTCAGCTGGAGCGGCATGGTCCCCCCTTTCCCTTCTTGACCAAAGGTACGCAAAACTTTACCAAAGATCGGGGGCCTCCGAAAGGCCCTTCCTTCCCGCGCTTCCAAGCGGGGTGACTTAACAAAAGGTCGCTTTTGTCAAGTGCGCTAGTCCAGGGCATAGCGCTCGATGATCTTCTTCTCCTCACCCGTCACCTCCGCGGAAAGCTCGATGTAGTCCCGAAGCCCTGAGGTAAGAAGCTTCTCCCTAAAAAGCGAATCCAACTGAAAGATCCCCGCGGAGTTGGTCATGCGCACGTGGATGTGCACGGGCTTCTCCTTCCCTTTTCGGATCTCCACCTTGTCGATGGCCAAGGCGGAGACGGAGTGGATGGTGGGCCGGCCCACCTGGAAGGGGATGCGGGCCCGCCCCTTCTCCATGTCCAGGGCATCGGCCACCTTGAGCACCCCCGCCTCAAGCGTGAGCGGACGCGCATCCACGCGGTGGGCATACACGGCGTGCAGGACGTCCGCGAGGACCTGGGTTTTGGCCGGTTCCTCGTAGATCCCCGTAAGAAGCTCGTCGGCCAGTTGCGCCGCCAGCACCAAGGAGAGGTTCTCGTGCTCGTCGCGGTGGATGGCGTGGCCGATGTCGTGGAGGGCGGCCGCCAGGGTCACCACCACCTCCGCGTCCTCCGGGGAGAGGCCGTGGTCCAGGACGCCGGGCCGAACCCCGGCCTCCATGAGGAGCCGAAGGAGCCGAAGGCTTAGCCGCATCACGATCCTCACGTGCACGGGGCCGTGGTCGTTGATGCGGAGGCGGTTGATGGCCGTGATATTGGAGCAGGCCCAGAGGGCCTTAAGGCGGGCGGAGGCCTCGATGGCCCGCCGGAGTTTGGTGAGCTTTTCGTTGGGCATCAGGCGATTTTGAGGTCGCGCCAGCGCTCCCACCAGGCCTTCTGTCCCGCGTGGGCTTGAAGCCTGGCCTCCAAAAGCCGCACGCGCTCGGCGAGGTCGCGCACCTCCTGGGCGAGGTGGAGGAGGAGGGCCTGCCAGCCTTCTTCTCCTTCCCCCCCGAGGGGTTTCACCCTGTTTTTCCCTGTTTCTTGCGAAGAAGCGGAAAACGTTTTTTCGGCGGATTCATGTCTAAAGCGCAGGATGTGGGCCGCCTCCTTTAGGGTGTGCCCGGTTTCGCACAAAGCCTGGAGGTCCCTAAGAAGGCGAAGCCCCTCCTCGGTGAGGAGGAGCTGGTTGTTGGGGCCGCGCCGCAGGTGGGGAAGGAGGAGGTCGCGGATGGCCTCGATGCGGTTGCGCACCTGGTTTTCCGTGGAAACGCCAAGCAGGGAGACGAGCTCCCGCACGGTGTACACGGTTTCACCCCCTTTGGTCCGCACAAGGATAAACCGCGGGGCTAAAATCCTCCCAAAGGAGGGGAAATGCGGACGATGAAGATCCTTGTTTTCCTTGGTTTTGCTGGGTTTTTGGGCGCTTTGGCCGCCGGGCCGCCCCTCCCCCCGGCCGCCGTGGACCGGCTGGGCCTAGGCGTGCCCACCGACCTCGTCCTCTCCCCAACGGGTTCATTCCTCGCCCTGGCCACCTCCATCGGTGTAGAAATCCGCGACCCTAAAACCTTGGAGCTCTGGGCTTTCCTTGCGCCGCACCAGGCCTGGATCCAGGCACTGGCCCTCTCCCCCGATGGGGAAAAGCTTGCCGCGGCCTTTCACGACGGAACGGTGAGGCTTTGGCGCGTGGCCGATTGGACGAAGCTAGAGACCTTCTTCTTCCCCGAGCCGGTGGGTGACGTGGCTTGGTCTCCCGGGGGTGAAGTCCTCTATGCGGCTGCGGGGGATAGGGTGTACGGAGTGGACCTCTCCTCGGGCCACGAGGAAAAGCTTGCGGAGCTCCCCGGCCGCCCGATCAAAGGGCTTTCCATCTCATCCGCGGGAAAGCTCGCGGTGCTCACGGAGAACGAGGCCTGGCTTTTTGACGCGCATACAAGGGTGGTGCTCTGGAGGCGTGCCTTCTCCGCGATCCCCTGCAGACGCGCGGTGTTTCTTCCCACCGGAGAGCTCGTGCTGAGCGGGTCATACGTCCGCGCTTTGGACCCACACACGGGGTGGGACCTTTGGCAGCGTCCCGGATGGGTAGCGCAGGCGCTTGCGGTGCAGGAGGGTTTCTTGGCCGGGGCCTCTGGCCCCTCGCTTGCCCTCCTCGATCTGGCCCAAGGGACGGAAGCGTGGGTACATCTGGCCCACGCCCGCGACGTGGTGGGATTGGCTGCATTCGCGGAAACCCTCTATACCGTGGGCTTGGAGGGGGCCCTCAAAGCCTGGGACCTGCGTACCAAAACCCTCTTAAGGGCCTTGGAAGCTGTGCGAGGCCCTGTTTATGCGCTTTCCCTGGCGCGCTCGGGATCCCTTCTCGCCGTGGGTTCCGTGGGCGCGGTCTACCTTTGGGACCTTCGCACCAAGGAGGCCCGCGTTTGGGACGAACGCTCCGGATCCCTGGTAGCCGTGTTGGGAGTGGGAGAAAAGCATGTGCTCGTAGGCTCCGGTGGGTTCCTTCGGACGCTAGATTTAGCAAGCGGGGAGACTCGGGCAAGCGTGGGGGGTGTGCCGACAGGCCTCCCCTGGCCCCTGGGCTTTTCCATCCTTGCAACTACGGGCGACGGCGCGCTTGTCGCTTACTCCTGCGGCGATCTTCCTCGATCTGGGACCCTTCCAACCTGCCGTATTTGCATACGGAATGGGAAGGACCTTCAGCTCCTCAAGACGCTGGACGCAGTAGGTTGTCTGGGGATGCCGCGGAGTCTGACCTTGAGCGCGGATGGCGCGCTTTTGGCGGTGGGCAGCGAAAAACGCGTGGATGTTTGGGCGTGGGAATCGGACCTATGCCGTCTCAGCTTATCCTCAGAGGGGTGTGACCCCGTGCTTTTGGCGCTCTCGCCCCATGGGCGCTTCCTTGCGGTCGCCCTCGGCTTAGCCATGGAGGGCGAAGGATGCGGTGAGGTGCAGATTTGGAACGTCGCCCTTGGTTCAAGGCTGGCCAGCCTTGGGGTCGACGAAGACGTCACGGCCTTGGCTTTCGCCCCGGATGAGGAGCGTCTTGTTTTAGGTACCTCATCGGGGAAGGTTTTGCTTGTGGACGTAAACAAACCCGAGCTTCCCAAGAAGAGCTTCGCGGGCCACACCGGCGCGGTGTTCGCCCTCGTGTTCACCGCGGACGGAACCGTGCTCTACTCCGGCGCTCTGGACGGCACCATCCTTGTGTGGGCAACGAAGTGAGTCGCAGAGGCGCCCCAGACGCCCTAAAGTTTGGGGGATGGGGCGCGTTCGGCGGCTCTCCGAAGAGGTGATCCAGAAGATCGCGGCGGGGGAGGTGGTGGACCGGCCGGCCTCCGTCCTCAAGGAACTCGTGGAAAACAGCCTCGACGCCGGCGCCACCCAAATCCGCGTGGAGCTCGAGCGCGGAGGCATCGCCCGCCTTCGTGTTTCGGACAACGGCTGCGGCATGACCCCCGAAGATATGGAGCTCGCGGTGGAGCGGCACACCACGAGCAAGATTTCCACCGAGGAGGACCTCCGCCATATCCGAACGCTTGGGTTCCGGGGGGAGGCCTTGGCCGCGATCTGCGCGGTGGCCAAGATTTGCCTCGTTTCGCGCCCCGCAGATATAATTGGATGAGAGGGTGTACCATGAAGGTCTTTATACCAGCCATAAAGCGAGTCTTTGGGGCTAGTTGGCTTGCGTTTTTGTTTTTTCTTTCTGGGTGCATGCTATTCGCCCCCCCCAGCAAACACTCCTGAGCGTGTAAATAACCCGGCTTATCTTTCTCCCCTCTCCCAAAGTGCCCAATCGGCGCTTTATGAGCAAGCCTTCTCTTCTCCCGCAGTGCAAGCAGTCTTGCAAAAGCTCCATCAGCGCGGCTGGCAAGAAGTTCAAAATCAAGAGATAAGTTTTGCCTTCGAAAAGGCCCAAATTCTTTTGGTGCCATTCGCCAAAAGGTCTTCCCAGGATCAAGGGGATCAAACTCCTCCCCCTTCCCAGAGGATCCAACTTTCTTCGGCCAGCCGTCCTCTTCCCCAGCCCAAATCGCCATCTGAGCCGCCAAACTTGGCTTATTTGGTATATGCAGCCACTCCCGAAGGGGCAGAAGCCTTCGCCGTGCTTAGGGAGTCAGGCGAAGAATTTCTCCACCTTTATCCCGAGGCGGACTGCCGCCTCCGTCTGCTCGCTGGTGGAGAAAATGTGCTTACACAACTTCGACAAAACGAGAGGTTCACCAAATTTGAAACCTATTTGAAAACCAGAGTGGAAAAAGTCACCTGTGGTCCTGTGATTTTGGATGAGGCAAACAACGTGGCTTACATTTTCGTGCAAGGATTATCCTCGCCGCTTTCGACCAAAGCGTTTGCTCCTGCAGTCTATCCGCCGCCTTCCTCTTACATTCCGCAAGAAGGATGCGTGTACATCGTGTTGGCCAAGGTCACGTCGGTCGCTGCGGGATTCCTTACGGTGGACCCGCAGAGTCTTTGGGTGAGCCCTTACCTGATGAAAAGCGGAACCTTTGCTAGCGAATCCCTGGAGACAACCTCCCACAGCATCCTCGCAGGAGGCAAGAAACCCCGAGGCTGGGAGGATCTGCGAAGCTTTGCATACATAGTAGTGGCGTCGAGCCCTCTTTCCCAGCCTGAGCCCGCGGTTTCACCACAGCAATCAGCGCTGGCCGAACCCCCAACCGTGCAGACCTTGGTTGCTTTCATTTGGGGCCTTGCTGATTATCCCGAAGAAAACATGCTTGGCCGTTTCAAAACGGACTTAGAAATAACGCTGGAATACTACAACAAAGCAATGGAGAAGGCGAAATTCGGGGCTGTTGGTATAGCAAAGCAAAATATTCGCTATATTCTTGCTGGCTACCAAACGCTTACCCCCAAGCAAGCACAAGAGGTGATGCAAAAGATGGAAAGCATTGAGGGCTCCGTCATTTCCTTTGACGTTCTCAGATGGTTGATTGAAGAAGCGATCGGGCTTTCACTGGAGGAACTCGGAGATCTTCTCCTTCGCCTAGCAGCCGCAGAAAAGGCTGGAAAGTTCGACATCGAGTACGACGCCCTTGTCAAAACTAAATTGCAAAAGTTTCTCACATTGATGTTGGAAATCCCTAAGTATATACCAGCGAACATTTCTGGATGGTATTTCAGACTTTCTCCGGAGGAAAAGGAGCAACGGGCAAAGGTCTTCATCAGAGATTTAGCTCGGGAATACCAACGCCTCGTCCAGTCCCAAAGTCTTGAACCTTCAGAGCTCGAAGTCAAAGCTGTACCTGTTGTTATCGCGGCAGCCGGTAAACTTGTTCTTGAAACGCTAGCTCAATTCGCCGTAGAAAAATTACTTGGACTTGCCTTCAAAAAGGAGGACTTACCATTGGACAAGATCAGCCTCGAGATACTCAAAGAAGTCGATGAAATTAAATATTTTGTTATAGCTGCACTCGAAGCCAAAAGTTTTGAAAATGATCTGGCAACGTACATTAATCGCGGCGGAAATTTGTTTGGTTGGCATTATTCGATTTATAACTCTGCTTTTTCAAACTTGGCACGATTTCCGGAATATCTTGGTATCCTTTCTATTGTTCTCCACCGCGTTACCAAAAATTTACTGGACACTGATGTTTTCAAAGAGAAAATGGGGCTTTTGCTTCAAACGGTGCTCTTCTTACAAGGGATATACGAAAAAGAGGAACTTAATTTATGGAAACCGCGGGGTGCTATACTGGCTCCGGGCATGGATAGCCTAACCATTGTACTAGGCAGGATCTGGACTTTTCCTGATTTCAAAGCCACAGAGGTTGCTGCAATATACCTGTCGCTTATCCGAACCCCCCACCCTTGTTCTGATCACTATTTATCTTGGTTCCAGCAAGCAGACGAGTTATTACCTAAGGTCGAAGAAACATTAGAGAAAGAAAAACGAGAAAAAGTGGGCGACAAACTGGAAATCCTCAAAGGACAGAGAATCGCAGCCGTGGTTTTCCGAGATGAAGTGGATCCTAAAAGCGTTCGAGCCCTTGTGGATACTCTTCATCAACAGATGGGTTACTATTTGAATCCTAGCAAGCGCTGTTATGTTATTTGGCGAGAACAAGATGCGATCATGTACAGTGTCGTGGCTGGCGAGAGAAGCCCTGATCTGGATATGGAAAACGTTCGTTCGCTTGTTCCGGACTGGGTAATTTCTTTGAAGTTGCCGATCAAAGAATATATCCCCTCGTCATCATCGGGATCCCAGGACTCTTCCCAAACGTCTTCCCCTGTAGAAACGCCTGTTGTCATTGTCGGAGGAGGATGGGAGAAGTTTGAGGGGGCAACCATACACATGATGACTTGGGCCAGGCCTTAAAGCAAAAACTACCCAAAATCCTCTAAGAAAAAAGGGCGGCTCGTGGCCGCCCTTTTTATTTAAATACCTCGTCCAAGAAGAGCCGAAACCTTAAAGTTTGGGGGATGGGGCGCATTCGGCGGCTCTCCGAAGAGGTGATCCAGAAGATCGCGGCGGGGGAGGTGGTGGACCGGCCGGCCTCCGTCCTCAAGGAACTCGTGGAGAACAGTCTCGACGCCGGCGCCACCCAAATCCGCGTGGAGCTCGAGCGCGGAGGCATCGCCCGCCTTCGTGTTTCCGATAACGGCTGCGGCATGACCCCCGAAGATATGGAGCTTGCGGTAGAGCGGCACACCACGAGCAAGATTTCCACCGAGGAGGACCTCCGCCATATCCGAACGCTTGGGTTCCGGGGGGAGGCCCTGGCCGCGATCTGCGCAGTGGCCAAAGTGCGTTTGGTCTCCCGCACGCCGGAGACATCCGAGGGTTACGAGCTCCTCGTCGAGGGGGGCAGAATCGTGGAAGGGAAACCCGCGCCCCATCCCCCGGGAACCACGGTGGAAGTACGGGACCTTTTCTTCAATGTGCCGGCACGGCGGAAGTTCCTCTCTACCCCGGC
>Ga0105162_1001647_pt1 | contig 12578 bp, 12 predicted proteins | sample JNZ201metaG_FD_81532 | JGI IMG/M metagenome (GOLD analysis project Ga0105162, IMG submission 81532) | Hot spring microbial communities from Jinze hot spring, China to study Microbial Dark Matter (Phase II) - JNZ 20120812A | ecosystem: Environmental > Aquatic > Thermal springs > Hot (42-90C) >...
CGGTGTTATTAACCTCGGAAGCGTAAAATAGGGACAGGTTAACTACTACTCGGGAAGGCTTCTAAACCCACCTGAAGATAGCGCTAGCCATCACGAAGCCTACGCCTGAAGTGACGAACTGAAGGTAGTCGCCTTTCCGGAGCTTCCCCTGCTCGATCGTGTCGTGAAGAGCCATGAAAACGCAAGCAGAGCCCGTGTAGCCGTACTTGTCCATGATCGTCGGAGCCTTCTCGACGGGTTGGCCGAGAATCCTCATCAGCTCCCGAACCATCTCGCGGTTCACTTGAGTGACGAAGTAGTAGCTGATGTCGTCCGCTGTCAAGCCGGCTTTCTTGAGGGTCTCCTGAACCAGGCCCGGCCAGTGCCTCAGGTTGATGTCGGGAGGGTACCGCTTAAGGTACCTGAGCTTGTGCCACTTCTCCCTCACTACCTCCTCCGAGACCGGCCTGGCTCCGCCGATGTAGATACCCCAGTAGTCGTAGTAGCTTCCATCAGCGATAATCTTGCCCGTGATGAAGCCGGGCTCGTCGGAGGGGCCGATGATGACTGCGCCAGCGCCGTCGGAGAATATGGAGGCTGTGACATCCTGGGGGTCGGTGAACCTGACCATGGTGTAGGGTGACACTACGAGAGCGTAGTTAACGTCCTCGTTCAGCATGATGCTCTGGGACGCCAGGATGAGCGCTATCGTGTTGTCAGCGCAAGCAGCGTTTATGTCGAAGCCCCCGGTTTTCAGCTTCGCTCCCAGCTTGTAGTGCACGGAGCTGACTGTGGGGGGTGTCTGGAAGTCCGGAGTGTCCGTAGCGACGATGACAAGGTCGATGTCATCGATGGTGAGCCCTGCTTTCTGCAGCGCCATCTTAGCAGCCTCGGCGGCGAGGTCTGAGGGCGCCTGGTCCGGTGAGGCGACGTAGCGGTGCCTAATGCCTATACGGTTCTCGAGGGCGCTCCTCCACGCGTCTGGCAGCTTAAGCCCGAAGTACTTCTCGTACTCTTCGTTCGTGACTAGAGTTCTGCCTAGAGAAATCCCCGTGCTCACTATCCTAGCGTACTTCTTAATCTCGGGTTTGCGCATCGGAGTAGGCTCTTAGACAGGGGTAAATAAGGAAGTGGTTAACTAGCTCCAAACCCCAGCAGGTTTTCGAGCTTTCTCTTCAGCTTCCACCCTCTGAGCAGCCAGGTCCCCCAAACGCCGTACGGCATCGCGAGGACTACAGCTATGTAGATCACTCCAAGCACGAAGCTCGGGATGAGCTGAGCCTGCTGCGGCGTCAACCCGCTCACAGAGAGGAGAGCTGGCGTAAGGCTTGACAAGTAGTCTCGCAGAACTCCCGCGACGATACCTCCCACTGCCGGCCCCACGAGCGTCCCCAAACCTCCGATGATAGCTCCCGTGAGAGCCAGGAAAGTCTTGTCGGAGCCGAAGACGTCGGTCATCACCGTGGGGATCGAGGCGACGTACACGCTCCCGGCTATCCCCCCGAAGAACCCTGAGGCAAAGAACGCGGCCAGCTGGTGGGCGAAAACATTGTACCCGAGAACCGAGGCTCGGACTGGGTTCTCCCTGATGGCGACGAGCGTGGTGCCTAGAGGCGACTCTGCGAGCCTCTTGATAGCGATGTAGCAGGCGGCGAGAGCTACAGCGGAGAGCAGGTAGGCGTTCAGGGGGTAGAGGAACCTCATGACTCTCACGCGGGGCATCCCGGCGCTGACTCCGGCGAGGAACTCCGCCGAGGAGAACAGCATCCTGTAGCCGGCTGCCGCCAGGCCTGCGAGGAACACCGCGTAGACCACTGCCTTGAGGAACCTAGCCCTCTTCCTCCTAGTGGACTTTACATCCTGTGCCGCTGACGCGAGAGCCAGCGCCACTAGGAGTAGGAACAGAGCGAGGTAGATGTAGAGGCCGGCGAGGCTCTCGAGCTCTGCTATCGAGCCGACGGTGAGGGCTACCGTCGTCCTCGCTGTAGACTCGATCGTGCTGCGCAGAGCCTCAGCTATCGCGAGAGTGAGGATAGCGTAGTAGATCCCCCTCACCCGGTAGGCTGGGAGGCCCATGACCGTGTAGATGGCTCCAGCTACGATCCCTGCCACAGGGATCACTACAAGGTAGGGGACGCCGGCCTTCAGCATGTAGGCTGTCAGGAAGGCTGCCACGCCGAAAGGCACTGCGTGCCCGAAGCTGGCTACTCCGGCAAAGCCGAGGAGGATGTTGTAGCTGAGCGCTAGGCTGGCCCAAACGTAGCTGAGTGCTAGCCCGGCTGCGAGGCTGCGGTCGACCCATGGTGCCGCCAGGATAGCTGCCATCACGAGGTACCCGAGAGCCCTGTGCGGCAGGACTAGTCCTCTCAGCTTCTCCACTCGCATCACCTCCCGAACAGCCCTTCCGGTTTAAGCAAGAGCACAGCTATCATGACGAAGAGGTCTACGGCGAACGTCAGCCAGGGCGCGAAGTAGGCTACGAACCTGTCAACGAAGCCGACGAGCAGGCTCGCGTAGAACGCTCCAGTATAGCTCTTCATCCCTCCCACGACTGGTATCGCGAAGGCGAGAAGTGAGAAGTGGACTGGAAGCTCAACTGTCGCGTGCGTTAGGGGTGCTACGAGCGCTCCTCCAAGGAAGGCGAGGAGGGAGCCCAGCATGAAGCCCAGCGAGAAGAGCCGGTCTATGTTGACGCCGAAGACTCTCGCGAGCTCTCTGCTCTCCGTCCCAGCGCGGAGCTTAACGCCAAACATCGTCTTGGATAGAGTGATGCTCATAAGGGCGAAGAGGGTGAAGCCGACGACCATCAAGAAGAACTTGTAGACTCTCACGCGAACCGAGGCGATCTCCACATACCCCGACACGATGAAGCTCTCCGTCTCCGGGAACCAGAGGCCTGTCGGCCACACCAGCTGTATGAGGGTGAACAGGAGAGTCATCAAGCCCATCGTCACTAGAAGCTGTGCGAGCGGCTGCCCGTAGACAGGCCTTATGATGAGCCTCTCCGTGGCAAGACCCACCGCGGCGCCGATCAGCGCTGTTACGAGAATGCTGAGCAGGAAGTTGTTTGTCGCGTAGAACACCGTCACGAAGATGTAAGCTCCCAGCCCGAAGAAAGCACCGTGAGACAGGTTGAACACGTCCATGAGGCCGAAGATTATCACGAGCCCTAGCGCAGCCATGTAGATCATCGACGAGTAAGCTAACGCGTCTACAATTGCGCTCAACAGGAGCTCGAGCAGAGGCATACCCACCACCTAAAGCTTCACGCCTAAGACCCTCCTGATCAGCTCATCCTTCTCCGGTATCTTCTCAGCGGGGAAGCCCGCGACGACAACCCCCTTATCCATCAGGTAAACGTAGTCTATAACTTCCTTCGCGAGAGCGAAGTTCTGCTCGACCAGGAGGATGCTCTTCCCGTAACTCTCGCTGAGGCCCTTCAGCTCCTTGAGGAGAGTCTTCACGTACAGGGGGCTGAGCCCCTCCGAGGGCTCGTCGAGGATCAGGAGCTCGTGCTCCCTCATAATGCCGCAAGCGACCGCGAGCATCTTTTGCTGCCCTCCGCTGAGCTCTCCAGCCCGGTTGCTTGAGAAGCGCTTAAGCTCAGGGAACATGCTGTAAACGGTTTCCAGCCTGTCGGCAAACTTATCCTTTGGGCCGTTGTAGGCCAGCTTAAGGTTCTCTAGGACTGTGAGCGTGCCGAAGATGCTCTTCTCAGCAGGCACGAAGCTCACCCCTTTCGAGACGATACGGTCGGTCGGCAGGGCTGTTACGTTCTCGTCTTTGAAGCGGACCTCCCCCTTCACGGGCTTGTAGATGCCCATGATTGTCTTCAGTGTCGTCGTCTTGCCGACACCGTTCCTGCCCAGTATGGCTGTAATGCTCTTCTCGCCGGCCTCGAAGGAGACTCCCTGAAGGATGTAGAAACCCGCTATGTACGTGTGCAGGTCCCTCACGGACAGGATTACCCTCCCCAAGCTCACTCACCCAGGTACACTTTCTGAACCTCCCGATTCTCAACGATCTCCTCGGGAGAGCCCTCAGCAATTATAGACCCCTGGCTCATGACGCTAACCTTGTCAGCCACCTCCAGGACCACGTCGATCTTGTGCTCGATCACGACGACGGTTCTCTTCATCTCGTCCCTAAGCTTCTTGATGAGCCTCACGATGGACGGCACCTCCTCGATCGAAACCCCCGCGGTAGGCTCGTCTAAAGCGATGAGCTTCGGCTCGCCGGCTAAAGCCATGGCTATCTCAAGCTTCCTCTTGTCTCCCGGCGTCAAGTTCCTCGCGAGGATTCTCGTCTTCGCGTACAAGCCCGTGAGAGATGCGATGCGCATCGCCTCCCAAACCGTGTCCTTGTAGCTCGCCGCCTGGCGGATGAAGTCCCACTTGACTCTACCCTGAGAGCCCTGAACGGCGAGCCTTATGTTCTCGAGCACTGTGAGGTTGGGGAAGATCGAGTACACCTGGAAGGAGCGCTTAATCCCGAGAGAGCTTATCTCGTGTGGAGGCCTCCCCGTTATGTCTCTTCCCTCGAAGATGACCCTGCCGCTCGTTGGCTTCAGCACCCCGGTGATCAAATTGAATAGCGTGGTTTTGCCCGCCCCGTTGGGGCCGATGATCGCGTGCACTTTGCCGGCCTCCACCTCCAGGTTCACTCTGTTCACTGCGGTGAGCCCCCCGAAGGTCTTGGTCAGCTCAACCGTCCGGAGGATGGCGTTCCCCAAGCTCATGCACCCTTGAGGAACTCGAGCACAGCTTTGTTGTACTCCTCAGGGTTCTCCCTGTGCGGCATGTGTCCCACTTTCGGGAACACGATCTTCCTCGAGCCTTTGACGATCCTCGAGATCTCCTCAGCGACCTCGGGAGGCGATATGTAGTCAAGCTCGCCCGAGATGATTAGCGTCGGGACCTGCAGCATCGTGAGAATGCCGTAGTAGCTCCTCTGGGTAGCGGCTTCAGCGCTCTGAATGTAAACTCTCTTATCTGTCTTCGAAATTATAGCGTAGATATCCTTCTTCAGCTCGGCCGACGCTGTGGGAGATACAGCGAACTCAGCCACCTGGGCAGCGATCTCGTGCATAGACATGTTCTCAAGAAGCTCCGTCATAGCCGGAGGGTACTCGGGGGCCACCGCCTCGAGAACCAGCTTCTCGAAGAGGTTCGGGCTCTGCTCGTAAAGCTCGAGCAGGACTAGGCCGCCCATCGAGTACCCTATCATCAGCGCTTTCTCCAGCCCTTCAGCTCTGAGAACGCTCTCTACGTCGCCGGCGAAGTCCTCCATGGTGATCCGCTTTGAGGGGATCTCGCTGTCCCCGTGCCCCCTCAGGTCTACAGCAAGCACCCGGAACCCCTGCTCCGGGAAGAACTGCAGCTGAGGCTTCCAGGTCAGGTAGCTTTCGCCTAGGCCGTGAACCAGGACGAGAGGCTTCCCCTGCCCCAAGGCTGCGTAGTGGATTTTCACCCCATCCGCGCTTTTTGCAAACCTGTGCTCTACCCTCCTCAAGATTTCACCTGACATACGCGCCACCTAGAGGAAATCCAGGAGCAGCTTATTTACCTCTTGGGGTTTCTCCCAAATCGAAACAGGACCGCACTCCAGCATGAGGTACCTGGATGAGGGGATCTCCCCCGCGATCATCTCAGAGTACCTCGGCGGGAAAAACCTGTCTTCAGCTCCAGCAACGACGAGAGTGGGCTGCCTCACGGATGAGAGCTTACCCTTCAAGTCCACTCTCACGAAGGCCTTAGCCATCTCTTCGAAAGCGACGAAGTCGATGAGCTCGAAGTTTGGAGCAAGCGAGGAAACTAGAGAGAAGCGCTCGTTTATGAAGTGGTCCGAGAAGATGTCGGGGATCATGATCTGCCAGAGAACCCTCCCCGACTTGAGCCTCGAGCCTAGAATCCACCTGTCCACCCTGGCTATGAGAGCCCTGTCCACGGTGTGGGAGGAATTTAGCACGACGAGCTTGTCGATGTAGCTGGGTATGAGGAGGGCTGCGAGAAGCGCCACCTTGCCGCCGTAGGAGATGCCCACCAGGGATGCTTTTTCGATGCCTAAGTGATCCAGGAGCTCCTTTAGGTCGAGTACGTGCCTCTCTAAAGAGTATTCGCCTCTCGGCTTCTCGCTTGAGCCCTGCCCGCGCATGTCGTGGAGGAGTACTCTGAAACCAGCCTTCTTCAAAGCCTCGGTCTGGAAACCCCAGCCGGCGGTGTTCATCGCTATACCATTCAGGAGAGCGATCACCCTCTCGCCTTCGCCCAAGAGCTCGTAGTGAATCTTCACCCCGTCCGAAGTCGTGAAGAAGGCCATCATCACCACCTACAGCTTGTCTCTCGGCTCACCGTACAGGCTTTTCATCTGCGACCGGGAAATCTTCCCAGTCTCGGTGTAAACAAGCTTATCGACCACCTCCACGTACTTCGGGATCTTATACTTCGCGAGCTTACCCTTAAGGAACTCCACAACCTCCTCCTTCGTTATCTTCTCCCCCTCCTTCAGGACTACCAGCGCTTTGGGAACCTCTCCCCACTTCTCGTCGGGCACTCCGATGACAACAACCTCCTTAATCTTCGGGTGCATTAGAAGGATCTTCTCGACCTCCTCTGGGTACACGCTCTCCTCACCGCTCCTTATGACGTTCTTAGCCCTCCCCACGACCCAGAAGTAGCCTTCCTCATCCACCCGCGCGATATCCCCAGTCGCCACCCAGCCCTCCCGGAGGAGTGCCCTCATCTCCTCCTCGTTGCGCAAGTAACCCGAAAATACCGACGGCCCCCTCAGGTACAGCTCACCCTCCACGCCGGCAGGTGCTTCGCGGCTGTCCGGCCCCACGATCTTAGCGTCCACGAGCAAGTTCGGCTTCCCAATCGACCCGATCTTCCTCTGCGCGTCCCACGGGTCTAGCGCGAAGACCCCTGGACCCATCTCCGTCATGCCAAACCCCTGCTTCTGGACAACGCCCTTCTCGAACACTTTCTCGATTATGTCGCGTGTCAGCGCCGCCCCACCGCTCGTGATCCACCTCACAGATGAGAAGTCTGCGCTCGCGAAGCGGGGTGACTGGAGCAGCATCCTCAGCTGCGTGGGGACCAGGAAGAGGAACGAGGGCCTCTCCAGCTCAACCAGCTCGATGAAGCGGTCGACATTCCACCGGTGCATCAGGATGCTTGTGCCGCCGAGCATCAGCAGTGGGATAAGGTAGGTGTAAGCCCCGATGTGGAATAGCGGCAGCGTGTTGATCGTCACGTCCCCCGGCACGATTAGGTCTCTGGTAGTATTGAGAGCGTTCCACAGAATCATCCTGTAGCTGATCTTAGCGAACTTCGGCTTACCCGTCGTGCCGCCGGTCTGCAAGAGCATCGCGGTGTCCTCCAGGCAGCACTCCTCGGCGCTGCCCAGCCGCTCCCGGGAAGAGTAGTCGAACTCGCTCGGGCAGTCGTAGCACACCTTCCTGGCGTCTACGCCATCCAGGCTCTGCTCAAGCTCCTTCTCGTACAGCAGCACCTTCGGGAGAGTCTGCTCCACGAACTCGCTGATCTCCCTCCTGCTGTAGCGGGTGTTGATCGGGGCCAGGGTTGCTCCCAGCTTGAAGCACGCGAGAAGGGTCGCCACGAACTCTATCCTGCTCCACGAGAGCAGCGCGACCACATCCCCCTTACCGACCCCGAACTCCTCCTGGAGAAGCTTAGCGATCCTGCCGGCCATAGCGTTGAGCTGCGAGAAGGTTACGACGCGAAGGGGCCGCGTCAGGTCGTCTTTCAGCGCTACCCAATCTCCTGAGATATCAGCCCTCCTCGATATCCAGTCATTCACCCAGGTACCGCAGCTGTACACTCTATCTAGTCCCATGAGCTAAATCCTAGCGTGAATGGGAGGCGCTGATTTACACTATTTAGCTAACAGTGTTAACCTCTCGCGTGAAATAGGAGCAGGGAGCGCGCCGCCACCACAACTCGCACCCCAGAGAGGCCTCAGCACCTCGGCCGAAACGCGCTCCGCGGTGGCTCCAGGGGGCTCCGATAAAACTAGTGAGAGTAAAGCATAAATGTCAGATAAAGATATATGTTCGCCTTCTGCCGAACTCTTTGGAGGTTAATGTACATTGGAGTATTCGATATAGAGCAGGCTGACTGCCCCATCGTGAAGCTCACGGAGAAGCGTGAAGGAGTTACAACAACTGTCTTATCCGTGAACGTGTCCGAGCTCTCCAGAGGGCTAGAGCAGGTTTACCTAACCCTGAGAAGCGACGAGAAGGGTTCGAAAGCTGCCCTGAAGAACGTTCTCGGAGCTATATCCAGCCTGCCTGAAGTGAAGAGCTACAGGGTGCTCGGCAAGCTAGAGAACATGTGGCGGGTGCACATGTATATCTCTAAGACGCACACGATGGAATCGAGTATAACTCTCGGCGCGATGTTCGTCTCTCCCTGGGTAGCGAGGAACGGTGTCGAGAGGTGGACCCTGGGCTTCGCGAGCAAGAAGCAGCTCTACGACTTTCTGGCGAAAGTCAAGGAGAGGGACCGCGTCGTCAGGTACTACGTTCACGAGATCTCCGAGGAGGACTTCGCAGCAGCTTCTATGAACTTTCTAGCCATCTTGAGAATGGTTTCCCAGCTGAACAAGCTGACCCCTAAACAGCTCGAGCTTTTGAAGCTGGCGGTCAGCGAAGGGTACTACTCGTGGCCGAAAGGGGTTGACAGCGTAGAGTTATCGAAGATGCTGGGAGTATCGCGTGTGAGCGTAGTGAAGTCCCTGAGGAGAGCTGAGCTGAAAGTCTTGAGCTCTGTTGTCGACTTCTTATCCGCGACTAAGAAAGAGTGGGTTAATAGCTTTTAGCGGTTAGGCTATCGGCGACGAGATCGTAGTTCCAAGGTCGATCGGGATCACGATACCGTTGATAGCCTCGTTCTCCACAACGTGGTAGACAAGCTTCGCTATCTCCTCTGGCTCGACGAGCCGGGGTATCGGTATCCTCCTCATGTACTCCTGCAGTATCCCCTGGGGGACTGCTAGAGCCATTCTCGTCTTCGCGAAGCCTGGAGCGATGGCGACAACTCTGATGCCGTAGGGGGCCAGCTCCTTAGCGAGCGTCTTCGTGAGGCCTATCATCCCAGCCTTGGAGGCAGCGTAGTTGACTTGCCCGATGTTGCCGAGGATCCCCACGATAGAGGAGATGTTCACGATCACGCCGCCTCCGATGCGCTTCATCACGGGTAGAACGGCTTTCGAGCACAGGAAAGCGCCCTTGAGGTTTATGTTAAGCACGGTGTCCCAGTCTTCCTCGCGCATCCTCTCGAGGTACGCGTCGCGGGTCACGCCAGCGTTGTTCACTAGGACATCTATCCTGCCAGCCTGCTTGACGGCCTCCTCCACACCCTTGTGCACGCTTTCGCTCTTGGAGACATCCATGTAGACAAAGTAAGCGTTCACGTTGAAGCTCCTTAGAGCCTCTAGAGTCTTCTCCGTCTCAGCGTCCTGGACAACGTCGGCCACCACCACGTCGAACCCGTGCTTAGCAAACTCGAGAGCGATCGCCGCGCCGATACCCCTGCTCCCGCCAGTCACGAGGACGACTTTCCTCAATTTCTCCTCCAGCCTGGGGATGAAGACCGGTACCGTGCCGAAGACTGTCCACTCCTCCCTAATCTCGCCCTCTACTCCGGGCTTCAAGCGGCCAAAGTACCTCGACGAGACTCTAACTACTCTTCTCTCACCGTTCTCGTTCTCAACCACCGCGACTATGTAGGTGGACTTGTACGGCTCAACAGCCGTGTAGAGCTCGCTGAAAACTCTCACTTTCCACACCATCCCCTATCACCTCGCGAGAATTATAACAACGGAAGTTCCACCCGTACCCCCGTGGTTCTCCACAAGCCCTACTTCGGCGCCGTTAACCTGCCTGGCGCCAGCCTCCCCTCGCAGCTGCCAATACACCTCGGCGACCATTCCTACGCCGGTGGCGCCGATTGGGTGCCCTTTAGCCTTGAGCCCGCCGCTGGGGTTAACCGGGTGCGAGCCCGAGAAGCTCGTGACACCTTCTCTGACCAGCTTGTACCCTTCACCCCTCGCCGCGAGCCCGAGCATCTCGTAGAGGATTATCTCAGCTATCGTGAAAGCATCGTGAACCTCGAACAGGTCCATGTCTCTCGCTGTGAGCCCACTCATCCTGTAAGCTTCCTCGGCGGCGAGCCTAGCCGCCTCGAGAGCTGCCATGTCGCTCCTCTTGTGAACCGAGGGGTGATCGTGCTTCAGGCTGATCCCTCTGATGTAGACCGGCGTGTCGGTGTACCTGCGGGGAGTTGAGCTGAGCAGCAGAGCCACAGCCCCGTCCGAGAGAGGGGAAGCGTCGAAAAGCTTCAGGGGCTTCGCGATGTAAGGCGACTTCAGGACATCCTCCACGGTTATCTTCTTCTGCAGCTGCGCGAGAGGGTTTCTCGTAGCGTTCTCGTGGTTCTTCACAGCCACCAGAGCTAGGTCTTCCTCCGTGGCGCCGTACCTCTGCATGTACTCCTGGGCGATGAGCGCGTAGAGAGCCATGAAGGGCGCCCCCACCCTGTACTCCTCGGGGCCCGCTGTCCGCATCAGAATCTCGTTAACCTTAGAGGTGAATCCCTGCGAGCTCATCTTCTCGAAGCCCACCACGAGGGCGTTCCTGGAGAGGCCGCTGGAGAGCAGCTTCCAGGCCAGGTAGACGGCTGTGCCCCCGCTTGCGCAAGCGTTCTCGACGCGGAAGCCCGTCGCGCCGAGGTTACCTATGTGCTCGGCGACGAGGGGTGCAGTGTGCAGGACGTTGCCGAAGCTGTCCGAGTAGTTTGAAACGATTATCAGGTCGATTTCCTCCGGGGAGATGCCCTTGTCGACTGTCTTGAGGACTCCCGACGCCACCTCGCCGATTATCTCGTACGCTTCCTTGGAGGACCTAGCTTCGTACTTCGTGCTGTAAGCACCGATGACAGCAACCTCCTGGTTGTGGGCCGTAGACTTCACCCTTCAAGAAATTTCAACACTTGCCTAAATCTAGGAGAGTTAACACTGTTAGCCTCTTCTAAAGCCTGGGAAAAGAACCGCCTTTAGGGACCCCAAGCTCGGAGGCCTTAGCCCTCGAGGTTGCTGTACCAGATCGTGTAAGTATCGGAGTCTGCGACGATCTCTCCTGGAAGAACACCGTACCAGTTCTGGGGCAGCCAGTAGTAGGCGTCGATATCGACTTTTGTCGTAGCCATGTACGCAGCCCACACGAGCTCCGAGCAGTAGTAGGAAGGCCCGTTCACCTGCTTGTAGTAGCCGTTGTAGTCGTAGGGGTAGCCGAGCTTCGAGTAAGCCCAGTTAGCAGCGCTGGCAGCCTGCGTGCTCGTAACTCCTTTAACCCTCAGGATTACCACTGCGCTGTAGCGAGACATGAACTCGCGGAGCGTGTTCACGCGAACCCCCTCGAAGAGAGCCTCGACAACAAGCCAGTCACCCACCCTGCTGTCGTACTTGTAGAGGATGCCTGCGTGGGACCAGTAGCCCACCACCGTGTACTCCTGACCCGGGTAGTGCCCGATCACTATGTCCCCTGGACTCAGGGGAACGTTCGGGTACGGGTGGTAGAAGTACCCGTAGGGGTGGTAGGGGTCGCTGGAGGAGGCGAGCACTCTCTCCTGCGCCAGGAGGGCTGCGAGAAGAAGTAGGAAGGCTCCAGCAGCTCCGGCTAGACGCTTTTTCCCTTTCTTCACAGGACTGTTTATTACATTTCTCTATTAATCTGGGCTGGTAAACCTGTATACCTAGCCACATAAATCTCGTTCAGCCCAATGAGCGGGCGTGAAGCAAGAGAAAAAAAGAAGCTGGAAGAGCCTTCTACCGCTAGCTCTACTCGCTGCGCTGGTGGTGCTGGCAGCTCTCTCCTCCGCTAGCTCGAAAGCACTGCTCTTTCAAGGCGTTCAGGTGCAGGAAGTAACAGTGAAAGCACTCGATGGAGCTAAGCTCAGGTGCGTCGTCTACAAGCCGCTGCAGGCAGCCGGGAAGCTCCCCGCAGTCATCGTCGTCCACGGGCTCGGGGGATCTTCAGACACGATGAACGCGATATCCACAGAGCTCGCCAGGAACGGAGTGCTCGTCGTCTCGCTGAACTACCGCGGGCACGATGGGAGCGAAGGCGGGGTGAACTACATCGGAGACCCCATAGCTGCCCCAAACATCTCGAATGACCTGGTGGCCGTCCTCGAGTACCTCTACACGAGGGACGATGTCGACCGGCAGAGAGTAGGCGTCATCGGCTACTCTATGGGCTCTAGAGCCGCTCTGAGGCTGGGCTTGCTCGTCCCCTCCGTCAACCCCGTGGTGATGATAGGGCCCTACTTCTCGTGGGAGATAGGCGGCGTGAACGCCACCAGGCCTAGGAACCTGCTCATCATCGCTGGAGAAAACGACGTGATAACGCCGCCCTCGCTCGCGCAGCTCCTCTTCGGGTACGCGACCTTCTCTTCAGGCAAGCCCTCCGAGATCTTCGGGTCGCCGAGGGAGGGTACCGGGAGGAAGTTTGTCGTGGTGCCGGGGGCGGATCACTACTCGCTCGCCCTCTCGAAGCAGACTGTAGAGCAAGCCGCCGC
>Ga0105162_1001648_pt1 | contig 12576 bp, 10 predicted proteins | sample JNZ201metaG_FD_81532 | JGI IMG/M metagenome (GOLD analysis project Ga0105162, IMG submission 81532) | Hot spring microbial communities from Jinze hot spring, China to study Microbial Dark Matter (Phase II) - JNZ 20120812A | ecosystem: Environmental > Aquatic > Thermal springs > Hot (42-90C) >...
AAGTTAAAACAATTGATGAAATTATGATTATTGAATAAAAAAGGGAACCTAAAATTATTATTAATGTTCTAAAGGGAATAGAGACTAATAACAAAACAAAATTTTTTTCACCGTAAAAAGGCGTAAAAAAGTTTTTAAAATGGGATTTTATTTTTATATCAGCATCTATTGAATAAATAAAGTCTAAAGTTTTTCTAAAAATTTTTTGAGGTAAATGAAAAAACCAAAAATCTAAAAAGGAATAAAAATCTTCTAAAACTAAAATTTTAACGAGATGGACCAAAAACATCTAAAATAATCTTTTTTCTTTTTCTTCTTCTAATTTTAAAATAACTTTTCCATAAACACCATCGTACCCAGGATCTAAAATCACTTCAGCCTTATCTATTTTTTCTAATGCCTGCCTTAATTTAGGAAATTTAACATCCATTTCTTCTTTATCATAATTTCCTATTAAGATTTCTAATTCTGAATTGAAAGTATTAATAATTTTTAGATAAATCTCGCTAATTTTTTTTGAATTAATATCTAAATTTTCGATTTGAGAAATGATTTCCATAAGGGTTGGAGTTTTTTTAAATGGTGGTCTTTGTAGATCAACAAAATTTTCTTCTCTTTTAGCAAGCATTTCTATTCGACTCATAACCCCGATAGTTAATGGTTTTTGGCAAACGGGACAAATAAAATTGTGTTTTTTTGATTCTGTTGGTGAAAATCTTACTCCACAAAGACGATGGCCATCAAAATGATACTTTCCTTCTTCAGGAAAAAATTCAACTGTCATTAGAATTTTGTTTTTTTCATCTGGGTTTTTTAAGGCTTTATAAATGTTTTCATAGGTTATTTTTTCTAATTCAAATAAAGTTGCTTCTCTTCCGATACGATAAGGATGGGGCGAGTGAGAGTCAGAGAAAGAGACAATTGAAAAATTATCTAATTCAGGAATTCGCCAATTCATGTTAGGGTCAGAACTCAAACCAGTTTCAACAGCAGTGACATAATTTACATAATCATCAAAAGCTTCGAAAATTGAATCAAAACCAGAATTAGAACCATATAAAGAAAACCAAGGCGTCCAAATATGGGCTGGAATAAAGATGCTTTTTTCATAAATATCAAAAAGAATTTTCATTACTTCAATAACATCCAAACCTAAAGTTGGTCTTCCATCAGAAGCTAAATTTCCATAAAAACTTAATTTTTTGATAAATTTTTCAGCAACTTCGAAATTTGGTAAAATAACTAAATAGTGAATTCTATAAACCTTATTTTTTCTTTTAAAAATAGAACTTAATTCTCCGCCAATCATAAAAAAAACATCATCATTAAGAGAATAAATACCACTTTCTTTTTCCTTTAATTTGCTTTTGATTTCTTTAAACCACAAAGGATGAGTAAAATCTCCGGTGATTAAAAGCTTTAAGCCTTTTAATTTAGCATAATAGTTTAGATTTTCTAAATCTAAATTTTTCGAACAACCACGAGAATATTTTGAATGAAGATGAAGATCAGCGAAAATTTTCATTATTCTTTTTCTAATTCGGGGTGGCGGGACTCGAACCCGCAACCTCTGGCACCCCATGCCAGCGCGCTAGCCATTGCGCCACACCCCGAAAATTTTTGGGCGGGAGAGGAATCGAACCTCTGACCTTCTCGTTGTAAGCGAGACGCTCTGCCACTGAGCTACCCGCCCTTTGATATTTTTAAATTAAAAATTTGAGCGGCGGACGGGATTTGAACCTATAATAATTTTATTTTTTCGTTAAACATTTTTAAATTATATTTCAATTATAATCAATTTTTTAAATTTTTTTATAATTAACAATTCAAAGATTTTATAAAATTAAACCTCCTGAAATTCTTATATAAAATGCTATATCATAAAATATAGGATTTTTTATAATTTCTTATATAAGATGCGATAGCATTAAAATAAATAAAAAATCGGCTAATAATCTCAATTTTTATAATTAAATTTCCGGGTTATATATTAAACCCCACTCTAATTATCTTTCTATACATAGTTGTTATGTTGTTATAATAAAACAAATTCTATACGTTGTTTTATTTTCTTAATTTTTATTGAGTAGTATTAAATCTAGCTATACATGTTTTATTTGCGTCTATTTTAACAACACCATCTAAACAATCATCATCCCCATCCCAACCCGCAAATGTTGAACCTCGATAGGGTTTTACTTTGAGAGTTACAATTGTGCCCGATAGATATACTTCACTACAATCACTTCCACAATTTATTCCTGCTGGATTACTTGTTATTATTCCTCTACCAGTACCTTTTTTAGTTACTGTAAGTATATAACCCATGCTTAGTTTTGTTACAAAAGCATCATTCCAACCTGCATTACTTTTTTGATAAGCGTTACGTGTTGTAGGAAACTGAAGAGCCCAAGGAATTATTCCTCCCGCCGACCCAATCAAATAAATATTTTCTTCTTCATCTACTGCGATACCAGAACCTGTATCATCTGTGTTTCCACCAAAGTATGTGGAATATATAAGTTCACCGACTGGTGAAACCTTAACAATAAACGTATCAGCAACACCTTTTAGATTTTTTTGATAAGCGTCTTTTATAGGAAAGTCATTTGACAATGTTCTTCCAGTCACATAAGCATTCCCCTCTTTATCAATTGTTATGTCATAAGCCCATTCCATATTACTTCCGCCGAAATATGTGGAATATACAAGACTTTCACCGTCTGGTGAAAGTTTTGCAATAAAAATATCACGCTTTCCTGCATTATTTGTCTGATAAGCATTTTTTGTAGGAAAGTTATTTGACTTATCAGTATCTCCAGTTACATAAGCATTGCCTTCTTCATCTACTGCTATACCAGAAGAATAATCATAACCATCTCCACCAAGGTAGGTAGAGTATATAAGTTCATCGCCACTTGGCGAAAGTTTTGTAACAAATACTTCCCAACTATTTACTTTATTTTTTTGATACGCGTTTTGTGTGGTTGGAAAGTCGCTAGATAACGTATCTCCAGTTACATAAGCATTGCCTTCTTCATCTACTGCTATACCAGAAGAATAATCATCGCTACTGCCACCAAGATATGTAGAGTATACAAGACTACTTCCGTCAGATGAAAGTTTTGTAACGAATACATCACTTTGGAGTATACTATACTTTTCTTGATAGGCATTTTTTGTAGGAAAATCATTTGATTTTGTATTTCCAGTAACATAGACATTCCCTTCTTTATCTATTGCTATACCAGAACTATAATCATAAAAGCTTCCACCAATATATGTAGAGTAAATAAGATTTCCATTTGATGAAAGCTTTGCGACAAAAACATCGTATCCACCTGCGTTGCTTTTTTGATATGCATTTTGTGTAGTTGGAAAATTTGTTGATAAAGTATGCCCACTTATATAAACATTACCCTGATCATCTACGGCTATACCAGAACCCCTATCATATCTATCACCTCCAAGGTACGTAGAGTAAATAAGATTGCCATTTTTTGAAAACTTGGCAACAAAAACATCAGAATCGCCTGCATTTGTTTGCTGATAAGCGTTCTTTATAGGAAAGTCAGATGAATGGGTAACGCCGATTACATAAAAATTTCCTTGTTTATCCACTGTTATATCTTGGCCATAATCTACTGTACGCCCCCCAAGATATGTAGAATAACTCAAAACTAAAGGATCTATTATTAAAGCATACTCTTTATTATAATTCTTTATATTAAAAGTATAAAGATAACCAAATTCGTCTTTCTTTAATTCAAACTCTCCATTTATTTTCTTTCTCTTACCTTCTATCTCCTGATATACATAAGGTTTTTTTTGAATAACTCTTGATCCAGAAGGTAAAATTATCTCTAAAGAACCATCGTTTGTTTTCTTTACTTCTTTTGCACCCTCAATTCTAAAAGCTACTTCTCTGTAATCTTTTTCAGGTTTTACAACTATATCATATTCGATTTGATTTTGGTTTACATAAAAAACAAGATCTATTCCATCATAGATTTCTTTGTATCTTATCTTTCTATAGGTTGGTATATCTTTTTTCCATGTTTTTAAGTCATTTCCTACAAAATAATTTACCGTACTTAGTAGTTTTTCTTCACCTATTATCTTTGTTGTTGAACTTATGTTAAGAGGCTTAATGGTTAAAGTTTCTACTAATACTTTATTAGTTAAATTATTTTCAAGATTTATGTTTTTTAACCTATTTATTTTAATTTTCTGATCATCTTTTCTTATTAAAACAAGATGTAATCCTTCGTTTGTAAAATATATGTTATGATTGGAGCTTTTTGCATAAAATTTTACTTTTTCATCAATTTGTCCATAGTTTTCAATAAAATAAATTGGTAGTTTTCCATATACTTCTTTAATTTTTATCTTCTTTTCAGTAAGTTCTTTAGGAAAAACAATATCTCCAATCAAGAAATAGAAAATAATAGTGAATACAAAAGTAAATCTTATTATCTTTATTAAAAAATTTTTCATTTTTTCTCTTTTCATAGATTTATTTTATTCTTAATTTATAATAATGTCAAGTTTTTTCGTTTAGCTTACATGTATAAATTTATCTTAAATTAAAAAACATACACTATCAAACACGATGAATTTATTTACAAATAGCAACTCTCATTTATAAAGCTTTTTAAACGTAGATTTTAATTTATAATGGTTTGTAACTTTTAATCGGCTTTTTGCTTTGAAATCAATTAAGATTAATTAATCAATCTATGAGCGGCGGACGGGATTTGAACCCGCGACCTCCTGCATGGCAAGCAGGCGTTCTACCGCTGAACTACCGCCGCTTTCTTTAAATTTAGTAAAATTTTAACATAAAATTTGAATTAAAAATTTTAATAAATGCTTTATCTTCTTTTTTTTATTTTTCTTCTGAATTCTTATTTTTATGCAGATCTTCTTTTGCCTCCAAAATTAAATCTCATTTTTCCGCCTCCAAATCTATCTGTTTCTGATTCTAAAATAACTTTTCGTGGTTTTGTTGATAAAAGAGCTTTTTTATATATAAACGATGAATTTTTACCAACAAAAAATGGTTATTTTGAAAAAGAATATTATTTGAAAGAAGGAATAAATACTTTTATAATTAAAGCTAGAAAGTTTTGGGGACAAGAAAAAATTTTAAAAGTTCAAATAAACAGAGTTTTAAGATGAAAAAAAATAAAAAAGAAGAGCAAAACGAAATAAAACGGATTTTAAACGAGCTCAAAAAAGAATTTGGTGAGGAAAGTATCATGACTTTAGACGAAGCTCCAAGAGTTGATGTTGAAGTTTTACCAACTGGTTCTCCATCTTTAGATTTAGCTTTGGGTATAGGTGGTTTACCTCGAGGAAGAATTATCGAAATTTATGGTCCTGAAAGTAGCGGAAAAACAACTATAGCTCTTTCAGTTATTGCTCAAGCTCAAAAAAGAGGCGGTAATGTTGCTTTTATTGATACTGAACATGCTTTAGATCCTGAATACGCTAAAAAGTTGGGCGTTAAAATTGAAAAGATGGTTTTATCTCAGCCAGACAGTGGAGAGGATGCTTTAAATATTGTTGAAAAATTAGTTAAATCAGGGATTTTTGATGTTATTGTTGTTGATTCAGTTGCTGCTTTAGTACCTCGAGCTGAACTTGAAGGAGAAATTGGTGATCAATATATAGGCTTACAAGCAAGGCTTATGTCGCAAGCTTTAAGAAAATTAACAGGAATTATTTCCAAAACAAGAACTATTTTAATTTTTATTAATCAAACAAGAGCTATGATTGGCGGAATGGTTCCTGGACAAGAAACAACAACTGGAGGTAAAGCACTCAAATTTTACGCTTCGGTAAGAATTGAACTTAAAAAAGTTGGACAAATTGAAAAAGGAGATGAAATTATAGGAGTAAAAATAAAAGCTCGGGTTGTTAAAAATAAAGTTGCTCCACCATTTAAAACAGCTGAATTAGAAATTTATTATAATGAAGGAATTTCAGAAGAGGCTGAAATTTTAAATTTAGGTTTAAAGTACGGAACGATTAAAAAAGAAGGTAATACTTTTTACTACGAAAATGAGAAACTTGGCTCAAGTTTTCAAGCGGCAAGAGAATTTTTAAAAGAAAAACAAGAAATTAAAGAAAAAATTTTTAAAGAGATTCTAAAGAAATCTCAGGAAGAATGATAAAAAAATTAAAAGGAGCCACTCTTTCTAATTTTCAACCAGAAATTGTTGATTTGGAGATAGGTTTAACTTCTGGTTTAGCTGGTTTTCAAATAGTTGGTCTTCCAGATGAAACAATTAATGAAGCAAAGGAAAGAATAAGTTTAGCTTTAAAAAAAATAGGAGCTAAACCACCCAATCAACTTTCTAAAAAAGTTGTTGTTAATCTAGCTCCAGCTGATATTAAAAAAGAGGGATCTCATTTAGATTTACCTTTAGCCTTGGCCTATCTTTTGGTTACTGGTCAATTAAAAGAAAAATTTGATTTATTTGAGAAAACCATTTTTGTTGGTGAGCTTGGTCTTGATGGTAAGTTAAAAAAAGTGAAAGGTATTTTACCAATTGTTCTTCAGGCTCTAAAGCTAAATTATCAAAAAATTGTTCTTCCTAAAGATAATTTAAAAGAAGTTGTTTTTTTTAAAGAAATAGAGATTTATGCTTTTGAAAATTTAGCCGAAGTTGTAAAATTTTTAGAAAGCGGAGAATATCTTCCAATAGAACCAGAAGTTTTTAGAAGTGAAGAAGTTTATGAAATTGATTTACCAATTTTAAGCGATTATCTTTTAAGAGGTTTAATTATTAGTGCTTTAGGAAGACACAATCTTCTTTTATATGGACCACCAGGTACCGGAAAGACTTTAATAGCCAAATCGTTAGTTTGTTTTCTTCCAGGTTTATCTTATGAAGAAAGCTTAGAAGTTTCAAGCATTTACAGTTCTTTAGGCATCTTAGAAAATGGTTTAATCAAAATACCTCCTTTTCGTTCTCCTCATCACACAAGTTCATCAGTTTCAATTTTAGGCGGGGGAAAAGACGCAAAGCCAGGTGAGGTTTCTTTAGCTCATCGAGGTGTTTTATTTTTCGATGAACTTCCTGAGTTTAAAAGAGATGTTTTAGAAGGTATTAGAGAGCCATTAGAAAATGGAGAAATTGTTGTTGCTCGTGCTAAAAAAGTAATTAAATACCCAGCAAAATTTTTATTTATTGGTGCTTATAATCCATGTCCGTGTGGTTACTATGGAGATGAAAAAATAGAGTGTAAATGTACACTTTCAGAAATTAATCGATATCAAAGAAAACTTTCTGGACCTTTACTTGACAGAATTGATATCAAATTAAATGTTCCTCGATTAGAAAGCGAAAAAATATTTGAATCAAAAAGAATAGATTTTAAAAGGATTAAAGAAAAAATTATTGAAATTACTGAAAAAATTAAAAAGAGATATTCTCAAGAAAATTTTAAATATAATAGCGAGATTCCTTACGATAAAATAAAAAGCTATATTAAGCTTGGTTTTGAGGAAGAAAAATTTTTTAAAAAAATTATTGACAGTTACAACCTCTCTTTAAGAAGTATCCATAAGATTTTAAAAGTGTCTTTAACAATTAAAGATTGGGATGAAGCCGAGAAAATAAAAATTGATCATTTAGCTGAAGCTGTTCAATACAAAATAAGCCAAGATGATTAAACTTAGAAAAAAACATCTTTTAAGATTTAACTTAAAGAAAATTAAAGATAAAAAAGTTGTTGTGAGGGTTGATTACAATATTGATTATAAAAACGGAAAAATTAGCGATAAATTTAGATTAATTTCGACTCGAGAAACATTAGAAAAATTGAAAATTGCTAAAAGTGTTATTTTGATCAGCCATTTTGGTGATCCTCAAGGTTTTGATTCTTTTTATTCTTTTAAAAATGTTTTACCCCAATTGGAAAAAATTCTTAAATTGAAAATTAATTTTCTTGAAGATTTTTCTTCAAAACCCTTAGGCAAATTTAATCTTTTAGAAAATATAAGATTTTTTAGGGGTGAAAAAGAAAAAGATATTAATTTAGCTTATAAGATAAAAGATCTTGGCGAGATTTATATTAATGAAGCATTTTCAGTAAGCCATCGTGATCATACTTCAATAACTCTTGTGCCTAAATTAATGACCACTTTTTATGGTTTACGTTTTGAAAAGGAAATAAAAATGTTAAATGAGTTTTTAAAACTAAAAAATTTAACTCTTATTTTAGGGGGGGCAAAAATTTCAACTAAACTACCTTTGATAAAAAAATTTTTAAAAAAGGCGAAATTGATTATTTTAGGCGGAGGATTAGCAAATACTTTTCTTAAAGCAAAAGGTTTTAATGTTGGACAAAGTTTGGTTGAAGATGAAATTTTAGATGAAATCAAAAAAATTGATTCAAAAAATATTCTAACTCCTATAGATTTTTTTACAGATAAAGGCTATCGAAAACTGAACGAAATAAAAAATGACGATAAAATCTTAGATGTTGGTTTTGAAAGTTTAAAAATTTTTTTGAAAGAAATATCAAAAAATAAAAATATTATCTGGAACGGTCCATTAGGTTACATTGAAGAGAAAAAATATATAAATGGAACTTACGAACTAGCAAAGAATTTAATAAAATTTAAGAACAAAAAAATTTTAATTGGTGGCGGAGATACGATTTCTTTTTTAGAAGAAAAAAAACTTCTTAAAAAGTTTAAATTCATTTCAACTGGTGGAGGAGCGATGCTTTATTATTTAGCCGAAGAAACCCTTCCTTGTTTTAAAAATGAATGAAATAAAAATTTTTACTGATGGAGGAGCTATTAATAACCCCGGAAAAGCAGCTATCGGTGTTGTTATTATTTATAATGGAAATCTTAAAGAATATGCTAAAGAAATAGGTATTAAAACAAATAACGAAGCTGAATATGAAGGCGTAATTTTTGCTTTAAGGAAAATTAAACAACTTTTGGGAAAAGATAGAATAAAAGAATTAAAAATAACTCTCCATTTAGATTCCGAACTTGTGGGCAAACAAATAAAAGGCGAAATAAAAATTTTAGACGAAAAGCTTCAAAAGTATTTTTTAGAGGTTTATAACTTAAAATTTGATTTTCCTAAACTTGAAATAAAAATTATTCCAAGAGAAGAAAACAAAAGAGCCGATTCTTTAGTTAAATCTATATTATTCAAAAAACCAAAGAATATTTTTTAACGGTTAAATTTTTAGTTATAATAAAAGTCAATGATAGAAACATTTAGAAAACTTTCTGACGAAAATCCCGAAAATATCGAGAATGAAAATATCGAGAATGAAAATATTAATAATGCTTATAATGAGGCATCTAATTTGATCTTAAGAGGCGGAGAAGAAAATGATCCAAAGGCAACTCAGTATGCTTTAAAAATTCTATCTATATTTTCTGGAGTTAGAAGTGTTAAGGAAAATGTTGGTCATACCCAAGTTAAAGAGTGGTTACAAAGTCTTATAAAACAAAAAAAGGGATTATCAGTTGAAGAAATTATTGATTTGTTAAGCTGGTATGTTGATTTGTGGTTAGATGTGAAAGCAAAAAAACTTAATCTTTCAGAAGAAGAAAGAAAAACAGAGAAATCAATGTTTTCAAAAGGTATCGAATTAATTGAAAAGGCTTTAAAAATTTTAAGTGAATCAAATATACTTCCCCGCAGGAGAAAAGAGTCTTTTTTAGAATCATATCTAGAGTTTATTCCTGGTTTAACTATAGAAGTAAAAGATCCAAAAGAAGGATTTCATTTTTTTAAATTATATCTTCTTCCTGCAGGTGGATTTATGGAAATCCCTGTTTATATGATAGGTGATCCTGGGGTTGAAATTATTATTTTAAACAGCGGAAAAAAATTAAAAATTGATAACAAAGAAGGTTCGTTATATTACGAAGTTGATGATCCTTCTTTTGATTTATTTAGTGTTTTTAGGAGAAATAAAGAAATACTAGAAGAAAACAAATATTTGATTATAACCCCAGATGGACGTGTAGAAAAAATGCAAAATCAAAATCAAAATCAAGAAAACGTTATAATAGTTGAATTTAGAAAAAATGAAAATTCGATCTTAATTATAAACAACACTCCAGAAGATGTACATGTTCAAATCAAAATCCCTCCTTTTTTAGTTAGTTTTATAAGTTTTTATGATTAAAATTTTTTGCTGGGGGGCCTGGATTCGAACCAGGACCAAGGGATCCAAAGTCCCTTGTGCTACCTTTACACCACCCCCCAATGTTTAAAAAATCTTTAAATTTTTATCTAATTAAATTATAAAACAACCTCTATTCTAAAGTTATAAACTCTAAAACAGCTAATTCAATCGGAAGTAAAGGATGAGGCGGTTCTTTTCTCATTAAAGAATCAGCTTCAAAAAATAGTCTTAAAAGTTTTTTAAAACTATTTACATCACTCTTTTTACTTATTTCAATCATATAATCTACTATTTCCTTTGGTTTTTCGTTAATCAAATGTTTAGAAAAATCAGGATGAATCTTAATAAAAATAATTTCTTTAACTACTTTGATTAAGCCCCTTAAAAAACTTAAAAGCTCAAAACCATTTTTATAGATTTCATGAAGAAAACTAAGGGCTGATTCAATTTTTTTTTCAAGAATTAAATTAATAAAATCAAGAAGCTGTTTGGTGCTTATTTGACCTAAAAAATTAGCAACATAATCTTGAGTTAGTTTTAAATGGGGATTTAAACTTAGAACGACTTTTTCTAAAAGAGTTTCTGCATCTCTTAATGATCCTTCACTTTCTTCGGCGATTAGATAAAGTGCAGATTCATCAAAGGGAATTTTTTCGTTTTCTAAAATTAATTTTAATTTTTCAACAATTTGAGGATAGGATATTCTTTTAAAATCTAAACGTTGAAGGCGAGAAAGGATTGTTGGAGGAATTTTGCTCGGTTCAGTAGTAGCTAAAATAAAAACAACATGTTTTGGTGGTTCTTCAAGGGTTTTTAGGAGAGCATTAAAAGCTTCATCGGTTAGCATATGAGCTTCATCAATTATAAATACTTTATATCTTCCTTGAAGAGGTCTAAAACCTATATGCTCCTGAAGGTTTCTTATATCATCAATTTTTCGATGAGAAGCGGCATCAATTTCAATCATATCCAAAAATTTATTTTTATTCCAAAGATCACAAATTACACAATGATCACAAGCTTCACCATCAAGCGGTTGAAGACAATTTATTGTTTTAGCAAAAATTCTCGCTACTGTTGTTTTACCGGTTCCTCTTTCACCAGCGAAAAGATAACCATGAAGAATTTCACCTCTTTTAATTGTGTTTTTTAAAATTTTGATAATAATTTCTTGACCAATGACTTCACTAAACTTTTTAGGTCGATATTTTTGATAATACATTTTTAGACCCCTTCTTCTTTGATTTTAATAATAAGCGGATGATGTTTTAATTTTTCAAGAGCCATTGTTTCAATTTGTCTAACTCTTTCTCTCGTTATACCAAAAATTTTACCTATTTCTTCAAGAGTATGTTCAATGCCATCTTCTAGGCCGTATCTCAAACTAATTATTTTTCTTTCTTTAGGACTTAAATCCTGAATAGCTCTTTTAAGTTGTTCTTTTAAGACAACCAAAGAAGCATATTTTTCAGGAGAAACAGCATTTACGTCTGGTAAAAGTTCTTTTAAAAGCGAATCCCCCTCTTCGCCTATCGGTGTTTCCAAAGAAACAACATCTTGAAGATATTTTAGAAGTTTTTGAACTTTTTGGGTAGGGAAACCAATTTCTGTAGCTAATTCTTCGGGCGTTGGATCACGATGAAGAACAGCGCTTAATCTTTTTTTAACCTTATTGAGTTTGTAAAGAGTTTCAATAATATGAACAGGAAGTCTTACCGTTCGAGCTTGATCTGATAAAGCTCGAGTGATAGCTTGTCTTATCCAATAAGTAGCATAAGTTGAAAATTTTAGTCCTCTTCGCCAATCAAATTTTTCAACTGCTTTTGCTAAGCCAATATTTCCTTCCTGAATTAAATCAAGTAAGGTTAAATTTTTACTCTTTCCTATATATTTTTTAGCAATACTAACAACAAGTCTTAGATTTGATTTAATTAATCTCTCTCTTGCTTCCATATCTCCTTGAGCTGCTTTCTTTGCTAATTCTTTTTCTTCTTGGGGTGTAAGAAGAGGATATTTACCTATATCTAAAAGATATTTTTGAGTAGCATCTAATAACTCTTCGTTTCCTTCTTTAAAATATTTTTTTATTTCTTCTTCTGTAAGTTCCCACTTATTGGCAACACTTTGAATTTCTATACCAGCTGTTTCAAGTTTTTCATAAATTTTTTCTAATATATCCAAATTGTCTTGAATATTAGGAAAATATTCTAAAATTTCATCTTCAAGAATAAAACCCCTCTCTTTTCCTTTTTTGATTAAAAATCTTATTTTAGCTTCTAATTTTTTGTCTGTTTTTTTTTGCTTTTTAGGCATTTTTCTCTAGCTTTTTTAACTCCTTGACATAAAAATCCACTTCCTTTATTATTTTATCACATTCTTCAAAGGAGCAAAATTTGAGGG
>Ga0105162_1001655_pt1 | contig 12535 bp, 21 predicted proteins | sample JNZ201metaG_FD_81532 | JGI IMG/M metagenome (GOLD analysis project Ga0105162, IMG submission 81532) | Hot spring microbial communities from Jinze hot spring, China to study Microbial Dark Matter (Phase II) - JNZ 20120812A | ecosystem: Environmental > Aquatic > Thermal springs > Hot (42-90C) >...
AGGAAAATCGATGTAGTCTTCCATCCCGATCACCTCCTCGCTACACCAGTATCCACGCCCTGTTTTGGAGCCACCCTTCCAAAAAGCCGTCCTCGCCCTCGCCAGGCCCCTGAACGAGCACGCGCAGCGCCGCCTCTTTCATCTCTATCCCGTGATCGGTCGCCCTGACGAACTTTCCCTGGGCAAGGAACACCTTGCCCTCTTCGCCCTCGAGGGCCGCCTTGGAGACCTCCTCGACGCTTGTCACGACAAAGCCAAGCGTTATCGGAGGGGAAAGAAGCGAGGGGATGAGGTCGGCGAAGATAAAGTGCAGGCCGTCGACCTTGAGGCTGCCTTCGAAAGGCTCCTCCACGATACCTTCCACCAGGCGCAGCTCTCCGTCCCAGTAGGTGAGCCCCGCAACGAGCGTCGCCTTTTTCTTGTACCACGGAACCTCCAGGGCGAAGACCCTCTCGAAGAAGTCCAGGTTCAAAAACATCCCTTGAGAAACCTTAAGCAGCATCCTCACACCTCCTCGCAGTCGCACTCGGAAGGGAAAAGGGGCTGGGGATCCCTAAAAAGAACGACGGCCCTGTCGAACTTTGCGGAAAAGTACGTCCCTTCGACCCTCACGAAGACCTTCCCGTCAAGCTCGGGCAGGGAAAGGACGCGGAGAAGGTCGCTGCGGCTTTCGCACTCGATCACGATCATCCCGTCCTCCAACCTCTTCCTCACCCTTTCACCCCCTTCCCTTCCAGCATAAGGTGAAAAGAGCGAAAGTGCAGGAAACAAGAAAAAATGGGGGCTTTCGCCCCCTAACGCCTCGCGCAAGCCTTTAAAGCCCGCGGCCCGCCAAGTTCTTTTCCCTTGGCACCCACTCTATCAGCGGGTCGCCGAGGGCTTTAAGGAGCGTTTTGGCTGCGTCTTTCGCTTGCTGGAACTTGTGCGCTGAGTATTGGTTTTTGAGCTGCTTGACGACGAGCTCCGAGTCTCCTCGCACGATGATCCTTTCTTTTTTGTTGTCGAGCCCAAGCTCGAGCGCTTTCGAGAGGGCGAGCAAGAGGGCAAGCCACTCTGCTTCGTTGTTTGTCCCGCTTCCGAGCATTCTTTTTTCTTTCGCGAGGACCTCGGAGTGGTTTCTCGTGATGACGTAGCTGACGTAGATGGGTCCTGGGTTTCCTTTGGAGGCTCCGTCGAAGTAGACGTAGACCACTCGCCCACCTCCTTTCCCACAAGCACGGCCAAAGCCACCTTCTCCAAAATTTCTTTCCTTTCGCTTGCGGTGCGGACGATCCAGAAGGTCTCGGTCTCCCGAACGAGGGTCACCGGAACCCCAAAGGCCCTCTCAAACCCCGGAACGTCCCAAAGGCTCTTTCTTACCTTGAACTCGCTCTCGAAGGAAACCAAAACGCAGCCGCTCGCAGAAAGCGCGAGCACGCACTTTGGATTGTCCTCCAAAAAGGCGACGATCTTTTCGTACTCTTCCCGCGGCAGGGCCTTTCCCGCGGAAAGCATGACGAGGGAACTTTTCAGCACGGCGCTCACCCCCTCAACTTCCTAAAGACGATCTCGAAAACGCACTCCCTCTCCCAAGGCTCCACGAGGACGTCAAGCAAGAAAACCTCGCTTTTGCCGTTTGGCGTTTGGATCACCGTGCGCTCGGTCTGGCGCAGAACCCTCGTGAGCCTTCTTGGGGCGACGCTTCTTTTTGAGGTTTTGAAGCGGATCTCGATCGAGCTGTCGTCTTCCAGGACCTGGACGGCGCTTGCCTTTACCTTGTCCGTTCTTCTTTCGTGGTTTTGGGCGACGACTTCAAACTGCCAAATTCCCGCCTCGTCCATCACGACCGCCCTGTACTTCATAGAGATACCTCCTGACGGCTCGCCTTAGCCTTTCTTTTCGAAGCTCTCTTTCCCGAAAAACGCACGCAAGAAAAAGCGCAAAGAAAAACCCAAGGAAAAAGAGCGCCACGCTCTTTCCCTCCTTTCTAGAAAAGATTAACTTCAAAAAGGAAAGCGCGCAGGAAGCGGATCGTCGCGCGAGGGGGGTTAATCACTTTTGCAAAAGCTTTTTCGCGAAGGCGATCGCCTCGCGGGCGCTTGGGCACTCGTGAAACTCAGCCGCGTCGCTTTTTCCGTCCCATACTAGGACTCCATATACCCTGTTTGGGTGCTTCTTGTATGATGACGAGTAGTAGTCCGCTCCAAACTCGACGGCAAAGACTCCTGGCTCGATGAAGTAGTAGTACTCCCCGCGCGCCCGCGGGAAGAAGCGTCTTTTGAGCCCTCCCGGAGAGGCCGGATCCAAGTCGATCTCCGCGAGCCAATTCTTGCCCCTTTTGTGCGGCTCGTAAATGGGCACCTCCAGGAGGGCCCCTTTTTCCACCTTCAGCTTCACCATCCCCTCACCTCCTTTCCGCTTTTTGGCGCAGGAAGTTTTTCAGCTCGTCGATGATTTCGCTCGCTTGCTGCCTGCTGAGCTGCTCCAAGCCGTCCACCTCGTACCTTTTGCAGATGTCGTCGAGGACCTGCTCGAGGGAAAGCTTCGCCTCCGCCGCGAAGGCTTCGGCGAGGTCGTGGAGGTAGGAAAGCTGCGTGTGGGTCGCGCGGTCCGTCTTTTGCGGCTCTTTCTCTTCGTCTTCCAAGTCTTGCGTGAAGACGTTGCTCGCGCCAAGCCCGGTCAGGACCGCGTCTATGTGGGCTCTTTTTTTGGCGATCTTTAGGATGTTGTTCTGGAAGGCCCAAGGGTTTTCCGACCAGGCTCTCTTTTCCTTGCTGTTGCAGCTTCCAAAGCCCTCCCCCACGATCCTGCCGCTTGCGGCCTGCAGCGTGCACTTGAACGTGTACATGACAAAGTCGTCTTTCTCGATCGCCTCGACGATCTCAAAGCGCGGGGTCAGGTTGAAGAGCCTTGTGAGCTTTTCCGCCCCCGACTTGTAGAGGGACGGCTTTTGCCCGGGGGTTTTTTTGCCCGCCGGGTAGCCGTAATCGACGCCCTCCTCAAGGACCCGCTTTTGAAGCTCGCGGAACATGTCGTACATCCGCCGAAGCTGCGCGATGTCGTCGGGAGTGACGAAGAGATCCTTCGGCTGCACCTCGCCGCTCATGCTCTCACCTCCTTTTCGATTTTAACTTTTTCGCCGGAAAGCTTCCTCAACCTTTCCTGGAGAGCGCCTAGATCGTCAAACTCCTCAAAGTACGCCTCAAAGTTTTTGGACTGAAGCTCAACCACCAAAACGTACTTTCCGTCCTTTTCCACGACTCTTGCGAGCTTTACGCAGCTTGGGTTGACGTAGACGTTCCCGACCTTCACGAGCATCTTTCCTCCCTCCCTTCAAACGCTCCTGACGACCTTCGTCATGACGTCCAAGACGGCCTTTTTGACGACGCGGAAGGCAAGCTCATCGCAGGCGCTTTCTTCCAAAACGTGCGCCACGCCTTTGTCCTTCAACGTTGCGTAAAACACGATCGGCGCAAGAAACGCCTTCACCCTGAGCTGGTCTTGCTCTTTGAGCTTTTTTATTTCTTCGTCAAGGCGCGCCAGAAAACTTTCGAAAACCTCCATGCTCTCCCTCCTCAAAGGAGGGGGCTTGCGCCCCCTCTCAGATCTCGCCTCTTTCCTTCAGAAGCTTCCTCACCATCGCGACGGCCCTGTCGAGGGCGTGGTACTTCGTCCTGTAGGCCCTCGCGTCGCAGGTCTCGCCGTTTGGCGTTCTGAGAGCCACGTACCAGGCGCCCGTCGTGTGGCGCTTTACAAGCACGATCGTGTCGCCGACCTTGCCGACGATCTCTTCCACTTCTTTTGCCTTGACTTCGCCGACCTTGAAGTTCCCTATGTACGCGATCTGCATGGCCTCACCTCCTTTCCGCTTTTTGCGAGTTTATGCGTGCGCTTGGGCTAAAGCGATGTACGCTGCGAAGGCTTTGGCGGCGTTGATGATGAGCATGATGGCTCTGATGATGATGATGATGGCGAAGATTATGGCGAACACCAACTGAGCGACGACCGGCAGCGACATGTCAACTCACCTCCTTTCGCCAAAGGGCGGGCTTTGCGCCCGCCCCCTTCACTCTTTCTCATCCTTTTCCGTCTTTTCCTCGTCTTTTTCCGCTTTCGCTTGCGCGTTTTTTGGCTTTTTCACTCTCTTGGCTCCGTCGATGAACCTCACCACGCCTCTCGTGATGCTCTCAACCGCCTCGAACATCTCCTGCAAGGCTTCGACGTCGATTTCCCAACTCGCCTTCTTGTCCATACCCTCACCTCCTTTTCCCCAGATTTTGAGGCTCAAGCGCGATCACCTCCCCCCGAACTTTTTGTGGCGCTCGACTTGGTACCTGTACTCTTCCAAGAACGACTGGAAGTCCCTCGGGGAAACGGTGAGGACCAGCACGCGGGTGTAGCCGCTGTAAACCTCCAGGAAGACGTAATCCATCCCGGCGATCACGTCGAGGATGCGGCCGCCGCCCTCCACGTGCCACACCACGGTGTTGCCGCCGAGGTTGAAGGGAGACGGGTTGAGCGGGAACCTCTCCTTGCCCACGACGATCGCCGTCAGGTTGCGGAACTTCTCGGGGATGCGGGTATCTTCGAAGGTGATGGCGAAAAGGCAAAGCTCCAGGTACAACTTCGTGTCGTACGCTGCGGCGAAAAAGCAGAGGTAATCGTCGCTTAGGAGGTTTTCCCAGAAACCGTGGAAGTACCCAACCACGATGTTGCCGGACCTGTAAATCGTGAAGGTCAAGCTCTCGTGCAGCAAAACCGTCTCGCAAAACGCCACGGCAAAAACGAGCACCGCCAAAACGACCAACGCCTTCCTCATAAGAACACCTCCCTCCTTAAGGTTTCCTTTCAAGCTGCGGGCCTTACGGCCCATTCCTTGTCCCTTTCAGCCTTCCAAAGCTCGAACCAGTTCGCATACCCATACTCGCTCATCACCTTCGCGAGCCTTTCCGCGTAGCTTCTTAAGGCCGCAAGCTCTTCGTCGGTGAACCTTCGCAGAAAGGCCGCCACCTTCTCCTGCCCCACCCACTTGCCCGCGACGAAGAACTCGTAGCCTTGCCTTGTAAGCCTGTATTCAAGCCTTTTCACGAAGGGTGGGTGCCTGCCGGGAATCTCCAGGACCTTCGCTTGCAAGTCTTTCTGCTGCGCCTTCTTGGAGCGCGCGCTTTCACCTTTCGAGTTTGGGCGAGCGCCGTGGTTTTTCAGGATGGCGTAGTGGGTCGCTATGGCGTAGCCGGCGCAAAGGGCGAGGGTCGGCTCCACGCCCTCGCGCTTCAGGATGGCCTCCCACAAGAACACCATCTTGGGGAACCGGCTCACGGCGAACACCTCCCTCCTCGAAGGTTTTTGTACCCGCTTTTTTAAATTCCGGGTACAAACAAGCGAGGGAGCGTGGGCGTCATGCGCCTTCCGCCCCCTCGTTCACCATGACCAACAGGTGCTCGGTGGGAGTTCTTTCGTCGGCCAAGTTCGTGGCTGGGTTCTTTTCCGTCTTGAAGAGCCTTCTTGCGACGATCCTGTCTATCAAGGTCTCCACGTGGCGAAAGCCGATCCTTTCCAGGTGCTCCTTCAAGATCGTGTCGATTGGGATCCTGATGTTTCTGATCTTTGCGGGGCCAACAAAGATCGCGACCTTTTTCAAGAAAGGTGCGTTGCACTTGAAGAAACTCGCGAGCGACTGGAAGTACTTCTCGTAGATTCGAAGAAGCTTTGGGTTTTCCAGCGAGCGAACCTTCAGGTGAAATTGCTCGTAAGTTTCGCTCAAAATCGGCGCCTTTTCTGGGTCGTTGTAGGGGATCTCGTGCTTTGCGAGCGCTCTGATGTCGGAGTCGTCGTATCCAAGCCACGCCAGCTCCAGCTTGAAGGTCCTGATGTACTCTTGGGACTGAAGGTACGGGGGCGACGTCAGAAGAAGGTCCACCTTCGTCGAAACGGCCGTCTTTGCCGCGTCGAAAACGACCAAGCTTTCTCCCACCTTTTGGCTTGTCCTCAAAACGACGCTGGAATTTTTGGGCGACAAGTCTTGGTACTCGCGCACCTTTTTGTGGCACTCTTTCGCAAACTTCCAGTAAGCTTGCCTCATCTTTTCTTCCCAGTCGCCCTCAAAAAGCTTCTTCACCTTCTCGATGGAGCGCTTTGACCTGTAAAGCTTTGGGATCTTCTCGTCGGCAAAGCTGAACAGCTTTGAGACCTTAAAGAGCGGGATCGCCACAACGTAAGCTTTCGAGATCTCGTCTTCCGTGCGCGCCTTCGAGAAGATCTCGTCGTGCCAAAAGCCCCAAAGCCTCGACAGCGCCTCAAAGAAAGCCGGCGGGTACCAATAGTGCATGTTGGAGTAGCGCGGCTTGAACTTTTGGCTGTACTTCCAGTCAAGCTCGAAGTCTTCCAAGGACAGCTCGCCCTTGAAGGTGGCAGATCTTGCGACAACCTCGGCCAAGGGGTTCAGGTCCCAGCAGATGGCGTTTCTTCCAAGAAGCGAGGACTCGATCGCGACCGTTCCGTGGCCGCAGAAAGGATCGAACACGACGTCTCCCTCTTTGGTGTAATTTACGAGCGCGTACCTGACCACGTGGGGTATGAACTTTGCCGGGTAAAAGTACAGGCCGTGGGTGGCGTAGGTGGTGGAGGGAAGGCTAACTTCTTTTCGGAACGAAACTTCCCTTCTCAATCGATCGCACCTCCTTTGCGGGCGCTTCGATTTTAGCAGAGCTTTGCGGTGCGGTTCGGCCTGCGTTTTGTACCCTCTTTTTGTTTTTTCCGGGTACAAACACGACCCTCAAGCCGCCTCCGCTCCCTCCCAAGACCTCCCTCAAAAAAGCCCGCCTTTCTTCTTGCGTCAGCCCCTCGAGGACCTCCTTGACTTTCCTTGCGAAGTCCTCCAAGGAGACCTCGCTCACCTGCCCCTCCTCCACGACCACGACGACCCAAGCCCGCCCGCCAGGGCGCCTTTCCACGTCAAAGTACATACCCGTCCCTCCTTTCCTTTTCGATCCTCTTTTGGGCTGCAAAAGCCGCACGCAAAAAGTCTCCCCTTTCCTGCGGCGTCAACATCGAAAGAAGCTGCCCGATCTTTTCCGCAAAGTCCAAAAGGTCCATCTCGATAACGACCGTGTCTTGCTCGCCTTCCACGTACACAAGCACATGCGTTTTCCCGCCCCAAACGGGCCTTTCCACGTCAAAGTACACGCCCATCCCTCCTTTCCTCAAAAAAATTAAAGGGGCGCTCGCCCCTCATTCCACGATGCGATCGATGATGAGCGTTTTGATGGCGTCCTTGACGGTTTTTGCTCTTGCTATTTTCGTGATGTCTTTGAGCGCCCTCACAAACGGCGAGTAGATCCCGAGGCGGATCTTGCTTTGCCTGCCGATGAACATCACGTACTTTTGGTCGTTTTCTTGCAGAAGGATCGCCCCGTCGTCCACGTCGAGAACGATTGCACCCTTTGGGACCTCGAAGCCTTTTTTGGCAAGCTCTGCTTTGACGAACTCTCTGGCCTTTTCGTCGAAGTTGAAGAACCTCGCAACGTACGTGACGACGTTTCTTGTCTTGTCGATTGGTTTTGAGGTTTCGCCGCAGCTGTCCCCTTCCTCGAACCAAGCCGCAGCTAGCTCGTAGAACCTCACGAGAACGACCGAGTCCGCCTCGGATATCCCGACAGGCTGCGGGACCTCGAGCGTGCGGGGATGGCGAAGGAACTTTTTGGTCGCTGCGGAGATTTTTTCCGCAAACTGCTTCAGCTTTTCTTCGTCGCCCCTAAAGATCGCAACGTTGTGGTGCCAAAACAGGATTTCTCCAAGAACTTCCATGATGGGGTCTTTGGAGTTTTTTTCTATGCTTTCGCACCTGAGAGCGTCCCAGTGACTTGGGGCTTTCGCGACGAAGCTTTCTGTCACGACGTATTTTTCGTCGTCGCTGAGGGCGATGAGCTTGAAGCTTCCTTCGTATTCGATTTTCCCACCCTCAAACGTCCTCATCCTCCCCCCTCCCTTCGGCGCCCACGCCGAACAGCGCTTGCGCCACGTACCTTGTGACGGCTTTTCTCACGTTTTCTTCGGTGGGCTCGTCCCTTACGAAGCTTTCAAGGTGGGTGATGTAGTAGTGGCTCCTTGAGATGTCCAGGCGCCCATTCTTTGTTATGACAATTTTCACCGTGAAATCTTGCGCGGTCGTTGCGAGGACCCCTCCCTCCGCCACGTCGATTATCACGTCCTCTTCCTTGACCTTGAACCCCTTTTCCTTTAGCGTGTCGAAAAGGTACTTTCTTACACTGCTGTGCCAGCCAAGCTTTCTTGCAAGATCTGCTAGCGCGTTTGCTTTGGAGAACTTGTCTTCCCAGAATGCTGCCACGTACCTTCCCTTGTCCTCAAACCAAACCGCGTGCACGTTTTCTGCGTCCAGCGCTCCGCAGCGGCCAAGTTTAGGATCTACGCCCATCTTCTTGCAAAAACTCTCGAGTTCTTCTTTTTCTCCAAAGAAGTATAATGTGCACCCTCCACGTCTCCTCCAGTCTCTCAAGAAGTCATCGAAATTTCCGTAACTTTCGGGCGTTGCAAATCCCTTGATGAAGGCGAAGTTTTTCGTCAAAACCCAGGCGTGGAACACCTTGGCTTTTCCGTCTGTTGCTACTTCCACAAACCACTTTCCGGCCTTAACTGGAGCAAAATTTGCGAGGTCTTCGAGCTGCTCGAACTCTTTAAAGTACACCCCTTTGGCTTTCAGGAACCTTCTTGTGATCTTTCCGGCGTCCTTGCCGTAGACCTTCTTGAACTCTTTGGGGTAAAGCTTTTTGCGGGCGAAAACGTCGACGGACGTTACGCTGCCTTTCCTTTGCGTTCTTGCGTTGACGTACGCCTCGATCCTGCCAGGCCTTCTTCTGTAGTGGATTTTGACGTATGCGAGTTTTTTCGTGCCCTCGTATAGATCGACCTCCGCGACTCCTCGGCTTGTTCCGCACTCGAACGCCTTCAGGATCGCCTTTACGGTCTTTTCTACATCCTCCTCGGAAAGCTTTAGAACATTTTTTACCATGAAACGAACGTCTCTTTCTAGGCTTTCAAGCGAAAGCGCAAACCTCATTTCCCTCACCCTCCTTTCAATCCCCTTTCAGCCCTTCGAAAACGGCCTTTTTGAAGGCTTGCCTTAGCGTTTCCCTCGTCACCTCGTCGGCGCCGGCGTATTCTTCGACGAAATTTTTCAAGTCCAATACTGTCCTGATCTTTACTGCTTTCCCTTCGAAGTAAACGTAGTCGGTAAAGTCCCAGCTCCTTGGCGCCCTTTCCGTCAAGTAATATATTGCGCCCTCGCGAGCGTCTTTGACTTTTGCGACGCTTCTTTTGACGAGCCGCTCAACCGCTTTTTTGAACCTTTCGTAGACGTCCGAGAAAAACCTCACTTCGGGTCCTTTTTGAAACTTCACCTCCCACCTTGTGCTTTCTCCTCCTCTTATGGAGTGCGGCTGCCTGTACTCGATCCCAACGAGCACCCCGCCCACCAACCTCCAGTAGTGAATCTCGAGGGAGATCCGTGCGATGAAGGGCTTCTCGACGGTTCGAAGCTCGACTATCACGGTCCCCCTCGGGCCCTTGATCATTCCCATCGCCTCCTCGAAGACCTCGCCGGCCGCAAGAGCCTCGAACATCTTGCTCAAAAACCTCTCCAGCTCGCTTTCCTTGAACCTGGCGATGAATATTCTTCGAAAGCATTGGCGGGCTTCCTTTAGGCTTTTCAAGAAGAACGCGGTCGGGTCCAAAACGGTCGAGACCCTCCTGGGGACCGTCACCAAAGCTTTCTTTGACACCAAAACCGCATCCGCCATGCTCGGCAGTCCCCGCAAAACGTACGCCGTGCTTTCTGGGTACAAAAGCAAGAGCGGCTCGTCTTGCTCTGAGGCCTTTGCGAGGACAAAGCCGTCTGCAGCCTCGATGATGAAGGGATCGTAGCCTTTTTGGCGCAAAAGCTCTCTTGTCATTTCCTTTTCCTTGCGTTCTGTCCTCATCTTCTCGCCCCCCCTCATGTGTCCCTGAGTCCTTTCAGGATGGTTTTGTTCAGCCTTTTTCTGATCGCTTCCTTGGAAACCTTGCCTTTTACGTATTCTTCGAGCGTCTCGAAGCGCCACTCAAGCGCATAGGTTTTCCCGCAAAAGTACAACCTTGGCTCCCCCTGAGCGTTCTCGTACAAGATCGCGCCGTTGCAGTCGTAAACTTCCCTGACCTTTTCCCCGACGAGCCGCTCGAGCGCTTTTCTAAATCTTTCAGAAATTGCCGCAAAGACCCTGACCTCCGGCCCTCGGCACGCGCTCAGCCGAAAAGTCGCTTCGCCCAAAGGAATGCCCGATGGTCTTTTGGCGCATATGAGAAGGTGCGTCTGCTTCTCCCTCCAATAGTAAATCGAAAGCTTCGCATAGCTTGCCTTCCCTTCGCCTTCAAGCGTGATGGTGCCTCTTGCGCCCTTCACTTTTTCCGCAATATGGAAAGCTTTAATGTCGCAGCCGAGGGCTTTCGAAAGCTCTTCAAAAAGCTCGTTCAAAAAGCCTTTTGGATCTTGCGTTCTTTTGTAGAGCTTTGCGCTTGCGCCTTTTTCTACGGCTTTCACAAACAGCTTTTCTGGAAGGTCAGGCTCTGCGGCGAAGGGAACGTCCACGACCGCGTCTTTCGTCACGAGAACGTGCCAGTTTAGAAGCCCGACCCTTACCACGCACACACCTTCGTGGACCTTCTCGAGCGCAAAGGCCGCCCCTTCGACGAAAAAGCGCAAAGGCTCCGCCGCAAAGCCGAAAGCCCTCAAAAACCTTTTTGTGAGCTCTTCCCTTTCTCCGCTGTAGACCGGGGAAACAAAGCTTGGCTTTCCCGCTGCGGAGATTTCGCAGCTTCTTGCTTTTGGAAGCTCCTCGTTTGTGACGACCATCACGTCTCCTCTTACCCTTCTCCAGTCAAGCTGCAGCGTCTTTCCTTCGGCGTGAAGAAGGAGGCTTCCCCTTGCGCCCCTCTGCTGCTTGATGAACGCAAGGATCTCTTTTCCGATTTTTGTGCGCTCGAGCATCTTTTTGTTGTAGAAGTGAAAGAGACCCCTGAAGTCGTCCTTCCAGGCCATTTCGCTTCCCTCCCTCCTTGCTTTCTAAAAAGAAAAAGCGCAGCTTGCTCATTGCGCAAGCTGCGCCATTATGTACTTGTTCATCGCTTGGCGTAGCTCTTTTTTGGGGTCTTTCGCTTTGGGTGAAAGGCGGCCCTTTCCGATTTTGCTTCTTATCTCTTTGTACACTTCCCTGAGGCTTTTCCTTGTCGTCGCAAAGTGCCCGTACTCGGTGCAAAAGTACATCTTACCTGCCACGCTCACGAGTGCGGTGTTGAACTTTGGATCGTACTCGCAAAGCAGCGCCTCTTTTGGCGCCTTGATCTTTTTTAGCTTGAGGAACCTTTCGCTGAATCTTTTCGCCGTTTCTTCGAGTTTTGGTAGGAAACGATCGATCACGAGCGTCTTTTCCGCCTTGATCCACCCGCTCTTGTCGTCTCTTGTCTCGACCCAGGTTCTTCCCACGTCCACCACGAGGTGCACCGCCCCGTCGACCTTCCAGTAGTAGACCTCCATCGTCGTCGTCGTTCCCGGGTACACGTAGCCGCGTCCAACGTAGCCTCCGCAGCCCCTGATGCAACCCTGCGTCCCCCTGAAAAGCTCCCTCGTGATGGAGGAAGGATCTATGAGGCGAACCTTGCACCCGCCCTGCACCTTCTGCAGGGCCTTTCTGACTATTTCCACGGCTTCTTCCGTGTCTTTCGCTGCAACGTTGAAGAATTCAAAGCGCTGCCAAGCCACGCTCTCCCCTCCTTTTTAGGCTTTTACGTTCTTCGCCCAAGCGGGCCCCTTCCCTTCTCCGACTAGCACCACGATGACGGGCACGCTCGTTGGGGACTTGTCGGGCCAGTCGTACTCTCCGTCCGTTATCACGAATATCGCGTCAGGCTTTGGCTTGAGGTTTGCGGCAGCCTTTATCCCTTCTACGAGCACGGTTCCGCCGCCACCTTTGAGCGGTCTTTTGATGACGTCTTGAATCGACTTGACCTTGATCGGCTCGTACGCTTTTGCGTCGCACGGGATGACGGTCGCTTCGGCGTTGTACTTTTTGAGCACCTCATCAAGTGCTCCGATCGCTATCGCGAGCTTTTCTTGGTCCATGCTCCCGCTTGTGTCGAGCACGACTGCGACGTTTACCCTGATCCCCACAAGGCTTGGAAGGTAGACCTCTTCGAATCTTTTGTTGGGTTTGCGCCAGGTATAGTTTTGTTTTTCTTGCGTGATTTCCGCCATGATCCTTGCGAAAACCTGAGGCAGCGGCGGAAGCTTTGCTTTCAAAACTTCTTTTGCCCACCTGAGGGCCCCGCTTGGGACCCTCCCTTGTCCCGTTCCTTGCGCGTGCTCTACTATGTCCTGCGCGACCTTTCTTGCGATTCTTTCGATTTCTTCTTTTTCGAGACCTCCTGCTCTTTCTTTCCTTTCCTCTTCCCACTCCTCGGGGCGGCCCGTTGCGGCTGAGCCGCACCTGCCCGCCCCGGGCTTTCTTTC
>Ga0105162_1001661_pt1 | contig 12511 bp, 13 predicted proteins | sample JNZ201metaG_FD_81532 | JGI IMG/M metagenome (GOLD analysis project Ga0105162, IMG submission 81532) | Hot spring microbial communities from Jinze hot spring, China to study Microbial Dark Matter (Phase II) - JNZ 20120812A | ecosystem: Environmental > Aquatic > Thermal springs > Hot (42-90C) >...
AATTGAAAAAGACCAATTTTTGAAGTGGGTAAAAATGCTTGAAAAAGATAAAATTTTAAAAGATACTCCTCTTGGAAATAAAATAGGAATTCATGGAGGCGGAGCCTTTAAAATAGAAAAAAAACAAGGAAAATTTTATAAAAATTATTACTGGACTAAAGGATGTATTGCTCTTAATGATCAAGACCTCTATGAGTTTTTCAAATATATAAGAGAAAATCAAAAAGTTTTTATTATAAATTCAGAAAAAAAACTTTATGATATGATAAAAAAACTTGTATATCCTGTTAAGATAAAATCTTTTGAAATTTTTGAAGGAGAGTTATATTTAAAATTAAATGAGTATACTTATTTAAATTTTTATATTGTGGAAAAATATCAGGGATTACGGAAGCTTATTATTAAGAAATGGGTTAGAGGAGCTTTAAAAGAAGAATTAATAAGTGATGATAAAGGAGAACTTGGGGAAAAAGAAAAACATTTTAAAAATCTCCTTATAGAAAATTTGGAGAACCTCTTATTTCCTTATAAAGAGATAGAGACATAAAATGAAAGTAATAGAAAAAATCTCTGCTATGAAAGAAATAAGTAATCTGTGGAGATCAAGGGGTTATAAAATTTCTTTTGTTCCTACTATGGGTTTTTTACATGCAGCACATTTAGCTTTGGTGAAAAAAGCAAAAGAATTAGGTGATAAAACTGTGGTAAGTATATTTGTAAATCCCTTACAATTTGGTCCAACTGAAGATTTTAAAGAATATCCACGGGATTTAGAGAGGGATTTAAAACTTCTTAAAAAAGAAAAAGTAGATGTTGTTTTTGTTCCCACAGTTGAAGAAATGTATCCTTCTGATTTTCAAACATATGTAGAAGTAATAAAACTCACTCAAGGGCTTTGTGGTGCTTATAGAATAGGGCATTTTAAAGGAGTTACTACAGTGGTATTAAAGTTATTTAACATAGTGAAGCCAGATATAGCTATTTTTGGAGAAAAGGATTACCAACAATTACAAGTAATTAAACAGATGGTTAAAGATTTAAATTTAGATATAGAAATTGTTGGATACCCTACTGTTAGAGAGGAAGACGGCCTTGCTATGAGTTCAAGAAATATTTATCTCTCAAAAGAAGAAAGAAAATCAGCTTTATCCCTTTATAAAGCTCTTTCTATGGCACAAAAACTTGTTAAAGAAGGTACAAAAGATTCAAAAAAATTAAAAAAAGAGATGGAAGGATTTATTCATAGTTACCCCTTTACTAAAGTACAGTACATTGAATTTGTAGATCCAAACACTTTAGAACCTGTAGAAATTATTGATAGACCAGTAATTTGTGCTTTAGCAGTATATGTAGGTAAAGCAAGACTAATTGACAATATGCTTATTTATCCGTAAAAATGTTAGTTAAACTTTTAAAAAGTAAAATTCATTTAGCTACTGTAACAGGTAAAAATCTTTTTTATGAAGGTAGTCTTACTCTTGATAAAAAAATAGTAACTTCTGCAAGACTTAAACCCTTTGAAGCTGTATGGATATATAATTTAAATAATGGAAAAAGATTTGAGACTTATATTATAGAAGGAAAAGAAGGAGAGGTTATTCTTAATGGAGCTACAGCAAGATTAGGAGAGATTGGAGATAAAATTATTATTGTCTCATATGCTTGGATACCTGAAGAAGAAATTAAAAAGTTTAAAATCCTTTTAGTATATTTGAATGAAAAAAACGAAATCATACAAATAACAGAAAAATCTGTTATTTAAAGAATGCCTAAAATTTATCCCGTAAGTCTTGGATGTCCTAAAAATAAAGTTGATTTTGAAAAATTACTTTATGTGCTTCATAAAAAAAATTATGAAATAGTTTTATCTCCAGAAGAAGCAGATGTATTATGGATAAATACTTGTGCATTTATAAGACCAGCTGTAGAGGAGGCAATTTATCATATTTTAGAATTAGGGGAACAAAAAAGAAATGGTCAAAAATTAATAGTTTCAGGTTGTTTAACTTCAAGATATGGTGAAAGGATTTTAAAATCCTTACTCCCAGAGGTAGATGAATTTTTAGGAATAGAACCTTATAAAAATTTTGTGTTCAAAGAGCCATTAGATAGAATATTAACTGAAAGTCCTTTTTATGCCTATTTAAAAATTACTGAAGGATGTAATTATAAATGTTCTTATTGCACTATTCCAAAAATAAGAGGATTTTTAAGAAGTAGATCAGATAATGAAATTCTTAAAGAAGCTAAAGGACTTTTAGAAAAAGGGGTAAAAGAATTAATTTTAGTAGGGCAAGATATAACCTCTTTTGGTAAGGATAAAAAAGAAAAAGATGCTCTTTTAAAATTAATTGATAAAATTTCCTCTTTACCTTATCAATTTAGAATAAGGCTTCTTTATTTGCATCCTGCTAATATTGATGAAATTTTTGTAAAAGAAATTTTATCTAATTCTAAAATTGTTCCTTATTTTGATATCCCTTTACAGCATGCCCATCCCGAAATATTAAAAAAAATGAACAGACCCTCTAATTTAGATAAATTCAAAAAGATTATAGAATGTATTAGAAAATTTAATCCCTTTTCTTCTATTAGAACTACTGTGATGGTTGGATTTCCTGGAGAAGGAGAAAAGGAATTTTTATTTCTTTGCGAATTTATTAAAGAGATAGAATTTGATTATTTAGGAGTTTTTATTTTTTATCCTGAAGAAGGCACTTATGCAGAAAGATTGAAACCAAGAATACCATATAAAGAAAAAATTTATAGAAAAAAAGAAATTATAAAAATTCAAAAAGAAATTTCTAAAAAAAGATTAACTCAAAGAATTGGGTTTGAAGAAGAGGTTCTTATTTTAGGCTTTGATTTTAAAGAAAGACCTTTTGGAATAGCTAAAATACAAGCTCCAGAAATAGACGGGATTACCTATCTTATAAATAAAAATATTTTACCAGGAGAATTAATAAAAGTGAGAATAAAAAAAGCAGGTATTTACGATCTTTGGGGTGAAATAATTAAAAGGTAAGAATTTTATCAGCTTCCTTTACTATCTCATAAAGATCTTCCATCCATCCAACTGGACATGTAGAAGATGGCTCAAGTCCATGAGCCTTTAAACAAACTCCTCAAACAAAAAAATCTCCTTCAAAAGCATTTATCTGGCCTATTACATCAAATTGAGGATCAGATATTTTTTCAAATAATACACCCTTTCCTAACATAAAAACCGCTACTTCATCTCCTTTTTTAATAGCAAGATTAGCTAATCTCATAGCATTATATACTGTTTCCGGGTCATTAGTAGTTATAATAATAAGAATTTTCATACCAATTATCCTTTAAAGAATAAATCTTACAATTTCTTCATCTGAAATAATATTTTCTAATTTTTCTCTTACATATTCAGGTGTGATTATTATTTTAGTAGGGGCTATATCAGGAGCAGAAAATGAAAAATCTTCTAATACTTTTTCTACCACAGTATATAATCTTCTTGCTCCAATGTTTTCCATTCTTTGATTTATTTCAAAAGCAATTTTAGCTATTTCTTCTATAGCATCTGGTGTAAATTCTAATTCAACCCCCTCAGTTTCTAATAAGGCTTGATATTGTTTTATAATAGCATTTTCTGGTTCTGTTAATATTCTTACAAAATCTTCTTTAGTTAAAGAGTCCAGTTCCACTCTTATAGGAAACCTTCCTTGTAATTCAGGAATGAGATCTGAAGGCTTTGACATATGAAAAGCTCCACTTGCTATAAATAAAATATAATCGGTTTTTACCATTCCATATCTTGTATTTACAGTAGTTCCTTCTACAATAGGCAAAAGATCTCTTTGAACACCTTCTCTTGAAACATCAGGTCCGTGAGTTTCTCCTCTACTTGCTATTTTGTCAATTTCATCAATAAAAATAATTCCACTTGTTTCTGTTCTGTGAATAGCCTCACGAATTACCTTATCCATATCGATTAATTTATTAGCTTCTTCTTTAGTAAGTATTTCCAGAGCTTCTTTTACTTTTACCTTTCTTTTTTTAGTTTTAAAAGGAAAAAAGGTAGAAAACATATCTCTTAATTGCATTTCTATCTCTTCTAGTCCAGAAGCAGCTAAAATTTCTATAGCTGGAGTTTTTTGGGGTGGTTCTATCTCTATTTCTACATACCTTTCATCTAATACTCCATCTTTTAACATCTTTAAAAACTTTTCTTTAGTTAAAGGATCATATTCTACTTTTGAGGAAGAAGGAATAAGAAGATTTACTAATCTTTCTTCTGCTAAAGCTCTTGCTTTATTAAGAACTTTTTTTTCTTCTTCTTCTTTTACCATTTGCACTGCTATATGAGTTAAGTCTCTTATCATAGACTCTACATCCCTTCCCACATATCCTACTTCTGTAAATTTAGTAGCTTCTACTTTTAAAAAAGGAGAATTGGAGAGCTTTGCTAGTCTTCGTGCAATTTCAGTTTTTCCTACACCTGTAGGTCCGATCATAAGGATATTTTTGGGATATATTTCTTCCTTTATAGCATCTTTGAGTTGTTGTCTTCTCCAACGATTTCTCATAGCAATTGCTACAGCTCTTTTAGCTTTTTCCTGCCCAATAATATATCGATTTAATTCAGCTACAATTTCTCTAGGAGTTAGCTCTCTATTCATAACTCTTCTACTATTATTTCTGAGTTAGTATAAATACATATTTCTCCTGCTATTTTTACTGCAATTTCAGCTATTTCTTTAGCTGAAAGACTGGTATATCTCAATAAAGCTTTAGCTGCAGCAAGAGCAATAGGACCACCCGAACCTATTGCTATTACTTCTTCATCAGGTTCAACTACATCTCCAGCCCCGGAGATAAGAAGTAAATTATCTTTATCACAAGCAATAAGAAAGGCTTCTAATCTTCTTAAAACTTTATCTGTTCTCCAATCTTTAGCTAATTCTACTGCTGCTCTTAATAATTGTCCACTATATGTTTCTAATTTTTTTTCTAGTCTTTCAAAAAGAGTAAGAGCATCTGCTGTAGAGCCAGCAAAACCAGCTAAAACTTGTCCTTTATAAAGTTTTCTTATTTTTTTAGCTTTATGTTTTAATACTGTATTTCCAAAACTAACTTGTCCATCCCCTGCCATTGCAATTTTACCCTCTCTTTTAACAGCAATAACTGTAGTTCCCTTTAACATGGTATAAGTTATACCATAATTTAGAAATTTAAAAAGTCCTTGATTTTACAAGAGGAAAAATTAATATTATTACATTAAGAAATAATTTTGAAATGAGGGTAAATATATGGAACTCAAAAAACTTAAGAAAATTAATGATTATGAATGGGAGATTCCCCCTTCAGAAGATATGAAAGTTCCTGGCAAGATTTTTGCGGATGAAAAACTTTTAGAAGAAATGGATGAAAAGGTGTATGAGCAAGTTTGTAATGTAGCTAGTCTTCCAGGAATTATTAAAGCTTCTATTGCTATGCCTGATGCTCATTGGGGTTATGGATTTCCTATAGGAGGGGTAGCTGCTTTTGATCCTGATGAAGGAGGAATTATTTCTGTAGGAGGGGTTGGATACGATATATCTTGTGGAGTAAGGACACTTTTAAGCCCTTTAACGAAAGAAGAAGTAGAACCTTATTTAGAAAAATTAGTTAAAAGACTTTTTGATACTATTCCTTCTGGGGTAGGTTCTGAAGGAGAAATTAAACTTACTCCTTCTCAATTAGATGAAGTTTTAATAGGTGGAGCAAAATGGGCTGTAGAAAAAGGATATGGAACCTGGGAGGATTTGGAGTATATAGAAGAAAAAGGATGTATGCCTGGTGCAGATCCCAGTTATGTTTCTATGGAAGCAAAAAAAAGGCAACACCGTCAGGTAGGAACTTTAGGATCCGGAAACCATTATCTTGAAATTCAATATGTAGCTGAAATATATGATCAAAGAATTGCTAAAGCTTTTGGACTTTTTGAAAATCAAGTAGTTGTTACTTTTCATTGCGGATCTCGTGCTCTTGGACATCAAATCGCTACAGATTATCTTCCTGTATTAGCTAAAGCAGCCAGAACATACGGTATCCCTATTAAGGAAAAAGAGTTAGTGTGTGCTCCTATTAATTCTCCTGAAGGAGAGCAGTATTTTAAAGCTATGGTCTGTGGAGTTAATTGTGCACTTGCTAATCGTCAAGTAATTACTCATTTAATAAGAGAAGTTTTTAAGGATTTTTTTCCTGGAATATATTTAAAAGTTTTATATGACGTAAGTCATAATACTTGTAAGGTAGAATATCATGAGGTAAATGGGAAGACTTTAAAACTTTATGTGCATAGAAAAGGAGCTACCAGAGCCTGGGGGCCAGGAAGAAAAGAATTGCCAAAAGCTTATAGAGAAGTGGGACAACCAGTTATAATAGGTGGTTCTATGGGTACAGCTTCTTATATTCTAGTGGGAACTAAGGAAGGGGAGGTTAAAGCCTTTGGCTCAGCTTGTCACGGAGCAGGAAGAACTATGAGTAGACATCAAGCTATTAAATCTTTTAGAGCAGATGAAATTATAGAAAGACTTAGAAAAAAAGGAATAATTGTAATTGGAAAATCTAAAAAAGGTCTTGCAGAGGAAGCACCAGAAGCTTATAAGGATGTAAATGAAGTTATTAATGCTACTTGTAAGGCAGGATTAACTAAAAAAGTAGCTAAACTTTTACCTATGGGCTGTATAAAAGGTTGATTTTAAAATTAAACTTGCCAAAAATTTTTAAATTTATATAATTTACTTTTTAAAAAATAATAGGGGGAGGAAGATGGAAAAGAAGGGAATTAAATTATTAATGGTCTATGTATTAGGTGCATTTATTTTTGGATGTGCTTGTCCTGTAAAACCTCCTCAAGAGGTAGCTAAAGAGGTAGCTAAACCAGAATGTCCGGAATGTGTAATTCAGGTTCAAAATGAATTGAAAGGATTAAAAGCAGAAATAGAGGCTTTAAAGACTCAAGTAAATCAATTAAAAGTAGATGTAGCCAATGCTAATGAAGCAGCAGGAAAAGCGGTTTCTGCCTCTCAGAAGGCTATTGAAGCTGCTAATAGAGCTGAAGAGGCTGCTCAGAAAGCGGCTACTGCTGCTGAGAAATGTGAGAGAATTTTTGAAAAGGGATTAAAAAAATAATTTAAAATGCAAAGACCCTTTTTAAAACTCGGGGAGTCCTTCAGGGCTCCCTTACAATTTAATTTTGAAAATGACATTTTTTCAGAAAAACCCCTAAAATCCTATGAAAAAACCTGGGAAGAAATAATAAAAAATTCTAAACCTCTTAAAGAAAAAAATTTTTATTGGAAATTTTTACCTAAAAAAGCTTTCTGGAATTTAAAAAAAGAATGGCCTCCAGAGAAAATAGAAATTAAAGTATGGTTAACTTCAGAATATATAGAAGGTAAAGCACCAGGAGTAAGTTCGCGAATTGTTAATGCTTTAAGAGAGGGTAAGTTTCCTATAAAAAGAGTTTTAAATCTGAGAGGATTATCAGTAAAAGAGGCTGAGCTTGCCTTTGAAGAATTTATAAAAGAAAGTATTTTGAAAGAAGAAAGATGTATTTTGATAATTCATGGAAGAGGTTTAGCTTCCAGATCTGAACCAGTTTTAAAAAACAAAGTAAAGGAATGGTTAGAAAAAGGTCCTTTTAGAAGGTACATTTTAGCTTTTACATCTGCAAGACCCTGCGATGGAGGATTAGGAGCTACTTATGTACTTCTTTCTTCTAAACCTATTAAAAAATAATGCTTCTTCAATCCCCACGTAAAAAATTTTTCATTCTCGGGCTTCCTGGAGTTGGTAAAACTACTTTAATAGAATATTTATATAAATATCTTAAAAACAACCTACCTCAATTTTTTACATTGGGTTTTATTACTAAAGAGGTTAGAGAAGGATCTAAAAGAAAGGGTTTTAAGATTGAAGTTTTGCCTTTTCAACAAGAATATATTCTTGCTGAAGACAAAAAATTCTTATCTTTTGAAGACACTTTAAATAGACCTTCGGTAGGAAAATATATTGTATATACAGAAACTCTTGACATTACCATAGAAATCTTAAAAAACAGTCTAAATATTAAAGAGCCTTTATTTTTTATCATTGATGAAATAGGCAAGATGGAAATACTATCTTTTAAATTTTGTGAGTTTATAAAAATGATCTTACACTCTCCACATTTTCTTCTTGCTACTCTAGGAAAAGGAGAAAGTTCTTTTTTGAAAGAAATAAAAAATTTTGAACCAGCTTTTTTTTGTGAGTTAACTAGAGAAAATAGAAATTTTTTAAGAAATAGATTGGAATATGAATTCCAAAGAAAAGGAAAAATTATTGCAATAGAAGGCATTGATGGAGCAGGAAAAACTACTTTAAGTAAGATTCTTTATGATAAGCTTAAAAAAGAAAAAATAGAATGTATTTTAAGTGCAGAACCTACCGATGGTCCCTTTGGTCAAAAATTAAAAGAATTATTAAAAAAAGAAAAAATAGATTCTTTAGAATTTAAACAATTGATTTTGAAAGATAGAAAGTGGCATGTGGAAAAGTTAATTATTCCTTCTATTAAGAACGGAAGATGGGTTATTTTAGACAGATATTATCTTTCTACTATTGCTTACCAGGGAGCCCAGGGTTTAGATGAGAAGACTTTATTAATAGAGAATGAAACCATAGCTCCTACTCCTGATTTAGTAATTTATTTAGATTTATCAATAAAGGAGGCTTTAAAAAGAATAAATAATAGAAAAAAGGGTATACAAATTTTTGAAAAAAAAGAATTTTTAACGAAAGTAGATGCTATTTATAAAAAATACTTAAAATGGTTTAACTGCTTAATTCTTGAAGCTGAAAGTCCCCTAGAAGAAAATTTAAAATTAATTAAAGAATACTTAAATAGTAAATTTGAAGGTACCTTTTCCTAAAATATCGTGAAGGTGAAGAATCCCTACTAACTTTTTATCATAATTTATTACAGGAAGAACTGTTATTAGGTGTTTTTCCATAAGTTCAAGAGCTTCAGAAGCTAAAGAATTTTCTTCAATAACTTTAGGATTTTTGGTCATAACTTCTTCTACTTTAAGATTACTGTAAGTTTTATATTTGAGAAATATTCGTCTTAAATCTCCATCTGTTATTATTCCAATTAATGTTCCTAAAGAGTCGATAATTAACACACATCCTAATCTTTTTTTGTCTATTTCGATTATAGCATCTTCTAAAGATGTACCTTTTGAAACTACCGGAATTTTTTGACCAGTTAGCATAATTTCTTTTACTTTTACTTTCAATCTTTCGCCTAAAGACCCTCCTGGATGATTCTTTCTAAAGTCTTCAGCCTCAAGTCCCTTTAATTCTAATAAACATATAGCTAAAGCATCACCTAAAGCTAAAATTGCAGTAGTACTTGTAGTAGGAGCAAGATTAAAAGGACAAGCTTCTTTAGGTATTTTAGTATTAATAACAATATCAGAAAGTTGTGCTAATTTGCTTTCCAAATTTCCTGTAAAGCTTATTATTTTTATATTTCTTTTTTTTAAGATAGAAGCAAGTTCACAGACTTCTAAGGTATTTCCAGAATAAGAAATAGCAAGTAAAATATCCTCATGAATAACCATTCCAAGATCCCCGTGAAGAGCCTCTACAGGATGAAGAAAAAAAGAAGGAGTACCGGTTGAAGAAAGAGTAGCTGAAATTTTTCTTCCTATAATTCCACTTTTTCCAACTCCTGTGACTACCACCCTTCCTTTAGTATTTAAAATAAGTTCTACAGCCTTTTCAAAAGAAGAATCCAAATTTTTAGAAATTTTATCTAATCCTTTCTTTTCTGTCTCCAAAACTTCCCTTGCTCTTTTTAAAATATTAATATCAGGTTTGACTTTCATACCTAATGTAGAATAAAAGGAATAGATGAAATTTCAGGGATAGATATTTCATCTATATCCATATAATAACTTAATAATTCTAAAATCTTGGTAATTAATTGAGTAATTAATTCTTCTCGATATATAATTTCTGTAAGTTTCTGTTCTATCCATCTTGATTCAATCAGAGAAAGTTCTTCTTTTGGTAGATATTTATAAATTTGATAAAAAATTTTTCTCCGTTTAACTTTTTCTCTTATATTATCTAAAATTTCTCTTGGCTCAAAGGGTATTTTCTTTTCAATAAGATCTTGAAAATATTTTAAATCCTCTTCTTGAAAATTCCAAAAAGAATTTATCCAATCTTTTAAACTTAAAATCTTAGGCATGGTTTTTTGAGTGTAAATCAATACTTAAAAAAATCAAGACTTAAATTTCTAAAAAATAAACTATTTTAAAGGTTTACCGAAAAAATATTGAAAGAGGTATTTTGCATTATAACATAAAAATTTATGAAATTAAATGACTTATGTATTCATATAGAACAAAAATTTAAAGAAGAACTTAAGGTAATTTTGCATATTGAAGGAGATCCTCTGTTTAGATCCTTTTTAAGCAAATTTTTAAGTCAATTTAAAATGTCCGTTTTAGAGATAGATCAAAAGGAAAAAATATACGAGATACTTAAATATGAAAAAGTTCAGCTTATTATAATTCTTTCTAAAGAAATTAAAAAAGGTTTTTCAGAATTTATTTTTTATTTAAAAACTTTAGTTCCAGAAACTAAAATTCTTATAATACTAGATTTAGTAGTTCTGGAATATTTGTATTTTTACAAAATAGATTTTTCAGATCTATTTACCTGGGGGGTTGATGATTTTATTATAAAACCATTTTCTTTGGAGGAATTCAAAGCAAAAATTTTTAAGTTACTTAAAGAATATTTATTATTTAAAGAAATTAAAAGATTGGAAATAGAAGATCTACTTACAGGAGTTTTTAATAGAAAATATTTTGAAGAAGTTATAGTTGAAGAAAGTTACAGGGCTTTAAGACAAAAATATCCCTTGGTCATTTTTATGGTCCATATAGATAATTTTGCATGGTACAACCAAAATTTTGGTCAAAAAGAAGGAGATAAAGTTCTGAAAGAACTTGCTAAGAACCTAAAAAGTTCAACTCGAGAAAAAATTGATAAAGTATTTAGATACAACACAGAAAAATTTGCCCTTATTTTGCCTCATATTAATTGGCAAAAATCTCTTATTATAGTAGAAAGAATTATAAAAAGATGGGAACAATCACAATATAAAGATCTTACTCTTTCTATCGGAATTTCTCAAATTTTAGCTGAAAAATCCTTAGAAGATTCTGTAACCTCTCTTATTAAAAGAGCTAATGAGGCATTAGAATTAGCTAAAAAAGAAAAAGGGAATACTTACGAAGTAGATAAAGAAACTTTAAGACTAATTCCCTTTAAATAAATTTATGAATTTTGTTCTTTTAAATAAGAAAAATTTTCTATTATATTTTCTTTAAGAATTCTTTTTGCTCCTACAAAACGATTTTTAAAATAATCTTCTTCTAAAGAATCTATCGATAAACCTCTTCGTGAAGAGGAAAAATGAATAAATTTATTATCTCCTATATAAATGCCTACATGAGAAATATTTTCTCTGGTTTTATCTCTGGAAAAGAACAGAAGGTCTCCCGGGATTAATTCTTCTTTCTCTACTTCTATCCCTACTTGAAATTGTTCCCTGGAAGTTCTTGGTAGATCTATACCAAGATTTTGGTATACTAATTTTACAAACATAGAACAATCTAAATATCCATTACCATCCCCACCTATTTTATATTTATGTTCTCTATATTGATGTGAAATTTCTAAAAATTTTTGCCTAAGAAAATTTTCTTCTTCTTTATCAAGAATAGACTTACTTAAGAAAAATTTACTCAACTTTTGAGGAAGTAAATCTTCAGGTTTTTCTTGATAAACAATAGCTGGGTTTTCTAATATAAAGGGTGTTTCCTCTAATTGAGAATATGGAATTTTTAATTTTTGTCCCACAAACACTACATTATCTTCTATGTGATTTATACTTTTTAAAATCTCAATAGGCACATTATAATGTAAAGAAATTCTATATAATGTTTCTCCTTCTTTTACTTCGTGTATTAAAAAGTTATTGTTAAAATGTATAGAATAAGTTTTGGATATTATTAATTTTTGACCAAGTTTTAAATTATTATCTCTTAAATTATTTAATTTTTTTAATTCCTCTAAAGTAATATTATACTTTTTAGCAATTCCATATAAAGTTTCCCCCTTTTTCACTATGTGATATTTTGATTCTTCAGTTTTTGGTTCAATTTTTATACTTAAAGAAGGAACTTTTAAAATTTGGCCTTCCTTTAAATTTAAAGAAGTAAGATTATTTAAGTTTTTGATTTCTTCTATTGGAATTCCTAATTTTTTACTTATACTATAAAGTGTATCCCCTTTTTTAACTAAATAAAGAGAATAAGAATTTTTTAAGGTTTTGACTGGAATTTTATGTGATTTTCTGTATATTTTTTTTGATTTAGCCCAAATTTTAGAAGTAGTTAAAAAAAGAAAAAAAAATATAAAAAAT
>Ga0105162_1001663_pt1 | contig 12472 bp, 8 predicted proteins | sample JNZ201metaG_FD_81532 | JGI IMG/M metagenome (GOLD analysis project Ga0105162, IMG submission 81532) | Hot spring microbial communities from Jinze hot spring, China to study Microbial Dark Matter (Phase II) - JNZ 20120812A | ecosystem: Environmental > Aquatic > Thermal springs > Hot (42-90C) >...
GGCAAAATTCTCTGAATTAAAGAAGATGAAATATATTTACCATCAACATAAATCTTCGCCTCACCTGGCAAAATCGGAAATCCAAAATCGTTTTTCAATTTAACTCTCAAATAAGCATATCTTGACAATTTCGGGACAGCGTAATAAACCAGCTGACTTTCCTGAGAAAACGATGCAAGGAAAATTTTGTGCGATTGATTGTCCGATGGAATGTTAAGTTTTTGAAACTTGAAACTAACAGATGTGATTGATGTTTCAAATTCCGGTGAAACATAAAACGGCTCAATAATTTCAGGTATTTCTACTTTTTCCTTTCTTGGCATTTCCATAAAAATACGCTTTTCAGACCTCACAGGTGGTTGATAAATATCAATAGTCCATTGTGATAACTCAGGTGGGGTTCCAGAAACAGCAACTGGCGCAGTAGATATTTCTGCAGGGACATCAATCCAATCTTCACCCGTCATCTGTCTGACAAAAGAAAAATAATCAAAATCAACTTTCCCAACATTTGAATTTGCCCGCACCTCATAACCAGAATTCCAACTAACCCCGTAAACAAAATATGAAACCTTCAACTCAACATTCTTGTCCGAATTTGAATAAATTGCAATTTCAACATTTTTCCCCTTCTTCTTTACAGATGAAATTTGCTCAAGTTCATCTTCAACTTTTTTCTTCTCCGCTTTTAAATCCTCAATCTCTTTTTCAATGCGATTTTTCTCTTTTATGTTCTCTCCAAGCGTCTTGCTGAAAAATTTTAAATAAGATTCAATCTCCGAAACCGTAAATTTTTGTTTCTCACTTGCTGGTGTTAACTTCTTTAAAAGTTCAATTTTCCCAAGAACGACATCAAGTTCCCCCTGTTTTGAAGTTATCAAATCATTCAAACTATCTAACTTCGCCTTCAATTTTTTGATCTTTTCAACTTCTGGACTTTCAAGATATGTCTCTTCAACTTTCACATCGGAAATTTTTACACCATCCCCTTTTAAAATTTCAACTTGAACAGATTGATTATTCAAACTTTCTGGAAACCCCGAAATTTTTATCAAGTTTTCCCCTTTTTTGAGCGATGTTTCAACAAGTTTCGTTATGAAAGCTCCATTTGGATAAATTGTGATGAAAGAAATTTTTGATTTCGGCATGTGCTCAACTCCATTTGAAATTTGAAGAACGAAAAAAGTCAAAATTAAAAATAGAAACTTTCGCATACCTTTTGAAGTTTTGGTTGCTCAACTAAAACAAATATAAAAACGACCCGTTAAATTTTCAAACGAATTTAACTCCCCATAGTCCCAAGCAAATAAAGAACTGCCATTCTAACCGCAACCCCATTTGTGACCTGTTCAAGTATAACAGAATGCTCGCTATCAGCAACATCTGAAGATAACTCAACACCACGATTTATAGGTCCTGGATGCATTATCAAAATTGGTTTGCTTGCTTTCTCAAGCCGTTTCCTTGTGATCCCAAAAAATTTATGATACTCCTGAAGCGATGGGATAAAAGCCGAGTTCTGTCTTTCAAGCTGCAATCTTAAAACATTTAAAACATCAACTTTTGGTATAACTTCATCAATGTTATGATAAACCTGGACGCCAAGTTTTTCAATATCTCTTGGAATGAGCGTTTCAGGACCGCAGACGAAAACATTTGCACCAAGCGTTTTTAATCCAAATATATTTGACCTTGCGACACGACTATGCAAAATATCACCAACTATGCAAACATTTAATCCTTCAATTTTTCCGAATTTTTCACGCATTGTGAAAATGTCAAGCAAAGCTTGTGTTGGATGTTCATGCGTTCCATCTCCTGCATTTATTACACTTGCGTCAATTATCTTTGCAAGAAAATGAGGCGCACCAGAAGACGAATGTCTTATGACAACCATATCAATTTTCATCGCTTCTATATTTTTTACCGTATCTTTAAATGTCTCACCCTTTGCTATACTGCTTCCAGCTGTTGCAAAATTAACAACATCTGCAGACAATCTTCTCTCCGCAAGCTCAAACGATATTCTCGTCCTAGTTGAACTTTCAAAGAAAAGATTTACAACCGTCTTCCCCTGTAAAGTTGGAACTTTCTTTATCGGTCTTTCAAGAACTTCTTTAAATGAAACCGCTGTGTCTAAAATTAATTCAATATCCTCTTTCGGCATACATTCAAGCCCAAGCAAATGTTTACTTTTCAACGGCATAAAATTTTAAATTTTTGTTTTAAAATAAAAAAGCCGAAACCATTTGGTTTCGGCTTCAATCGTGCTCAATTAAAAGAACCGAGTCATCACCATCAACCTCACGAAGATTAACCTTTATCTCTTCATTTAAACTTGTCTTAACTTTTTTCCCGACAAAATCTGCTTGAATTGGAAGTTCACGATTCCCTCTATCAATTAAAACGACAAGTTGAACTGTTTTCGGTCTTCCAAAATCAATAAGTTCATCAAGCGCTGCTCTTACAGTTCTGCCTGTAAATAAAACATCATCAACAAGGATTATATCTTTATCATCAATCGGAAAATTTATTTCCGTTGTTTTGACTTCTGGCTGTCTTAATTTCAATCGCACATCGTCTCTGTAAAAAGTTATATCAAGAACCCCAACTGGAACGGATGTGTTTTCAAGTTTTGAAATTTTTTCCGCAAGTCGTCTTGCAAGAAATTCTCCCCTCGTTCTTATCCCGACAATGGCAAGATTTTTTGAACCTTTATTCCGCTCAATTATCTCGTGCGCCAATCTGTTAAGTGTCCTCTCAATGTCTAACGCATCCATAATCTTCTCTTTTATCCTCATCCTCGCTTTCAAAATTTTTCGGAAAGATAAAAAACGGAAGTGAAAAAATCAAACACCATCAAATCTTCACACACGAAAATTCAATCCAGTTCCTTGCGAATGGATTAAATTGACCTGCTTTCTCTTTGACCTGTGCGATTATCGTTTTCACAGCAAGTTTTAAAGCATCACTTTTTTGCTGGAGAGAAAAACTATCCGAATCTTCCATATCAATAAACACACCTTTTATAAAAGCATCATATTCACAAATTGCAAGCATTGCTTTTTCGCTTAATTCAACTCTTGTGCTTTTTATCTCATTCACAACGAAACCTTCTTTCTCAATTTTACTCTTATAATCATCAACCGATAAAATTTCAAATGAAGATGCGTTTTTATCTCTCTTTTTCCCAAGCGCTTGAAAAGCAAGAAGTTTAAGCATGCCCCAAAATTTAACCGTGTCAGGCGTGTAAGATTCTTTTGTAAAAGTGCTGTTTATGAAAAGTTTTCCACCTCGCTTTAAAACCTTTGAGATCGCATTTAAAGATTTTTGTTTTGCTTCATCAGTTGGTATCTCGTGAATTGCGTTGCAAAAATAGACAACATCAACACTCTCGGGTTTGATAAATTCAGTTATCTCTTCGGCGTATGATTCACAAAATTCAACTTCCGTTTCACCAATTGGTTGAACTTTTCTTCTGGCAATTTCAATAGATGCTGGATTTGGGTCAATTCCGAAAATTTTACATTTTGCTCCCTTCAAAATTTCAACGATCATTGAAGTAATAAGCCCAGTTCCACAGGCAAGATCAATGATTGTTAATTTTTTGCCTGCTTGAATTAAATCAATTGGAAAAGTTCTGCTGACAAAGTCATAATTTACCTTGCGATATTCGCTTTGCTCGCTGAAAAGATCAAAATTAAAATAAGCCCTCTCTTCTGATTTTAAAACTCTCATAAGCCAAATAACCTTTTGATTTTAAAAAATGTGGCGGGGAAACCCGCAGGTGCTTTAATGCATTATAAGAATTTTTCAGATATTCAACAAACTAAAATTCAGCCCCTATTCCAATTCTTAAAACACTCCCAAGCCGTGAGAAATTAACAAAAGCAAAATCAAAATTTACTGGAACTCCAATGTTAAATCCAGCCAAACCAAATCCAAATGTGAAATTTTCCTCGTCATAGTTAAACTTGTATCCGCCTCTCAAACTTAAAAAATTTTTGAAGGTATACTCAACTCCAAAATTTAGTTTTTCAGGCGAGTCGCTTGGATGAAGTGCTTCAACTGAAATGGACAGACGAGTTGGGGTGTTGTGCTCACCCAGAATTTCGCCAGCAATGCCAAGTTTAAAAACAGAAGGCATCTTAAATGTGTCTCCAATATATTTGCTGTCAACTCCAAAATTTTGAATTACTCCCGCAATTCGCAAACTTCTAAATCCTGTGAAATAAATTATCCCAACATCAAAGACGAAATTATCAGATTTATAAATCCAGATTTTTTCTCTTACATACTTAACAAACCCGCCAAATGAGAATCTATCGGTTAACATTCTTGAATAAGAGATTCCAAACGCCATTGCATCAGCTGAAAATGGTTCAGTTATCACATAATTTCCAGGTTGATCTGGATTTGCGTTTGTGGTCCCCTGCATTGTTCCAAAATCAAGCCGAACAAATCCAACACCAAAAACGCCAAAATTTCCAAGTTTAAAAAGATATGCACCCGCTTGATGTTTTGTATCCGCAAGCCAATTTGCAAATGTAAAGTTAAACGAATGTCTTTTTGAAGTAAATCCGACAAGTGCGGGATTTATAAAAATTGCATCAGCCCCCGTATGAAATAAAGCAACAGAAGCATCACCAAGCGCACTTGCCCTCGCACTTACGGGAATTTCAAGAAATACATATCCAGTTGTGCCAACTTTTTTAAAATCTTGAGAACTTACAAAAGAAATTAAAACTGCCAAAAGCAAAATTGCTTTCTTCATAAATCCCTCATCTTATTATTGCGAATTTCCCAATTTTCTTTCTACCATCTGACGTTTCTATGTGGTAGATGTAAATTCCACTTTCAACATATTGACCGTAGTCAGTTACTTGATTCCACGAAGCAATTCCAGAACCATCATTGTGATAAATTGTTTTCACAAGATCACCACGAATCGTGTAGATTCTTATTACACACGGGCTTGGTATATTGATAAACTGAATTACATCAACATCGCGTGGATTTAAAAACCCAGAACGACTTATAAAAGGATTTGGAACAACGAGAACCTTTTCAAGTTCATTCGTTGCTGGTATCGTTGCTTTAAATGGCATTGTCATTCTATTGGCAAAAATAGAACTTTCCATAGGTGGGACACGATTTGAGCCAGTTTCCGGAAAACGAGCCAATGGATTCGGTGTCCAGTTTGCATGCCCAGTGTCATAACTTGTAATCGCATAGTAATAACTGAATCCAACCGTAACAGCAGTATCAACGAATTTATATTTTCGTTTTGTCGGATCATAAAATTTTGGATCTCCTTTCTTAACATCTGCTATTAATTCCCACGGTCCAATTGGTAGATAATTTGAGCGATAAATCCTATAACCTACTAAATCAAACGCTTCATCACCAGAATAATCCCGATCTGGTATAGCTTCAACGGAGTCATACCATTCAACAACATTTGCTATCACGCCTTCGGCTTCGTCAAAGAGACGAACATTAAAATTTGGAGCTGGAGGTGGATCCGGGACATTGTAATTATTATCAAAGTTAAACTGCGCACGGCGTGAATTTTTCAACAACTCATTATACCCCCTACTCCCGACAATAGAAGCAGTTGTATTTGGATCAATAGCTTCTTTATATGAGATACCACCGATAACTTCAGCGGTCACAATTTTTATCGTATCCCCCGGTCTTAATGTCCAGGGACCAAGTGAAACAAGTGACCATATTCTTCTTGTCGTCCATATCGGATCGGATGGAGAAACAACAGCGGAAGACGCATTCCTTGGGTCTTTACAAATTGCATATCTACCATCTAAACCAACGCTTGCGGTTCCAAATGGTCCATACAGATCAATTCTATCATCAGCAGCCGACCAAGCATAACCATTTATTCTATTTGTTCTGCCCGTGCTATCTGGCGAAATATAAAGAAATCTTAATCCCGGATAACCTGGCGCAAGCCACTCTCCCTGCCTCTGCGGTCCACCTTGATCATAATAACCGTATTTCTCATTTCTCCCCGGCGTTGCGGGAAAGTCATCAGCATAACCGAAAAGTAATCTTTCAGCCGGAAGAAAGAAAAAACGATTGTTGCGAGCTCCCTCACTATACTGCGGATAAAAAAGAATTCTCCATGCCCTTGAATTTATTGAGAAAGCATAAGTGAAAAGAATATACATCCTGTAAATCGTTGCATTGTAAAGTCCAAATTTATCTGTTGGTGAAAGTTCGTTGCTTATGTTTTTTATCACATACTCAATTATGATGTAATTTTCATCAGCTTGAGAACCGCTCCACTGCATTGCTTTTCTCTCAACTCTTACAGGCAAAGGCATATCACCTTGATATTGTGATTGATAGTTAGGATTATATTCCCAAACGCTCTCAATTATCTCTTCAGGTCCTTGAAATTTTGTTTGCCAGTGATTTGTAATTTTTGTGTGTTTTTTAACAATATATTTTGCTCCGGGCTCGGGCGAAACCGTCCCCGCATACATTGCCCAATCATCAGCTGCTATAACTTTTCCATTTGAATCAAGACCGGCAATTATAAAACCACCCGTGATAAGATGCGAAGCTGCACCACCTATATCAGCACCAATCCATTCAGGATCAAATCCAGGCCAATCCATTCCATAATTTATCCTTTGCCAGTTGTTAAATGGTGGACAAATTTTTCCGTAATAAAATGATTCCCACAGCATTCCTCTTTTGAAATAAAGAATAGGTGCATCAATTTGCGCATTTAATTGACCAAGCAAAATTAAAGTTAAAGCGAAGATTTTTATTCGCATTTTAACCCATTCTTTCTTTTAAAAACCAAGTCCAACTGTGAAGTAAATTTCTCTTGGAACATTGCGATAAGTCGTGAAGTAGTTAAATTTATAACTTGCCCGCGGATTCAATGGATCTTCGCCTGGTTTCAACATATCCGGAGTTATATTTCTTTCAACCCAATCCCTCAAATCATCCTGTGATGAAAATGGTGTTAACCATCTGTTGTTAAATAAATTCATCACGCGAATACCGAGTAAAATACTTTGCTTCCCCACATAAACCCTCTTTGTTATGTTAAGATCAGCTTTTGCTTCAAGGGGATAACGACGGTTATTAACAACATCTTTGAATTCATCATAACTTGTCACATAAGTAAATGGAGTTCCGCTTTGGGCGGTATAAGTTATACTAATTGTAAAGTCAGAAAAAGGTTTAATTCCAAAAATTTCTATCCCACCGCCTTTTTCAACATTATAACTTACAAGAGCCCTGAAAGTATGAGTTCTATCATCATAGGAGAGAAAATCATTTGCTTGATTTCTTTCCTGATAATTTCTCGGATCATTTGGATCATCAGACCAAAGAGATCTTGGTCCATAATAACCAAATGTCGTCCGCGACAAACTATAAGTTAATCTATAACCCCAACGACCGGGAGCAACTTTATCAACGGTAATTTCAATACCTTTTGACGCACCATAAGAATTGTTTTCATAAGTTACATATCTCTTGTTTCTTCTTATCCCTGCGCTCGGTGCATAAATATAAAGCGTTCCAACTTGCTTGACTCTATCGTTGTAGTATGCAACAACATCAACCCTGTGCGTTCCTTTGTAACTGTGTTGAATCCCAAATTCATAACTAATCGTCTGTTTTGGTCCAAGATTGCCATTTCCATACGCAATCCAACCAAGTTCTGTTGTTTTCATTAATGCTTCCTTAAACGTAGGCATTGAATAGAAATGTCCATACTGTAACCTGAACGCAGTATTCTCACCGATTGGAAATGACAAACCAAAGCGAGGTGAGATGCGAACATATCCACGGGTTTTTTTAGTTCTTGGGTCACCAATCGCTTCGGCCCCAAGTGCGGGATAAAACGGGTTAAATCTATCGTAAGGAATTTCTGTGTTAAAATTATAACCATCCAATCTAACCCCGACATTTGCAACCATTCCTTCGTATTCAAATCTGCTTTGTGCGTAACCAGCGATATAAAACGGATAAGCTTTGTAATATTCAGCATAACCTGTTCTTGATATAAAAGCATTCGCAGCAAAACTTGAAACAGCATTGTAATAAGTATCCCAGTAATTAAATTTAAATCCAGCCTTAATCTGCAACCTTGGCGTTATCTGATTTGTGTAATCTCCGTAAATGCTCCAAGCGTCGGTTCGTGCATCTTGCCCATAAAGTGTCGTAAATGAGTAAACAGTTCTATATCCCTCATCCCATGGTCCAGGTGGTATTGACCACACATCATCTCTTAAATAGCTCGGTCTTTGCGGAACAGGTAAAACTAAAACGATATATCTTTCCCGCGAATGATACGCTGTTAACTCAAAAAACGACTTTGGGTTTATCGCATATGTCCAGGTGAAACTTTGCGTTGTGGTTATCTCATCTCTTGGTGAATCAGTGACAAGAACATACTTCCACGAACCATCTCTTCCAGCCCAGCGAATATCATCAGAGCCAGAAAACAATCCACCACGGTAATACTGATACATCCCCATCAATTTGAACTTATGACCCGGAACAGGATTCCAAGATAAGGTTAAAGTATAATTTTGATAGATCTGCACTCTTTCAATTGTTGGGATTCTCGTTGGTTTAGCTCTATATTCAGCAGATATAAAAAATCTCAAGGCTTCGGGGCTGCTTCCGAGCGGACCACCAAAACCAAGAAGGAATCTTTTATACGAAAGTTTCCTGTAATCATAAACGCCAAGTGGATTAGCCCCACCATCTGGTGTTGGTGAATGATTTTCCACCCATTTTTTCCACATTTTGTAAAGCCACTCATCAGAAGAATCAGGATATGTTTTCTTCCACGCTTCAAGCGTTCCCCATTTTTTCCATTCAACATTTTCAGGTCCGTAAAGATAATGACCCCAATGATATTGCCCCGGTGGTCTATACTCAAATCTAAATTCACCAGATAATTTAGGTCCACCTTCTTTTGTCACAACCTTAACAACTCCAGATTGAGCATTCCCATATTCAGCACTGAAACCACCTGAGATTATCTCCATCTGTGCAACCGCAAGCGGATTATAATCATACTTCCAACTATTATTTGATTTATCCCATGCGAAACTATAACCCGGGACACCAGTGTTTGTTGTAATTTGTTCAACACCGTTAATCATAAAATTAAGTTCATACGCACCTCCACCACGAACGCTGTATGTTCCATTAGGATTTTGTATTATGCCAGCGGTAAGCTCAAGTATTTGCTTTAAACCTTCAATTGGTGCGGATTCAATTTCTCTTGACTCAATATTAACAGATGTTGATGTCTTATCTTTCTCAATCACAGGTCGCCTCGCTTCAACTACAACTGGCTCAACCTCTATAACAGTTGGCTCAAGCTGAAAATTGACCGTTGTAGTTCTATCAACATAGACAAGGACATCTTTAACAACCATCTTTCTATAACCAACCATACTTGCAACAAGATTGTAACGACCTGGTGGGACATTTATGATAAAATACTCACCGTCAAAATTACAAGCTGCGCCCATCGTCGTCCCCTCAATTAAAACATTTGCCCCGGGCAACGGCTCTCCAGTTGATTTGTCAACAACTTTACCTGCGATTTTACCTTTTGGAGTTTGGGAAATGGCAATTGAAGTCAAAAAAATGAGCAAAATAAGATTCCAAAAATACTTCATGGCACAAAAAATTCTATTTTATTAAAACCATTTTCATCAACTTTGATTTGTGGCCGTTAACTTCAAGCTGATAATAATAAACGCCACTTGTCAAACCACTTGCATCAAAAGACACAACATGCTTACCCGCACTTTGTAAAGAGTTAACAAGTTCATTTATCTTTTGACCAAGCGAATTATAAACATTGATCCGAACAAACCCAGAATTTGGAATCTCATAGATTATCGCCGTCGTTGAGTTAAACGGATTTGGATAATTTTGATGTAATTTAAAATCAAACGGGAGATTTTGTTCATTTTTAACAGATGTCACCCTTTCAAAAACATAAGCCCTCCGTGCAAACATATCAATCACATAAGCTCTTGATTCTTCACGACTTAAAGCAACATCACATGGCGCATTAAATGGAGCACCTTCAAGAGTTAAAACTTCCATTGCAAAATTTCCAGCTATCTCAAACACCTTAACAGTTTGAAAACCTGAATCAGGTCTGCAAACCCACAATCTTCCCTGACGATCAGCGTAAATTCCATATGGTATAAATCTCCCAAGAGCAAGAAAACCTGCAAAATCCGTCAACGCTTGACCTCTATAATTTTTCGGTTCAACTTGGGTTCCACCAGTCCATATTGCAACATTTCCCGCAGTTGGATTATCTTCTGAACTATTTCTTGCCGTGAAAAATGGCGTATTTGGATTGTTATAATCTGCATCGGGAATAACAGCAACATCCCTGATCGCATCAACCCCAGCTTGACTATAACCACCTGGATCGCTTGAGTAATATGCTGGTGGAACATAGGCACCTGGATCAGCAGTTCCACTTGAATTAGTTATGGTTCTACTTGTAAAGTTATAAACTCTCGGTGTTGGTCCCGGATTTCCAACCTGATATGTCGTCCCTGCATAAACAAAACTATCCTTCGTTGCGCTCAAACCATAAATAAAAGTTCCATATCCAAATTGCCCAAATCCAAAGCCATATCTTACCTTTTGCTGTGGATCACCATTCTTAAAATAATCAAGCCCTGAAACACCAACCGCACTAATTGATGGAGGTTGCCTGAAAATAACAAGAACATCATTTTGAATTGTTGTTATTCCTCTTAACGAATGAACATTTGTTGTATCAAATCTTGCGGTGTAATCATAAACAAGCGTAAAAACATCATCGTTTGGTCCAGCTTTCCAGAGCGAATTATGTGCCGATGTATCCGTTGCTTTTGAAGATATAACCCAGAGATTTCCACTTGCATCAACTGCACATAAAAATGGTCTCACAAAAGCTGTATCCGTGGCTGGAAATGCAATTGTTTTTTTATATACCCATTGCTCACCTTGGGAAAACAAATTTACAGTTGAAAGGAAGGTAAAAAGCAGAAAAACTTTGTAAAGTATCCTCATAAAACAATCTCAAATTTTGTTTTTCATTCGCTTTAAGTTTGCAAAAAAAATCAAAAAAGTCAAGAAAAGTCAGCGGATTTTCACCTAAACTTGAATTTCAAATTTAACATTTTTATTTTGTTTCAAATTAAAAACATACAAGTGGAGAAATGCTTCGGAAAATTTCAAAGTTCTTGTTTGACCTCAAAGCATGGGTTGAAAATTTCGCAGATAAACCTTATGCAGGTCTTGCTCTTTTTATAATTGCATTCGCAGAGTCATCTTTCTTTCCAATTCCGCCAGATGTCCTTCTAATTGCGATTGCACTCCTCAAACCAAAATTGTCTTTTAGATATGCCTTTATCTGCTCTGTTGGTTCAGTGCTTGGAGGAATGTTCGGGTATTTGATAGGTTTTCAATTTTACGAATTGATCGGGAGAAAGATAATTGAATTTTATCATCTTCAAGAACAGTATAACGCCGTTAAAGTTATGTATGATAAAAATGCTTTCGTTGCAATTGCAATCGCCGGATTTACGCCAATTCCATATAAAGTTTTCACAATTGCAGCTGGAGCTTTTCAAGTAAATTTTTCAACGCTTGTAATCGCATCCGCTTTAAGCAGACCAGCAAGATTTTTTCTCGTCGGTGGATTGATTTACTTCTTTGGTCCGAAAGTTAAAACTTTTATTGACAAATACTTTGACTGGCTCACACTGGCTTTAATAATTTTGTTAATTCTCGGCTTTACATTAATTAAGTATCTCAAATGAGATGAAGCGTGGCGTCTCACTTGAAAGAGCAATTTCAAAACTTGGTTACGCATCAAGAAAAATTGCGCGTGAATTAATCACTCAGGGCAAAGTAAAAGTTAACTCAAAAACAATAGAAAATCCCTCTTTCAGAGTTGATTTGAAAAAAGATAAAATTGAAATTAATGGCGAAATTCTAAAGCCAAAAGAAAAAATTTACATCATCTTCAACAAACCGAAAGGAGTTGTGACGACAAGAAAAGATGAATTGGGAAGAAAAACAATTTACGATTTCATCAAACTTGATACATGGGTTGCTCCGGCAGGACGACTTGACAAAGACACCGGCGGACTTCTAATTTTGACAAACGATAATAAATTTGCGGACTTTATAACAAATCCAGACTCAAAAGTTTCAAAAACTTATCTCGTTAAACTCAACAAAAAGATAAAACCAGAAGACCTGTTAAAACTTCAAATCGGAATTGAGATTGAAATTGAAGGCGAAACTTACACAACTTTACCAGCGAAAGTTAAAGTCATAAAAACAAACCCAAAAACTTGCTGGGTTGAAATACAAATCGTTGAAGGTAAAAACAGACAGATAAGAAAAATGTTTGAAAAACTTGGTTATAAAGTTGACACTTTGATAA
>Ga0105162_1001664_pt1 | contig 12471 bp, 14 predicted proteins | sample JNZ201metaG_FD_81532 | JGI IMG/M metagenome (GOLD analysis project Ga0105162, IMG submission 81532) | Hot spring microbial communities from Jinze hot spring, China to study Microbial Dark Matter (Phase II) - JNZ 20120812A | ecosystem: Environmental > Aquatic > Thermal springs > Hot (42-90C) >...
GGACATACTCGGCCTGCCACGCCGGATGGAGATCCCCCGGCGCCACATCGACATAACGCACCGGCCAGACGTGGCGTCCCAGGAGGAACCCAATTCCCCCGCCCATCATCAACCCTAACCCGAGCATCCCGATCACCGCTTTCCATCCACGCATCGGCCTGGATCCCTCCCATCCTTGCAGGACAACTACGCGCAGTTGTCCTATAAATCCTCGAGCCATTGAAGGGCCCTCTGGAGATCGCCATGGTTTTTTCGGAGCCACCTATTCTGCCACCTATTCTCACCCCCACAAACCCAGAACGTTCGCATCCCCACCTGCTCCGCCGGCTCGATGTCCTGTTTCCAGTCATTGCCGATCATCCCGCATGCCTCCGGCGGGACCTGTAAACGTTCCGCTACCTCCAGGTAATATTCCGGCCATGGTTTGGTAAAGCGCATATTCTCCATCGTCGTGATCCAGTCGAAGGGCACATCCCCCAGACCCGCCCATTCTATGCGCTGACCGATCTCAACCTCCGGGAAGACCGGATTGGTCGCCACGGCGATGCGCAGGCCTCGCGCTCGCGCCCGCTCCACCAGGAGCCGGGCTTCGGCCCGGCATTCCGTGAGGGCGCGCAAAGAAGGAAACACCTCCGCATAAAAACGCGTGAAGAGCGGCATCCAGAAATCCATGGGCTGTTTCGTTTCCCGCTCGAAAGCCTCTACAAAGCGCTCCCACACTGTGCGCCGGGGGTCCGGTCGGCGGATCGCCTCCCGCATCGCAACCAGGAGGGCATCCAGGAACCTTTCTGGAGGATAGAGAGGCGCTATAAACGCCTGGAGCCGGTCGAAATAGGCCGGCATAAAGCGCTCCATATCATTGCCCAACAACGTGCCGTCCAGGTCGAACAGGACCGCGCGGATCATGGGGCATGGTTCCCCGCATCTGAATGAGGAAGCCGGTGCAAATGGCATTCCCCGCAGCCGATCTCCGGGCGCGGAACCTCCACCAGGCGAAGGGCGCAAACCGCGTAGACGCGCACCTGCTCCCGCAAGCCCAACCACGTCTTCGCCACCCGGGCCTCCAGCGCCAGATGAGGACAGGCGTTCGCGCGAACGATCCCGGGGATCGGGCAGGTGGCGCAGAGATACGGTTTCCACGTTCCCCCACCGGGGGTTCGCTCGATCAGCCGACAGGCCCGGGTCTGCCGACCCCGATAGTAATCCTCATAGTAGAACGGACATTCCGTCCCATACGGTGTCCGCACGATCTCGCCTCCATTTAACCTGATTATAAACATAACGCAACCTGCCATCGAATGTCCGGTTCCTTTTTGGGGTAGCGTTGATATTGTAAGGGATTTGCTCTTCTGCCCCCTGATGGCCCGAAGCGTTTGGGGGGCGAGATGAGTGAGGGGACGCGCTTTCGGCGCGCCCCCTCACTCCCTAACGCCAGGCTTCACTTACGCAGATGACCCCATCCCCGTGGATCCCTCCTCCCCGATCCTTCGGGCCGTGGTGAGGAACGAAAAGGATGTCGGAGGCAAGCCGGACGCAGAAAGACACCCGGCTCGTCCCTCGCTCCCCATGGGAACGCTCAGATTATTGAAAAGCCCTGAGTGCCTTCTGGAAGCCCTTGACATTTTCGATCATTATTGCTATAAAAAATATAAGGGCACTAAACGAACGTTTGCTTGATCCAGATGTGGCGATCCGGCCGGGCATGACTGCTGAGCCGCGGGGAGGGGATTCGAGGGACTGGGCCCCTGGGGCACTCAGCCCCTCCGCCACCCAGAATCCCTCAGGATGGAGCCACGCACCATATGGTAGCGCTCCCGCTGAGCCTGACAGCGGGTAATCATCTGGAAAGGAGGGGCCTATGAATCGTCATGGATGGCTGGCGATTGCCCTGATGATCGTCCTGCTGACCGCATGCGCCGCTCCCACGCCGACACCGCCGCCCGCTGCAACCCCCACATCCGCGCCGGCTGCTCCTCCCACACCCACACCGGCACCGAAAGTCGGGAGCCCTTATAAGATCGGCTTCATCGCCTCCATCACCGGGCCCGGGGCCAGCCTGGGCGTCCCGGAGCGCAACGTCGCCCAGCTGGTTCAGGAGCAGCTGAAGGCCCAGGGAGGGATCATCGGGCCGGATGGGGTGCGCCATGAGGTGCAGATCCTCATCTTCGACGACGAAAGCAAAACCGACACGGCGGCCAGCGTCGCCCGGCGCCTCATCGAACAGGAAGGCGTGGTGGTCCTGGTGGCCGGCACCCTGAGCGGCCCCAGCCTGGCGATGGTCCCTATCGCCACGGAAGCCAAAGCGCCGATGATCTCCATGGCCTCCGCGCGCTCCATCATCGAAGACCCTGAGACAAAGAAGATGCGCGAATGGATCTTCAAGCCGGTCCCCGAGAACCTTCACTCCGCCCAGAAGCAGGCCGATTACCTGAAGGCCGTGGGGGTTACGAAGGTCTGTCACCTCTATGAGAACACCGCTTACGGGAAGGACACCTTCGCCAGCGCTCAGGCGATCTTCCCCCAGGCGGGTATCGAGATCGTCTACGGTGATGCCTTCGAGCGCACGGCCACGGAGTTCCCCCAGGTGGAGCGGGTGAAGGCCAGCGGATGCCAGGCCGTGGTGATCGGCTCCATCCCGCCGGCTTCGGCGCTGGTTAACGTCGCCGTCCGGGACGCCCTGCCGGAGATCCGGATCATCCACGGCCACGGCTCATGCAGCCCGGACCTGATGAAGACCGCCGGCGCGGCGGCGGAGGGCACGGTCATGCCCTGCGGCAAGATCCTGGTGGCCGATCAGCTGCCGGATACGGATCCCGTGAAGAAGCTGAACCTGGATTTCGTGAAGGCCTACCAGGACTTCACGAAGGGAGAGCCCATCAGCACCTTCGCGGGTCACGCCTATGATGCGCTGCAGTGGGCCCTGGCCACCCTGAAGACCCTGCCGGATGGCCTGTCGCTGGCGGAGCAGCGGGCGAAGGTTCGGGAGGCCCTGGAGACCACGATCCGGGACTTCCCGGGCACTCACGGTATCTTCAATTTGAGTCACACGGATCACCTGGGGTTCAACTACGCGGACTTCGTGATGGTCATAGTAAAGGATGGAAAGTTCCAGATCCTTCCTGAGGGTCAATGGAAGTAACCGGACTGGGGACAAACTTTTCTCCTGTCCATGGGATTTTGAGGTCAAAGATGAGGGAAGGAGATGCGTGGAGCGCGGAGGCCGCCCTCCGGACGGTCTCCGCGCTTCAAAGATCTCGCGATAGAGAAGCAGGGGGCGTTCGCCGTGATCCGGGATAGGACCTGGGAGGAACGAGTTCAGTTCGCGAGGCGCTGGGGGATCACAGCTGCAGCGCTGGGGCTGGTGATCTTTCTGGTCCTGTTAGGTCGGCGCCATGGTTTTGGAGTTCCAGAATATCTTCAGTTCGCCCTGGATGGATTGCGTGGGGGGAGCATCTATGCGCTGGTCGCCCTGGGTTTCGTCCTGGTCTATCGGGTGATGGGGGTGATCAACTTCGCCCAGGGCGCCTTCGTGATGCTGGGTCCGATGCTCACGGCGTTCTTTTACGAACAGGGGTGGCCTCCCGTCCCCGGCCTCCGCCTCGCCCTCGCCGCCTCCCTGGCCATGGGGATCGTAGGAGCGTTGGGGATGGCTGTCGAGCGGCTCACCCTGTATCCGGCGCGTCGCGCCTCCCCGCTGACCCGGATCATCATCACGGTCGGGGTGTATCTGGCGCTTCAAGGGGCTGCCCTTCTGCTGTGGGGACCTTACGCGAAGGTGCTACCCTCATTCACCACTATGAGCCTTTCAGACCCCACCCTTCGTTTCGGTGGGGTGCGGGTGAAAGCTCAGAGCCTGTGGATCGCAGGGACTCTGATCGCAACCGTCATAGCCCTTGGGCTGTTCTTCAGACACACCACAGTCGGCAAGGCAATGCGGGCATGCGCGGTTAATCGCCTGGCAGCCCGGTTGATGGGCATCCCGGTGGACACGATGAGCACCCTGGCGTTCGGAATGGCGGCTGTGCTGGGCGCGATCGCCGGGATCGTTCTGGGCCCGGTGACCCGGGCGACCTACGATATGGGGCTGGAACTGGGCTTGAAGGGCTTCGTGGCGGCCATTATGGGTGGGCTAGTGAGCTTCCCGGGAGCCGTCCTGGGCGGCCTTGTCCTGGGAGTGTTAGAGAACCTGTGGGCCGGGGTCACCGTAGCCGGCTTTAAGGATCTGTTTGCCTTCGTGGTCCTGATCCTGGTCCTTCTGCTTCATCCCCGGGGCTTCGCGGGGGCAGAGGCCGCAGTGGAGCGGGTCTGAAATTCGGGAGAGGAGAGTAATGGGTCGAACGGGATTCCCATCGAACGTCATCGGGTTCGCCATCGGCGTTCCGCTGATCCTCGCCATTGGGATGCTGGAGGCCTTGCGACCGATGGGGCTCTCGCTGCCCGCTCTCACGGGTGGCCTGTTGACCCTGGACACCATGATCCGGGTCGGCCTGTTCACTATCATCCTGGTGGGGCTGAACCTCCTGATGGGTTACGCCGGCCAGGTCTCCCTGGGGCAGGCGGCGTTCTATGGCATGGGGGCCTTTTTCTCGGCCATCCTGACGGTGCGGGCCCGCACGCTAAGCATCCCCCCTGCGCTGGCGGAGACCTGGTGGTGGCCGTGGGTGGTGATGGGAATGGGCGCCCTCCTGGTCGGCATGGCCGCTTATGGGATCGGGCGTCCGATTCTGCGGCTGCGGGGCCACTATCTGGCGATGGCCACCCTGGGCCTGGGGATCGTGGTTTACATCCTGCTGCGGGAGAACATGGGGTTGCCCCATCTCAATCTGACCGGCGGCTTCGATGGCATCCAGGGGATCCCCCGCCTGCGGCTGGGCGGATTCCTGCTGTGGCCGGCCTGGCGCTATTACTTCCTGGTCTGGCTCTTTGCCTTCGGCGCGATCGCCCTGGGCCTTCGCGTGGTTCACTCCCGCGTGGGGCGAGCGTTGCGGGCGATCCATGGCAGCGAGATCGCTGCGGAAAGCGTCGGGGTTGAGGTTCCCCATTATAAGGCCATGATCTTCGGCCTCAGCGCGGCGATGGCCGCTCTGGCCGGGAGCCTCTACGCGCACTTCCAGACCACGGTGATCCCGGCGACCTTCGGGTTCGGCCCATCGCTGGAGCTGGTGGTGATGTCCGCCGTGGGTGGCATGGCGAGCATCTGGGGGGCACCCTTCGGGGCGCTGACCATCCTGCTGGTCCAGGAGGCGTTGCGCACTCAGTTGCATCGAGTGCTCCCCAACGCCCAGGGGGAATTTGAGGCGATCGCCTTTGGCCTCATTCTGGTGCTGATCATGATGTTCCTGCCCGATGGCCTGACTGTCGGAGGGCTTCGCTGGCTTCAAAGCCGCCCGCGTCTGCACATCCGATTCGCGCGCCGCTCGTTCAAACCAGGATAGGGCTTACTCCCACCTGGTGTTCCAGAGGGCCACGGGGAGAGGCGTTTTGCCGTTCCAGGGTGGCGGGATGCCCCCGATGGTCCCGCCCCCATCCGATCTCTTCAAAATCCGGGATACAGGATCATCCGAGAATGAAGGCCATGCTACCCATTAGCCCAGACGGAACGGGAGGCCCTTCGAGGCAGCCGTTGCTGGAGGTCATCCGGGTCTCCAAAGCCTTCGGTGGCCTGATGGCTCTGGTGGATGTCTCCCTCCGCATCTGGCCGGGCCAGATCAAGGGACTGATCGGCCCGAACGGGGCGGGGAAGACCACCCTGTTCAATCTGATCACAGGAATCCTGCACCCGACTTCCGGCGACATCCGCTTCCAGGGCCGTTCCATTATCGGGCTTCCGCCCTATCGGATCGCTGCCCTGGGGATCGCCCGCACCTTTCAGAACGTCCAGCTGTTCCCCGGGATGACGGTCCTCGAGCATGTGCTGGTCGGAGGGCACCGCCACAGCCGGAGCGGTCTCCTCGGAGCGATCCTCCGCTCCCCTCGAACGCGGCACGAGGAGGAAGAAACCCGGGCGCGGGCATGGGCGGTCCTGAAACGGGTCGGGCTGGCGGAATGGGCGGATCGCCCGGCGGAAAGCCTGCCGCTGGGTCTGCAACGGATCCTGGAGATCGCCCGCGCCCTGGCCACCGACCCTCAGCTGATGCTCCTGGATGAACCCGGGGCGGGTCTGAACCTGATGGAAAAGGCCCATCTGGCGGAACTGATTCGTTCCCTGAACGCGGAAGGCATGACCGTGCTCCTGGTGGAGCACGACATGAGCCTGGTGATGGGGCTGGCGGATGAGATCGCGGTCCTGGATTACGGGCAATTGATCGCCGAAGGGCCGCCGGAGGTGATCCGCCAGGATCCCCGGGTGATCACTGCCTATCTGGGCGAGGAAGACGAGGTGTGGGATGCGGCTCGAGGTTGAAAGGCTGGAAGCGACTTATGGCTCGGTCCGCGCGCTCCACGGAGTTTCCCTGCACGTGGATCCAGGGGAAATGGTGGCCGTGATCGGAGCAAACGGGGCCGGGAAGACTACCCTGCTGCGGGCCATCAGTGGATTGCTGCGCCCCAGGGCCGGACGGATCTGGTTTGATGGGCATGAAATCACCGGATGGCCCCCGGAACGGATCGTAGCGCTGGGGCTGGTTCAGATCCCGGAACGGCGACAGCTCTTCGACTCGATGAGCGTGGAGGATAACCTCCGTCTGGGGGCCTACTTGCGTCTTCGCCGGGGTGAACGGAAGGCGGTGGAGGAAGATCTGCAACGGGTCTTTGAGCTCTTCCCTCGCCTGAAGGAGCGGCGACGACAGATGGCTGGAACGCTCAGCGGGGGTGAGCAACAGATGCTGGCTATCGGGCGCGGGCTGATGGCCCGGCCCCGGGTGCTGCTCCTCGATGAACCCTCCCTGGGCCTCGCCCCGCTGCTGGTCCAGGAGCTCTTCCGGATCCTCCGCGCCCTCCGGGAACAGGGCCTGACCCTCCTGCTCGTGGAACAGAACGCCCGCCAGGCCTTACGGGTGGCCGATCGCGCCTACGTGATGGAGACCGGGCGAATCGTGCGCGAAGGAACGGCAGCGGAACTCCTCGCCGATCCCACCCTTCAGGCGGCTTACCTGGGGGGCTCCTCAGGCCCTATCATCCCTTCATCCTCGCCAATGGAGGTGGCTGTTCATGCCCGTTCCGCCCGAACAGTTGCGTCAGGTGATGCGGCGGTGGGCGAGCACGGTGACGGTGGTGACGATGCGGGCGGATGATCAGATCCATGGCCTCACGGCCACGGCTTTCACCAGTGTGTCTATGAACCCACCGCTGGTCCTGGTCTGCATCCAGAACGACAGCCGGAGCGAGGCCCTGCTCCGAAGGGGGCGCTGCTTCGCCGTGAACTTCCTGACGGAAGATCAGGCCGCGCTCTCCGAGCGCTTCGCCGGGCGGATCCCGATCGCCGATCGGTTCGAAGGACTCGCCTGCCGAATGGCAGTGACCGGGGCGCCGATCCTGGAGGATGCCCTCGCTTACCTGGACTGCACGGTGGCCGGAGCATATTGGGGGGGCGATCACACCATTTATCTCGGCCTGGTGGAAGACGCGGGGATCCTGCGGGATGGATCTCCCCTGCTCTACTTCCAGGGCCACTATCGACGCCTGGCACCCGGGAACGGAGGAGGCCTGTTATGAAGGAGGCCGATCGCCTTCGGGGTTCGCTGGTGCCCCTGGTCACGCCCTTCCGGAACGGGGCGGTGGATTGGGAGGCCTTCGCCGGTCTCATCGAATGGCAGATCGCCTCGGGCTCCCACGGCCTGGTGATCACGGGGACCACCGGGGAGCCCAGCGCCCTGACCTTCGAAGAGCGCGTGGGCCTCTACCGGCTGGCCGTCGAGGTGGCCCGGGGACGGGTTCCGGTGATCGCGGGGACAGGAACCAATAACTACGAAGAGACCGTTCGTCTCTCCGAGGCGGCCCAGAAGGCAGGCGTTGACGCGCTGTTAGTGGTCGTTCCGTATTACGTGCGACCTTCCCAGGAAGGGCTCTTTCGCTATTTCAAAGGGATCGCGGAGCGCGTGGATCTCCCGGTGATCCTCTATAACATCCCGGGGCGCACCGCCGTCCATTTAGAGATCGAAACTGTGGCCCGGCTGCGGGAGGCATGTCCGAACATCATCGGGATCAAAGAGGCCAATAAGGACTTTGAGCATATCAACCGGCTGCTGCACCGGATGGGACGAGATTTCCGGGTTTACTCCGGGATCGAGCTTCTTTGCTTCCCTGTCCTGGCCATCGGCGGGGCCGGATATGTGAGCGCCACCGGGAACGTCCTGCCCGACCGGGTGGCCCGGCTTTACGATCTGGTGGCCGCCGACCGCTGGCGGGAGGCTCAGGATCTTCACTATGAACTGTTGCCCCTCAACGACGCCCTCTTCATCGAGACCAACCCGGTCCCCGCCAAGACAGCCCTGGGGATGATGGGAAAGATCTCGCCGGAGGTCCGCCTGCCCCTGGCCCCCATGCGGCCGGAGAACGTGGAGCGGCTGCACCAGGTGCTGAAAGGATATGGCCTGATCGAATAGGCATGAGAGTCCTATCCGTTCCTTCTGAGGGAAGAGCAAAGCAAGCCATCCAATCTAACCTTCCCAGCCCTCAAAGCCTTCTCGAAATCAGGAGGCAGGCCCTTCCACAATCTGATCAAGGAGGCTCCCATTGGATGCCCTGGCAAAGGCCCTGGGACCCGTATTTGTGGCGGGGTTTGGCCTGCAACAACTGCTGGAGCTGCTGGACCCATGGCTGGACCCCCTGCTCGGGGGGCGCAAAAGACAGGTATATGCGGGATCGCCCTGCTTTACGGGTTGACCCTGGCGGCCCTCACGCCTATCCGGGCGCTGCGGCCTTTCGGGATCGAGGCGGGATGGATCGATATGCTCCTCACCGCCCTCTTCATCAGCGGAGGGACCAAGGGGATCAATGATCTCCTGAAATGGCTGGGCTATCAGAAAGAGGCGGCCAAAGCCCGGTTAAGCCCGGAGCAGATCCGACGCGTGTGAGGCGGCGCATGCGGATCGCCCGGTTTGCTGCAGACGGACGGATCTGGGAGGGACAGGTCACGGAGGAGGGATGGCTGGTGGCCGAGGGGCGGGCCTTCGATCCGCAACAGGTGGCGTGGCTTCCCCCCGTCCCGCCCGGGGGGAAGGCCATCGGGCTGGCCCTGAACTACGCGGAGCACGCGGAGGAGCTCCAGGTGGCGCCTCCCGAGGAGCCGGCGCTTTTCTTCAAACCGGCGAACACATGGATCGGCCATAAAGCCCCGGTGATCTATCCGAAGGGGGTGACCTTCCTCCACGGCGAAGTGGAACTGGTGGTGATCATCGGGCGCCGCTGCCGCAACGTCCGTCCCGAGGACGCGTGGGATGTGATCGGGGGCTACACCATCGGCAACGACGTGACCGCCCGGGATTTCGTCGGCAACTTCTACCGCCCGCCGGTCCGGGCCAAAGGGCAGGACACCTTCGGCCCGATGGGGCCGTGGCGGGTAACCCCCGATGAGATCCCGGATCCTCACAACCTGGCCCTGCGTCTTTACGTGAACGACCGGCTGGTCCAGGAAGGGCACACCTCGCGGATGATCCATCGCATCCCGGACCTGATCGCCTTCATCAGCTCGTTTATGACCCTGGAGCCCGGCGACACCATCTGGACCGGAACCCCGCGGGGGATCCACCCGGTGCGGCCCGGGGATGTGATGCGTTTGGAAATCGAGGGGATCGGGGTTTTAGAGAACCCGGTGGTGCTCCGGTGATTAAGGGAATGATGTTGTGAGCTGGGTTGAGGATTGCAATTTTCGGCTCATTCTAAGGGCATCCACTTTCTCCGTCTTCCTATTTCTTTCATACCATAGTCTTTCGGATCGCGGAGCATAAGATGAGAGGTGATCCATTATATCACTGGTTAAGAATTGGATCGAAATCTGTTCTGAATTTCATGTAAAACAACAAGCGAATCCACAGGATCTGAAGATATAACATTCGAACCAAAATGTTTATGATGGGGGAAGCTTTCCAATTGAGGATAATGGGGGGCGTTATCATATCGAAATATCAATTTCCCATCTGAGTCTTGGTAGTGATAAACATACATCAAACGAACAATTTCGGATTCTACATTCAAGAACTCGCGAAAGAAAAGAGCAGATCCATCTATGAAATAAAGATTCCCACGAACAAGCCCAATATATGGAGTTCTTTTATCCAGTTCGAGAGAAAACGAGTAAAGAAAGGAGAATCGGATGATTAGTGAAGTAATATGATGGAAATAATCGTCAAGCGTCAACGTAGTTCGGCTCCTAATAAAGCTTCTCGCTGGGCTTGAAGCAAACGATAAAGTTCCAGCTCTCCGGCCCATTCGATGAAGTCAAGGGCATCACCCAGCTCGCCGGAGCGAAACCGTTTCTCAAATTCCTCAGAGGATATCCCATAACGCTGCTCAAACTGCCGCAAGCGCTCGCGAGTGCGAGCCAGCCCAATTTCAAGAAGCCGCACTTCGGTCCGAAGCGCAGACTGAACTAAGGGCTTTAAGGGGATGGACGTCTGGCTGGTAATTCGGACTTCCTGTGACATGACTGATCCCTGTAAAGATTTCCCGGATCTGGATTCCACAACTTGAGAATAGCACGATGAAGCCTGGGAAGCAAGGAGCCCATTATGGAGCGACGGGACGGCTTCTACATCGTTCGCCATTTCATTGATAACGCCTTCGTGGATGCGATCGAGGGGGGATGGTTCGAGACGCTCAACCCGGCCACCAATCAGCCCATCGGAATGGTAGCCGATGGGACGGCCATGGATGTGGATCGTGCGGTGCGGGCGGCCCGACGGGCTTTTGACGAAGGACCGTGGCCCCGGATGCCCGCGGCGGAGCGGGCCCGCTATCTACGGCGCATCGGGGATCTCATCCTGAAGCACGCCGAGGAGATCGCCTGCCTGGAAGTCCTCGATGTCGGGATGCCCATCACCCAGGCCGGGAAGGGAGCGATCCCTCGCGCGGCGGAGAACTTCTATTTCTTCGCCGAGATGGCTACCCGCATCATCGGGGAATCCTACCCGAAGGATGGCGAGTTCCTGAATTACACCATCCGCAAGCCGGTAGGGGTAGCCGGGCTGATCACCCCATGGAACACGCCCTTTATGCTGGCGACCTGGAAAGTCGCTCCCTGTCTGGCCGCCGGCAACACCTGTGTCCTGAAGCCGGCAGAATGGTCGCCCCTCTCGGCGAACAAGCTGGCCGAGATCATCCTGGAGGCAGATCTGCCCCCCGGGGTCTTCAACGTCGTCCACGGCTTCGGGGAACGGGCGGGCGCCCCGCTGGTCGCTCACCCCGGGGTCCAGCTGATCTCCTTCACCGGGGAGACGACCACGGGGATGGAGATCATGCGCAACGGGGCCTCCACTCTCAAGCGATATTCGATGGAATTGGGAGGCAAGAACGCCGCCATCGTCTTCCCCGACGCAGACCTGGAACAGGCGCTGGATGGGGTGATCTGGCAGGCCTTTTCCTTAAATGGGGAGCGCTGCACCTCGAACTCCCGCCTGCTGCTCCATCGGGCCATTTACGACGAGTTCCTGGAGCGCCTGCTGGATCGGGTCTCGGCCATCCGGGTCGGGGATCCCTTTGATCCGCAGACCGAGATCGGGCCGCTGATCCATCCGGAGCACTGGCAGCGGGTGCGAGGCTATATGGACGTCGCCCGGGCGGAGGGAGCGGTCATCGCCATCGGCGGGGATCGCCCCCCGCACCTGCCGGAGGGAAACTACTTCGCTCCCACCGTGATCGTGGATGTGCGGCCGGAGATGCGGGTGGCGCGGGAGGAGATCTTCGGCCCGGTCCTGGTCGTCCTCCCCTTCGAAACCGAGGAGGAAGCAATCCGCGTCGCCAACGGGGTCTCATATGGCCTCGCCGCTTACATCTGGACAAAGGATCTCGTCCGCGCCCACCGGATGGCCCATGCCCTGGAAGTGGGGATGGTATGGATCAACGCCCCCAACATCCGGGATCTGCGCACTCCCTTTGGGGGTGCGAAATACAGCGGCATCGGTCGAGAGGGAGGCTTCTATAGTTTCGAGTTCTATACCGAGGTGATGACCATCCACGTGGCGCTGCAGCCGCCTCGCATTCCCCGAATGGGGGTTTCTAAGTAGGACAACTGCAAGCAGTTGTCCTACTTAAAAACACGTTCTGCATCGGAGGGATCCATGGGCGCACGAACCGGCGCGCAGTTCCTGCAGCGGATCCGGGAGCACCCCCGTGACCTCTGGCATCGCGGGGAACGGGTGGAGGACCCCACGACCCATCCCGCCTTCGCCCGCGGGCTACGCTCGATGGCCCGGCTCTACGATCTCCAGTGGGAACGGGCCGAGGAATGCCTCTACGATTCGCCTGCCAGCGGGGAAAAGGTGGGCCTTTCGTTCCTGATCCCCCGCTCCCCGGAGGATGTGCGACGGGTAAGCC
>Ga0105162_1001666_pt1 | contig 12463 bp, 11 predicted proteins | sample JNZ201metaG_FD_81532 | JGI IMG/M metagenome (GOLD analysis project Ga0105162, IMG submission 81532) | Hot spring microbial communities from Jinze hot spring, China to study Microbial Dark Matter (Phase II) - JNZ 20120812A | ecosystem: Environmental > Aquatic > Thermal springs > Hot (42-90C) >...
AAATTAAGGAATGGTAATATCCTCTTCTTCGTCTTTAAAAATTAATTTATACCTTTTTTCTGGCTTTATTAAATTCTTAGGCTCTCCCAAGATTTCAAAACGGATTAAGGTGGATTTATACCAAGCAATTTCTTTACCGGAAGGATTTATTACCATCTTTAATCTTTTTAACAAAACCTCTTCGCAGTTAAAACTTTCGTAACTATTCACTGGATAAGAGGAAAAACCCTTTATCATATCAGTAATCACACCATTTGATTGATTAATAAATTTCTGAATAAATTGCCATTTAGGATAAGAAGCCTCTTGAATTGTTAAACCGAAATAACCAACACCATTTTTCTTTAAAGCATTTATTCCCCGTCCAATAAATAATTTTAAGCCACTATAGGTTTCTAAAGGTTCACAAGAAAAGACATCAAATTTCTTTTTTAATTTTTTAGGAAAAGGCTCACTAATATTATATTGAAAAATCTCAATTTTCAAATCGTATTTTTTATTTATTTCTTCTAAGAAATCAACTAACCTTTTATCAATATCTAATACTACTATTCTTTTAGGCAATTTAGTTAATGCCAAAGCGACACTTAATAAATCATCGTCACCAATAATAAGAATATTCTTTTCTTTTAAATCATTATAAGAATGCATAAAAACAATTCTTCTTATAACATCTTCTTCTTTCATATAACCTTGAATATATTCAACAATTGGTTGGGGTCTTTCTTTCACAATTTCTTTAAACTTTTCCAAAATCTTTTGAAAATCTTCATTAATAATAATCCTTTTGCCTAAACAATTTTCGCAAAGACCGGTCCGGAAGGGTGATTTTATCTGAAAATATAACTCTTTTCCTTTTTCTGTCAAAATTAAATGGGAGTTTTCGGAAGTGAGCAAGCCAACTTTAACCATTTTATTTAGAACTTTTATAGTATCTTTTAAGGGATAATAATCGGCTAAAAATTCCAAAAGTTCGGGAAACAAAACTTTTTCTTTTTGACCAATGAAATTAATTATGTGAGAGATTATTTTTTCCATACCTCTCTAACCATTATCTTCTTTTTCACTTTCTTTGGTTTTAATTTTTCTAATAAATAATTATAAGCGATAAAAGCGCTTTTATCATTTTTACAAGTAAAAATATCTACCGCCGCATAGCCATACTCCGGCCAAGTATGAATACTGATATGAGATTCTTTTAATAAAAATATTCCTGTCACTCCGTGAGGATTAAATTGAAAAAATCGGGAACCAACCACTGATAATTTTGCTTTCTCTATTGCCCCTCTTAAAATCCTCTTTACTTCCTTTACGCGCGAAATAAGTCCCTCCTCGATTCCATAAAGATCGGCCACAATATGGACCGTCTTTTTTGGTTTGGTATAAACGTCGGCCATCTTCCTTATCCATAACTACCTAACCTTTTATATCTACATAACTATATAAATATAGTCAAAAATTACCTTTTTGTCAAGGGGAAAATTAATGTTTTGATTTAAAATTTTTTAAAATCTAATTATCGAAAAATCAAAATATTAGCATAAAGTTGTTACTCTCAGAGCTTAAGACCGATTATTTAAAAAAGAAATCTTACATCTTTTATTATCGCTATCTCTTTTAATCTTTTAAGAAGTTCCATATTTGGTTTGATTTTCAAATTGGTGAGCCTGCCTATCTTCCTTTTACCTTCTTCGTAATAAGCAATTATCACTTCTGCTTCTCCCGGATACTCTAAAAGAATATCTCTTAAAATAGGCAAATTTTTTAATTCAGCATTCTCTTTCACTTCAATATTTATTCTTTTAATTCTCTCCCATAATTTTTCTATCGGATAGATATCTTTCACAACAATACTTAGATCCTTATTGCTTTTTAATCGACCTTTAATTATATAAACTTCTTCTTTTTTTAAACTTTTATACTTTCCTTCGTAAACTTCGTTAAAAAGAAAACCTGTTATTTTTCTATTTAAATCTTCTAAACTTATAACAGCAAAATTTTTGCCATTTTTATCATATTTTGTTTTCCGTTCAGTAAGCACTCCTAAGAAAAGATACTCTTCATTTTTATCTAAATATTCTAACTCATCAAAATTCTTTAAAGCAAGGGCTTGATAGAGTTCTTGGTATTCCCTTAAAGGATGGTAAGAAAAATAAAACCCAAACACTTCTTTTTCATATTCAAAATTTGGTTTTTCTTTTATTTCCCTTTTTTCTTTTATTTTTTTCTTTTTATCTTCTTCAAATAAGGAAAATTGTAAAACACCAACCGCCTCTTTACTTCCTCTTTGATATTCAGGTAACCGAGCTAATAAGATTTCTCTTTTTATATTAAAACAGTCAAAGCAACCGGCTTTAATTAAAACTTCGTAGGCTTTTTTATTGCCAAAGGGTTTTGTTCGCATAATAAAATCTTCAAAAGAAGTGAATTCTTTTCTTTTTCTTTCTTTCACCAAGGCATCACAAAAACTTTTGCCAATTCCCTTTAATGCTCCCAAACCATAACGAATACCCTCTTTTTCAATAACAAATTCATAATAACTTTTGTTAATATCCGGCGGAAGGATTTCTATCCCCAGAGACTTCGCCTCTTTAATAATCTCTTCAATTTTTTCTGGTGTATTTATTTCGCTAGTCAATGTAGCACAAAGAAATTCCTTTGGATAATTGGCTTTCAAATAAGCAGTAAGATAACTTAAATAGGCATAGCCTGCCGCGTGGGATTTATTAAAACCGTAACCAGCAAAAGGAATAAGTAATTCAAAAATTTGAGAGGCTTCTTCTTCACTTATTCCTTTACTCTTTGCTTTTAAAACAAATCTCTCTTTCATCTCAGCCATTAACTCGGGAATTTTTTTGCCCATTGCCCTTCGTAAAATATCAGCTTCTCCCAAAGTAAAATCAGCAATCTTCGCAGCAATTTGCATCACCTGTTCTTGATAAAGAATCATTCCGTAGGTCTCTTTTAATATATCTTCTAATAAAGGATGTGGATAGGTAACCTCTTCTTTCCCTTTTTTTCTTTTGATAAATCTATCCACATCGCCGCTCAAAAGGGGTCCTGGTCGATAAAGTGCCAAAACTGCTATTAGATCTTCGATTTTTTCTGGGTTGATCTTTTTTAAAATTTCTCTCATACCCATACTTTCTAATTGAAATATTCCCAAAGTCCTTCCTTCGCTTAAAAGCTGATAAGTTTTTTTATCGTCCAAAGAAACTTCTCTTTCGATCTTTTTACCATTTTTTTCTACCAATTGATAGGTCTCTTCAATCACCCTCAAAGTTTTTAAACCTAATATATCCATCTTTAAAAGACCCACCGCTGCCAAAGAATCCATATCATATTGAGTACAGATATCGCCATCAGTAGATTTATATAAAGGCACATAATCAATTAACCTTCCCGGAGCGATGACAATCCCGGAAGCGTGGATAGAAGCGTGGCGAGCCACCCCTTCCAATTTCAAAGCAGTTTCATAAAGTTTTTTATATATCTCTTTGCTATTAATCAACTCCCTAAATTCCGGTATCCTCTCATAGGCTTCAGTTAATTCCACATTAGCTGGCAAGGTTTTAGCAATCGTATCAACTTCCTCTAAAGGAATTCCCATCACCCGGCCAACATCTCTAATTACACCTCTAGCCATCATCCGACCAAAGGTGATTATTTGGGCGACGTTTTCTTCACCATATTTTTTTCTCAAATAATCTATCACCTTATCTCTTTTTTCGTCAGAAAAATCAATATCAATATCTGGCATTGTAACTCTTTCGGGATTAATGAACCTTTCAAACATCAATCCGTATTTTAATGGATCAATATTAGTAACTCCTAAAGCATACAAAACCAAACTACCGACTGCACTTCCTCTTCCGGGACCAACTGGAATATTTTCTTTTTTAGCAAAATCAATAATATCTTTAACAATCAAGAAATAATCAGTAAAACCAATTTTTTCTATTAATGAAAGTTCATAATCTAACCGAGAAAGATATTTATCAAAATTATTTTTAATTTCTGGATTTTTTTCTTTTAAATTTTTCAATCCTTCTTTTACTAAATAATCTAAATATTGGTAATTACTTTCAAAACCTTTTGGTTTAATAAATTTTGGCAAGTGAAAGTTTTTTCCAGAGGTATCTAAATAAAGAGTTACTCTTTCGGCAATTTCCCAAGTATTTTTTAAAGCCTCCTCTATTCCTTGAAAAATATTAATCATTTCTTCTTTTGATTTAAAATAGAGTTCCTTAGACTCAAACTTTAATCTTTTAGGGTCGGTTAATTTCTTATTAGTTTGGATACATAATAAAATATCGTGAACATAGTAATCTTCTTTTGATAAGTAATGACAATCATTAGTTGCTACTAAATTTACTTTATTATCTTGAGCTAATTTAATAATTTGGGAATTTATTCTATCTTCATTTTCTAAACCAACTTTCATTATCTCCAAAAAGAAATATTCTCGGCCAAAAATATCTAAATAATCAAAAAGGGCTTTTTGGGCGTTTTCGTAATCACCAATTCTTAAATAATAATTTATTTCTCCTTTTTGACAACCGGAAAGAGCAATTATCCCTTTATGATATTCGTTTAAAAGTTCTTTATCCACACGGGGTTTATAATAAAACCCTTCCAAATAGGCATAAGAGGCTAATTTTAAAAGATTATGATAACCTTCTAAATCTAATGCCAATAGAGTAAGATGAAAACTGGATTCCTGAATAGTGGGATGGGGCTTCTTTTCGTCGCGCCTACCGACCGCTACATATGCCTCCATCCCAATTATTGGTTTTATTCCTTCTTTTAAACATTCATTATAAAATTCAATGGCACCAAAAAGATTACCGTGGTCAGTAATTGCCAAGGCTTTCATGTTTTCTTTCTTTGCTTTTAAAATCAAATTAGCAATTTTATTAGCACCATCTAATAAACTGTATTCAGTATGATTATGAAGATGAACAAATTCCATAATTTAAGGCTTATATTCAAATTCTAAATGGATTTTCAACGCTTCTGCCTGAAATTCCTCAGGCAAGGGCGGTAAATTTTTTGTTAACAGAACTGCCCGCCTACAATATTCGTCAAAATCCTCCTTTCCCGAACTTTTTTCAATTTTTACTTCTTCGATCCTTCCATCCCGAGTAATTTTAAAAAAGATAATTGCTTTCAAATTTAAATTAGTATTTTGATAAGGATTATACCAGTTTTCAGCAATCCTATTGAGAACAATGTTTAAATAAAATGAAGAAACAACTCCGCCTTCGGTTTTTAAACTGAATCCCTGTGATTTTATTACCTCTTGTTTTTTGCTACTAGTTTTTACTTTTAAAGTATCTTTCTTTTCTTCTTTCTTTATTTCTTTTAGTCCTTCTTTTTGAACAGCTACATCACTTTTTCTTTCGATATTTTCTTCGCTAATCTTGGGAGCGATACTCACTTCAAAAACAACTGGATATTCAATATTTTTTGTTTTTTTTAACATTGGCAAAAATGAGAAAATAGCCAAAAGAGAGAAATGAAGGATAATTGAGTAAAAATAACCTTTAAAATTACCATTCATTTAGCGTTTTTTAATTTGGGTTGCTAAAAGTCCCACATCGGTAATGCCAGCGTTTTTGATTTCGCCTAAAATTTCAATAATTTGACCATAGGGCAAATTTTTATCTGCCTGTAGATAAATCTTGTCACTTTCCTTTTTTTCCAGATATTTATAAATTGTTTTTATTAGATTTTTTTTATTCACCTCCTCTTCTTCAACAAATATTCTTCCTTGCTCATCAATTGTTATTAAAACTCCTTCCTTTACTTGTGGTCGCAAATAAGCACTTTGAGGCAATCTAACCGAAAGACCTGCTCGCGAAAAAGCAGCAGTAATTCCAGCAATTAAAAAGATTATCATTAAAGTGATCGATATATCAGCCAGAGAGGTAATATTGATAAAGGCAATTAATTTTTGATAAACATTTCTCATTTTCTTTCTTTTATTTCTATTAAATAGTTCACTATTTTTTCCAGATTTTTTCTAAATTCTTCTAATTTTATTATAAAATAATTATAAGCAACTACTGCCGGAATAGCAACCAAAAGACCGGCAATAGTGGTAATCAAAGCATCTGCCATTCCTGGTGCAATTGCTTGTAAAGTTATCATAGGTAAATCTTTTACATCAAAAAAAACCTTGGTAATTCCCCAAACAGTTCCTAATAAACCTAAAAAAGGTGAGACACTACTGGCAGTGGCTAAAAAAGGCAAACTTCTACCAGCTTTATCAACCAAATCATCAATCACTTCTTTTATTCGATAATCATTTTTCTCGCTTTCCAAAACCGAAATTAATAAAGAGAAATAATTTTTTTGTTTAAAATTATAATATCCCTTTAAATCCTCAAGATTTTTAAAATAATATAACCTTCTTCTTATCCCTTCATTCTCCTTGTTTAATTTTTTAAAAAGACGCCATTTAGAAAAAATTATCCCCCAAGAGATGATGGAAAAAAGAACAAGAATAATAACAATAATTTTAGCAAAAAGACCTAAATTTAAAAAAATATTTATCATTTAATTATTATATAACTTCTAAAGGATAAGTCAAATAAAGGGAAAAATTAAAATTCTTCTTTGATAATCTTTTTCTTTATTAATGCCTCCTTAATTAAAGAATTCTCACCTTCTAAATTTTTTATCCTTCTACTTATTTCGTTGATTTCTTTTCTCAATTTTAATATCTCATCCATCAGAGGCAACAAATGCTTTTTTTCTTCTAAGGCGAGATTTAATTCATTCAACCAAGAGTTAACTAATTGGCTGATTGTGTTTTCGGGGACCTCTTCGGTGTCGACACTAAAATGTAATTGGGTGACCCGCTCATTAGTGATAACTTCTAATGTTTCATTATTAGCGATGATTTCGGGAAGATTTTTAAGTGCCTCTTGAATAACTAACGCCTCAGCAGGAGAATATTCTAATTTAATTGCCATATCTATTAGTACTTTGCCATTTGCTTCATTAATTGTTTTTATTTTTGATACGTTCATATTTCCTCCTTTCCTGTTTTTAATCAACAGGAACAGAAAAATTTAAACAAAAATTTTTATTTTGTCAATAAATCAAATATATCCTTGAAATTGAAGAACAAATTTTATCAAATAATCGGTTCGGCTATAGGAGTGAAAGCAAAAATTGGGAGCAATTTTCAAATTTTCATCTTTTAAAAAATAATTTAACCCAAAAGTAAAGCCAATATCTTTTAGAAGTTCTCTCACCTCTTTTTTTTCTCTTTTAAAATCAACACGAATAACCGGCAAAAGTCTGTCAATTTGGCGACCAAAAAGAAAATAGAAACCCTGCCTCTGATATTTTTTATATTCTTTATCTTTATCTTGACCAAAAAGATATTCAAAAATAAAAATATTAGGAAACTTCAAATAAACCAATTCGCCACCTAACCAGAAGAAGGGCAATAGATCTTTTATTTTACCCCAACCAGTTTTTCCATAATAGAAATTCACACCCAATGATAAATCCTTAATAGGTGTATAACAAATCCTTCCGGAAACATTTTTCCATTCGTTATTATCCCAATAGAATAGTCTGCCGCTTCCGTTTACTAAATTAATATTTGTTTCTAAATTATTAAAAATGTAAAAAAAGCCAATCCCTAAATCATAAATAAAGGGCTCTTTCCAATAATAAATGAAAGATGGTTCAAAAAGGTAGTTTTCTTTTGGCAAAAGAGAAATTTCGTAACCTAAAGGTTGCTTAAATTTTCCTAAAATCACTTTCATTTCTTTTTTGGGTTTTATTTCAATAGATAACTCATAGGAAGGTTTACCTGCTAAATCACTCACATCTAAGGAAAATTTTAAAAGGAAGAATTTTTGATATTCATTTATAATATCTAAGTATACTTTTGAAAAATAAAAAGAGTTTGAGCTTATAATTTTACTATCCATTTTTCTTTGGGCATAATCGTAATTAAAAATAAGCAAAGAATTTAAAGATAATTTATATTCCTCCTGTTGGAAACTAAAGGCTAAAATAATATTAATCAAAAAGAAAGAAAGCACCAAGATCCTCATAATTCCTCCTTTTAAAAATAAAGAATAATAAAAAATAAGATGAATTCAATAAATCTGTCGCATTTTCATAAATTTTTGAACTTTTTAGATTTAAAAATCAGTAATGATTTTTGTCGCAATCCCTTTATCTTTTCTTAATAATCTCTTAATTGTAAGTTCATAAAAAACAAAAATTTATTACTTTATATTTTGGCACAAAAAAAGTATAAATAATTACTCAAGATGGACTTGCGGAAGGGTGGTTTTTAATAAAAGAAGTAAGAAAATTTTATATAGGTCACCAATAATAAAGGGATATAGACCTATCATTAATAATTTCTCTTTAGGAATAAAGTTTATAAGATATAAAAGTCCAAAGATATAAATTGTAATATTAGCAAAAATTAAAACTAATAAAGAGAGTAAAAGGTTCAATTTATATTCTTTTATAAATCCACTAATGTAAGAAGCAAAGATAAAACCGATAATGTAGCCAAAGGTTGGTGAGAAAATATAATATATTCCGCCACCGCGAGAAAAAAGAGGTAATCCCAAAAGACCTAAAATTAAATAAGTTAATTGGGATAAGGCACCTCTTTTACCACCTAAAATAATACCGGAAAGAAAAACAGCAAAGGTCTGAAAAGTTATCGGCACAACACCAATTTCAATTTTAATTTTGGAAGAAATAGCCGTTAGCAAAGAAAAGAATAAAATAAGAACTATCTCTTTTATTTCTTCTTTAACAAATGTTAAACTTTTAGTAAGCATAATTTATATTTAAAGTTAATCTTGTCTCCTCTTTAAAACGATAGAAATGGGCAGAGATATAGGCGTCAGCCATATTATAAATATGAATACCAGCAAGTATCCACAATAAATCCGAAAACCTTTCCTTTTCATTATTTTTCTTTGCCTTATAAATAAAATAGCCAAGAGCCCCTTCGGCAACAAGAAATAAAGAACCTTTTAGATAATTTTTTGTATAAAACTGCCCAGCACCAGGAAAGATTAAAGAATAGAATAATGCTCTATTTGGTCATTTATAATCTTCTTTTGCTATTAAAAAACTAAAAAGAAAACTAATAATTAATAGTTTGGATTTCCAAGATATTTTTCTTATTTTTCTTTTCACAATCATTAATTATCAAAAGTTTATCCTTTAAAAAACCCATATTTACTAAATAGTTAAAAACAGCAATTGCTTTCTGAAAACCATAATGATAAGCGGTTAAATACCGCCTTTTAATTTGGGTAGGGAATTCAATATCTTCACCATAAAAAATGATTGCTACTTTCTTATTACTCTCCTTTAAACTCGGAATTATTGCTTTCAATCTTGCTTCACCAATAGGGCTCAAACTATCGGAAGTTTCGCTAAGAAAAAGTTCGTTAAATTCAAAAGAATAAAACAATTTTCCTTTTCCTCCTTCGTATTCACTCAATTTATCTTTTAATTCCTGAATTTCTTTTTGCCATAAAAGATTTTCATCGCTGATTTTTATAATCTTTTCTTCCAAAGGGAGATATTTAAAATTATAAAAGATTAAAAAAAGACCCAAAGTAATTAAAAACAAAACAAGATAAACATATTTCATAATAACTCCTTTAATCTTTTTAATCTTTCTTCAATCTCTTTTTTCTTAGAAAACTCACTTTCAATAATCTCCTTCCTTGCCTTTGTCAAAAAATCTTCATTATTAAGATTCTCATTAATTTCTTCATAAATCTTTTCCAACTCCTCAATCTCTTTCTCATATCTTTTCTTCTCTTTCTCCAAATTAAAGAAATTACCAACCTCTAAATAAAAATCTCCTTCTTTTAAGATAATTTTGGAAAACTCTCTTTTTAGCTCTGCTTCCCAAGGCAAAACCTCAACATTTACCATCTTCTTAATAATCTCCTTTTCTTCTTGTAAAAAATTAAGAAGTTTTTGATTAGCCGTTTTCAAATATCCCTTCAGTTCAATACTTTTCGGAATTGTAAAATTTGCCCTAATATTTCTAACATTTTTTATTAAACTAATCAACTCCTCACAAAGAAAGGTCTCTTTAATCTTTTCTTCAGAAAGATAATAAGGCTCAGGAATTTTTTCTTCCATTATTGATTTTTCTTCTTTATTAAATAAGTGCCAGAGTTCTTCGGTGATAAAAGGCATAATTGGATGTAAAAGTTTTAAAAAGTTATAGAAAATATCTAAACTTATTTTTAATGCCTTTTTCTCTTTCTTTCTAAATCTCTCTTTATTTAATTCTAAATACCAATCACAATAACTATTCCAAAAGAAAGTATAAAGACTTTGGGCAAGAAGAGAGAAATAATAGTTTTTTAAATAAAAATCGTATTTCCTTAAAAGTTGGTTGAAAAGTTCCTTTATCCAATAATCATAAATCTTCTCTTCCCCTTCTGTGATAAAATTCTCTTTTTCCTGATAATAAGAATAAAGCAATCTTCCGGCATTCCAAATCTTATTAGCAAAATTCCGACCAATAATAAATCTATCCTTACTTAAACGAAAAGATTGGGACTGGCTTTCTAAATAAGTTAAGGTAAATCTCAAGGCATCAGCACCATATTCTTCTACAATCTCTTGCGGGTCAATACCAATCCCTTTTGTTCTTGACATTCTTTCACCTTTTTCGTTCAGAACGGTTGAATGGATGTAGACATATCTAAAAGGAATTTTATTAAGAAATTCTAAACTGGAAAAAACCATCCTTGCTACCCATAAAAAGATAATATCCGGATCGGTAACCAGAACATCTGTTGGATAAAAAACTTCCAATTCTTTCGTCTTTTTGGGATAACCCATTGTCGCAAAGGGCCAGAGTGCTGAAGAAAACCAAGTATCTAAAACATCCTCATCCTCTTTAATATTCTTACTATTACACTTACTACATCTCTCAGGTTTCTCCATTTCCACCATTATCTCTTCACAATCTAAACAATAATAAACGGGAATTTGATGACCCCACCACAATTGTCTTGATAGACACCAATCTTTAATATTGTATAACCAATCTAAATATACTTTTTCCCATCTTTTAGGAACAAATTTTACTTCACCTTTCTCAACAACTTCTATCGCCGGTTTTGCCAATTCAGCCATTCTCAAAAACCATTGTTTAGAGATTAATGGCTCAATAATCGTTTCACAGCGGGCACAGGTCCCAACCGGCACTTTATAATTCTCAACTTTCTCTAATAATCCTTTTTCTTTTAAATCCTTAATAATCAATTCTCTTGCCGCAAACCGATCTAATCCGCAATACCTATCTTTTGCTGGTGGAATAATTTTGCCATCCTCATCAATTATTTTCACAAATTCTAAATTATGCTTCTTAGCAATAATAAAATCATTAGGGTCGTGGGACGGAGTTACCTTTACTGCTCCAGTACCAAACTCAATATCCACCATCTCATCAGCAATAACCTTTATCTCTCTTTCTTGTAAAGGCAAAATTAAAGTTTTATTAATATAATCTTTATATCTTTCATCCAAGGGATTAACTGCTACGGCAGTATCACCAAGCATTGTCTCTGGTCTTGTTGTGGCAACCACTATATATTCTTTACTATCTTTTACAGGATACTTTATATAATACAAATAACCATCAAGTTCTTTGTGCTTCACTTCCAAATCAGAAATGGCTGTTCGACATCTTGGACACCAATTAATAATTCTATCATCCCGATAAATTAAACCTTTTTTATAATAATAAACAAAAGCATATCTAACGGTATAAGAATATTCTTCATCCATTGTGAAACGAAACCTTGACCAATCACAAAGACAACCAAATCCTTTCAACTGAGAGATAATCAATTGATGGTGCCTCTCTTTCCAAGCCCAAGCCCTTTTTAAAAACTCTTCTTTACCAATATCAAACCTGGTCTTTCCTTCTTTTCTTAATTCTTTTTCAATTTGATTATGGGTAGCAATACTGGCGTGGTCAATACCAGGTAGCCAAAGAACCTCATAACCTGCCATCCTTTTATATCTTGACAAAATATCCTGAATAGTATTATTCAAGGCATGACCAATATGTAATGGACCGGTAATATTTGGCGGCGGAATAACAATTGAAAACTTTGGTTTTTGTGAATCAGGGTTTGCTTTATAATATCCCTTTTCTTCCCAAAAAGAATACCACTTCTTCTCTATCTCCTTTGGCTCATAAACCTTCTTCATTTCCATAGAAAACTATTATATTAATTAAGTTAAAAAAGTCAATATGTTTAAGTGAATTGATTTAAAAAATTTCCTAATTTTAAAGTTTTTATTAAGAATATATAAGAATTTTGGCAAGAGTATTATTTATCTTTACAACAAATCTGTGAAAATAGGAAATTAAGGAATGATTTTTTAAATTCCTCTATCTTTCTTAATTGCTCCTCTTGAA
>Ga0105162_1001667_pt1 | contig 12455 bp, 9 predicted proteins | sample JNZ201metaG_FD_81532 | JGI IMG/M metagenome (GOLD analysis project Ga0105162, IMG submission 81532) | Hot spring microbial communities from Jinze hot spring, China to study Microbial Dark Matter (Phase II) - JNZ 20120812A | ecosystem: Environmental > Aquatic > Thermal springs > Hot (42-90C) >...
AAAAGGCCAGGGCAAGGGCGTTCGTCCCTCCTTTGGGCTTGGGTGGAGGAGGCACGCGCTCCTTCGCTACCATTCCGCCATGCTTGAGCGTTACCGCGGTTTTCTTTTGGATATCGACGGGGTCCTCGTGCGGGGCGGGCAGGCCCTGCCTGGTGCGGCCGAGGCCCTGGCCCATTTGCGTGGCCGCGGCCCGGTCCTCCTCCTCACCAACAACTCCACGAAGTCCCGGGCGGGCACGGCGGAGCGGCTTCGCCGCGCGGGCATTCTTGTTGAGCCCCACGAAGTCCTTCCCAGCTCCTTCGTGGCCGCGCGCTTTCTGCGCACGCGCTTTGGGCCCGTGCGGTTTTGGTACATCGGCGAGGAGGGGATCCGCGAGGAGATGGAGGCCGCCGGCCACACGCTGGTGGGCCCGGAGGAGGCGGAGTGGATCGTGGTGGGCATGGACCGCGAGCTCACCTATGCGAAGCTGGGGCAGGCCCTGCGGGCCCTCCTGCGGGGAGCTCGGCTTTTGGCCACCAACGAGGACCCCACCTTTCCCACCCCTGAAGGCCTTGTGCCGGGCGCGGGCGCGGTGGTGGGCGCTCTCCGCGGCATGGGCTTTCCCCCGGAGATCGTGGTGGGGAAGCCCTCGCCCATCGCCTTCCAAGTGGCCCTGGAGGTCCTGGGCCTTGCGGCTTCCGAGGTGCTCATGATCGGGGACCGCTTGGACACGGACGTGGTCGGGGCCCAGGCCCTGGGCATGGACACGGCCCTCGTCCTCTCCGGGGTTACCCGCGCCGAGGAGCTTGCGGGCACGAAAGTTAAGCCCACCTACGTGGCCCAGGATCTTTGGGCCCTCGTGCAGGAAAGGCTTGTGCAGTGCTAGAATTTCGGTGATGGAGATCGTGGTGCGATCGCCGCGGGTCGGCGAGGTGCGGGCTTTGCTTGAAGAGGATCGCGCGCCCAAGACCGTGGCTGCCCTGTACCAAGCCCTGCCCCTCAAGGCCCAGGCCAGCCGGTGGGGAAAAGAGATCTACTTCGCTACCCCCGTGGCGGTGGAGCTGGAAAAGGGGGTGGATGTGGTGGAGAAGGGGGCCATCGGCTATTGGCCGCCGGGCCGGGCCCTGTGCCTCTTTTTCGGGCCCACCCCAGCCTCCCGCCACCCCGGGGAGATCCGGCCCGCCAGCCCGGTGACCGTGGTGGGCCGCATCCTCGGGGATCCCGACGTTCTGGACAGGGTTCGGGATGGCGACCCCATCGAAATCCTTCCCGCTTGAGCCCCGCACCCCCGAGGGGGTCACCTACCTCGGGCTTGGGGTGAACCTAGGGCTCTTCGGCCTCAAGGTCGGGCTGGGTTTGGTTCTGGGCTCCACGGCCCTTTTCGCCGACGGGATCCACTCCCTAAGCGACCTGGCCACGGATTTCGTCACCCTGGGAGGCCTGCGTTTGGCCCGACGTCCCCCGGACGAGACCCACGCCTACGGCCATGGGAAGTTCGAGACCTTGGCCGGCGCGCTGGTGGCCTTGGCCCTCCTGGGCGTGGGTGTGTTCATCGTGTGGGAGGCCCTTTCCGCCCTGCGCCTGGGGCCCAGGGTCCGCCTGGGCTGGGCCGTGGCCTTGACGGCCGCCCTGTCCGTGGCCCTCAAGGAATGGCTATACCGAGCCACCGTGCGGCTCGGCCGGTCGGTGCACAGCGCCGCGCTTTTGGCCAACGCCTGGCACCACCGCAGCGATGCCCTCTCCTCGGTGCCCGTCCTCATCGGCGGGATCTGCGCTAACTTCGGCCTCACCAAGGTGGACGGGATCGCCGCGGTCCTGGTGGCCCTCCTCATCGGCTGGGCCGCTTTGGGCATCCTGCGGCGGGCCACCCACGAGCTTTCCGAGGGCGCCTTTCCCCGAAGGGAGCGGGACAAGGTCATCCAGGCCATTGAGGGGGTGGAGGGGGTGCAGAGCTGGCACAAGCTGCGCACCCGCTATTCCGGGCAGGACGCCTTCGTGGACGTGCACATCCAGGTAGATCCCGAGCTTTCTGTGGCCGACTCTCATGCCATCGCTTCCCGGGTGGAGGAGGCGGTGCGGGAGGCCCTGGGCGGCCGGGCCTCCGTGGTCGTCCACGTGGAGCCCCTCTCGGACCGGGAGGACTAGGCCTGGGGGCTCCTGGGGAATTGGAAGCCCTTGGCGAAGACGCGAAGAAGAACCTCTGTGCCCGAAGCCGGTGAGGCCGAGGGTTTCGCCCTTGCTTGCTTCCCAAAATCGAGCCTTCCCTCGGTGAGAAGCTCCGAAGTGTCCGTTTCTTGTGCCGAAGATCGCGGCTAAACTTTGTGCGCAGGAGGATCCGATGAGGAGAGCGTGGCTTTTGGTAGTGGGGTGGGCAGCGTTGGGGATGGCGGGACCCGTGCTCCTGCAGATGGGGCCGAAGTCTTTGGCCCTGGATTTTCCAAGCTCGGTTTGGCCAATTTGGCAAGGCTCTCTGGTCTTCGGGGGCGAGGAAAGGCGGGCCCAGGGCTTGCCCTTGGCCCCCATCGTCCAGGCCCTGGGTGGAATGAGCGAAGCCGATGTCTTCTTCGTGTTCGCGCCCACAGGAGAGGTCCTCGCCCGTCTGGGCTGGGAGGAGGTGGCTTCCGCGGCGCTCGTGTTCTCCGTGGAGGGAGAAAGCGCCGTGGAAGCCCCGCTCGTGTGGCTCCCGGATCAGCCCTCCACCTTCCCCGTGCGATGGCTCGTCCTGAACTGGCAAGGGGAGAGGCTTCCCGAGGTCGGGGTTTGGCCGGAGCGGGCCAGCCTCACCCTGGCCACGCCCGCGGGCGAACGCACCTTCTCCTTGGCCGAGCTTGAGACCACGTTCGTGGCCCTCACCTACCCCGGCACGTACACCCGGAGCTCCGGGGAGAGGGTGACGTCGTTCTGGACGGGCATCCCGCTTTGGGATCTCCTGGGGAACTGGCCGGCGGACGCGGAGATCGAGGTCGTGGCCGCAGACGGCTACCGCATGCGTTACCGCTACGGCTCCCTTCAGGACGGGGAGGGGCTATGGCTTTTGGCCTTCAAACAGGACGGGAAGTATCTTCCCTTCAACCCCGGGCACTTCCGGCTGGTGAAGGCCGGCCCCGGAAACCCCGTCTTTCCGAGCGCCGCCTCCGCGCGCATGGTCGCGCGCTTGGAGGTCCGTGGCCCCTATCAGCCCTACTCCCTGAGGCTCGTGGGCGCACGGGAGCAGGTGTTCTCCCGCTGGGATCTGGAGGTGGGGATCGCCTGCCCTTGCCATGCCCGCGCGGTTATCTCCACCCATAAGGGTGAAAGCCACGTGTACGTAGGCCTCCCCCTCTGGCGGCTTTTGGCTTATGTGGACGATGACGTGGTTCCTCAGGGCTCGGGGATCAAGTTCGACGACGGGGCTTTCCATTGGGAGCTTGCCCAAAGCGGGTATATCGTGGAGATCCGCGGTGCTGATGGGTTTTCTCAGGTGATCCCCAGCGCCTATCTTGCCGGGGAGGACCGGTTCATCCTGGCCCTGAAGGTGGACGGCCGCTTCCTTTCCGAGGAGGAGGGCGGACCCCTCCTCTTCGTCTGGGACGACGGCGTTTCCGCTCCGCCGGGGCTCAAGCGGGTGAAGTGGGTCACGGAGATCCTCATCCGGCCCAAGGGGTGAGCCCATGGCGGAGGGGGTGCGTCCTCCTCGGTTGGGCTTCTTTGTGCGCGAGCCCTACGCCAGCCAGATCGTGGCTGGGCTGAAGACCTGGGAGATACGGCGCTACCCCACGGAGATCCGGGGGAGGGTGGGGGTGGTGAGCTCCCGCGGCTGGATCGGCACGGTGGTGATCCGTGAGGTCCTGGGGCCTTTTTCCCTGGAGGAGCTGGCGGCCCACCAGGGGAAACACCGGGCCGACCCGGAGTTCCTGCGGGCGTACGCGCGGGGGAAGCCCCTGTACGTGTGGGTACTCTCCGACCCGGAGGAGTTTGCCAAGCCCATACCCGTTCAGAAGCCGCGGGGGCCGGCCGTTTGGGTGCGCCTGGATCGCCTAGGCGGCTAGGGCCACGCCGCCGTGGCCCACAAGGAGCACGCGGTCCGGGCTTAGAGCCCGCACCACCTCCGGCCGGTGGGTGGCGAGGATCAACGTGATCCCCTTCTCCCGGCAGAGCTCCGCGACTTTGCGGGCCACGCGGGTCGCGGCCGGCGGGTCCAGATGGGCCCCAAACTCATCGAGCAAAAGCAGGTTGGGCCGCTGGGCCAGAAGGTAAGCCAGGCGTGCCCGCTCCTTCTGCCCGGTGGAAAGCTCGGCGAACCTGGCCCGGTAGAGCACGACATCCGCGATTCCCGTGACATTCAGGATCTCAATGGCCATGGTCACATCGCCCGTGAGCTCGTAGAGGACCTGGAGGAGAGGGGTGCGGCCGAATTTGGGCTCAAGCTCCCCCGGAAGGTAGACGCCGGGTTTTGCGTTTGGGGGGACCTCGATGGTCCCCGATTGCAAGCGGGATAAAATCCGTTCCTCCCCGACGGCCGCGGCCCAAAGGAGGCGCAAAAACGTGCTCTTGCCCGCCCCGGAGGCACCCACCAAGGCCACGACGCTTTTGGGCTCGAGGGTGAGGGAAAGGTTGCGGAAGACCACGCGCTGGATGGCCCTCCGGCGCACGCCGAAGGCCAGGAGGGCCTCTTGGACAGGTTCGGCCATGTGCGCGATCTCCAGAACGTTCTCGTAGCGGTAGGAGACGCGCTGAAGGCGGATGGGGCCGGAAAGGGGCTCCACAGGGGGGAAGGCCGGCCGGTACAGTCGGCCCCTGTGCTTCCGGGCCAGGGGATCGGCCCGCAGGAAGCCCTTCACCCTTTGCTCCGCCTCGTCCTGGAGGGGAAGGACGAGGAAAGGGCGGCCGGAGGCGGTGTCCCCGATGTACACGAAGCCCGCGCGCTCCAAAAACGGGTTGTAGCGGGCCATTTGGGCCACCGTCTCCAGAACGCGCTTGGGTTTGCGCATCTCAGGGATGCGGCGTTCCCGGATCCAGGCCACGGCCGCCTCCAGGGCCAGCCTTCCCAGCCCTTCCGCCCGGTAGTCCGGATGGATCACCACCCGCGCAAGCCGCGCCGCTTGGGTGTCGCAAAGGGCAAGGGCCTCCCCTTGCGCCTCCCACCAGAGTTCAAAGGGCGAGCGGTCGGGATTGAGAGCCCGCAGCTCCTGGACCTGCCGTTCCGGCCAAAACGTGGGCTCGTACCACTCCGCGGGGAAGATCTCCTTGCGGATGTGGGGCTGGACGCGGCCGTCGGGGAGGCGGCGGTGCACAAGGGGCAAGGGCGGGTCGATGCGCACATAGCCCACGTAGCGGGGCTCGTAGGGCTCGCGCTCCTCCAGGGTGAGCACGAGGAAGCGGGAGGCGCGGGTGGCGTCCAAAAGGTCGGCGAAGCGCATGGGCCGGCCGCAGCGCGGGCAAAGAGGCCGCACGTTGGCCTCCTGAAGAGCGCGGTCCTCGGGGCACCACCAGCGGGCCAAAACTTCCTCCTCCGCGGCGTAGTGGTGCTGCTCCAGGGCCACGATGGCCTCGTAGTCCGACTCCAGGCCGGCCTCTCGAGCCTCCAAGCGGTACGTGTAGAGGACCTCCCCAGTGAGGGGGGAAGCCCGCTCCCGGACGAATCTGGCCCGGTAGAGGGGCCAGACGAGCAAGGGCTCCCCGTCCACCAGGCGCCAGAGTTTGTAGCTTGCAAACGCGAGGTTCTCCGGGTCCGCCTCGGGAAGAAGCTCAAGGAGGACCTCCTCGCCGGGGCGGAACCACTGGGCCACGCTGCCCGTCATGGGCAGGCGCAATGGCCCCCTTTCGCCCTCGACCACAAGCACCCCGTACCACCGGTAACGTAAGGGGTCGAGCTGGACGGCGATGACGTGTGCTTTTTCCGCGCGGGAGCTTGGCGGCATCAGCCTTCCACGCTGAGGAACACGTTATTGGCGGCGCACAGGGTCTGGCTCACCACGCAGCGGCCCACGAAGGCCTCGGCCTTCTCCCTTTTCTCCTCGGGGAGGCCAGGGATGCGCACGCGCACGCGAAAATCCCGTACGACCATGGGTTGATCCGCGAGCTCCGCCTCGGCCTGGACCTCTACCGGGCCAGAAAGGCCCTCCCGCTGCGCAAACATTTGGGCGAAGATGGCGGAGCAAGCGGCCAAGGAGGCGAGGAGGAGCTCCGGCGGGGTAGGCCCCGTGTCCTTCCCGCCCTTGTCCGGGGTGAGGTCCGCAAGAAGCCGATGCTGGCGAATCCCAACCTCTACTTGAAAACCTTGGTTCACCCGAGCCTGCACGTTCAATTTGGCCATAGGCGCTCCTTTCCCAAAACCTTAACCAGGGGAGCGCGGAGTCAGCAACGTTTCCCGTTTCGGATGCCGGGCGTGCAGAAATGTGGAAGGCTAGCGCCGCGTCTTTCCGCCCTCTTTCGCCTTCCCCATGGCGCAAACTTTTTGGCGTGCCCGTGCTCTAACGCTTTGCCCGACCAGGGTTTTCGAACCAGACGACAGCGAGGTAGCTTTGCAGGCGGTTGAACTCCTCCACGTTGGCCAGAAGATCCAGATCGCCGTCGCCGTCCACATCGTAGGGGATGAGGCGGTCCCACTTCTCGCCGTTGAAGGGGCCCAAGCCCAGGAATCCTGAGCCCCACTTGATCACGTGGGGCTGCCAGCCCGCCCCCGTTTGTTCCAACCACCACACGGCGGTCACGTCCTTGGGGAGGAGGCCGTCGCGGTGGATGGCGGCGCCCACGATATCGAGCCTTCCGTCGCCGTTGAGGTCCGCCAAAGCGAGGGGACGGGAGCGCCAGCGTAGGGCAGGGGGCTTCTCCACAAGCACGTGCTCAAACTGCAGGGCCCCTCCGGGCTCGGTGCGGTTGTAGAAGAGGTGCACGAAATTTTCGCTTTGGGCAGCGATGTCCGGCCGGCCGTCCCCATCGAGGTCCCCCACCGCCACCTGCTCCTTGCCGTAGAACTCCGGGCTCTGGTAGAGCACGAACTTGGGCCAAGGCCGTTCAAAGCCGGATGGGCCCGGGTTTCGGTAGAGAAGCACGGCCTCCTCCGCATCCGGCGTGTCCCAGTCGGCGTTGTTGATGACAAGGTCGAGAAATCCGTCGCCGTCGATATCGTGTAGGACAAAGCCGTGGCCGCTGGGGATCGCGGGATCGATGGGGTGGGCCCGCCAAAGCGCGAGGTCACGGGGGTCACCCCCTAAGCCCCGGGGATTGCGAAACCAGCGGAGCCCAGCGTAGCGCAGGCCCTGGAGGGCGCGGGGGTCCTTGGGGCCGCCGGCTGGCCGGCTGGCCCGTCCCCCGACCACGATATCCGGGAATCCGTCCCCGTCAATGTCCGCCACTTGGACTTCCAGGAAGTGCCAGCCTCCCCGGCTTTCCGGAAGAAGCCCGCCCGGAGACCACCGCAGCCCCGCTCCTCCCCAAAGCACGGAGATCCCCGGTTCCAGGGAGGCTCCCTCAACCCCATGGACCACCACGATGTCCACAAAACCGTCGCCGTCGAGGTCTCCAAAGGCGGCGTTCTCGGCGTTGGGGAAAAAGCCGACGTCCACGGCGGGCCAGTATCGCCAGCGGCAGAGCCCTGGGCCCGGATGGAGCACGACCCGAATGCGCCCGGAGAACTCGTAGTTCACGAGGAGGTCGGGGTAACCGTCGCCGTTTGCGTCCGCGAGGTCCAAGCCATTGGGGAGCCAGTCGCCGGGGTTGTCCACCGGCCACATGGGCCAGGGCTTTCCGAGCTCGGGGTGGACGCGCAGGTCCCCAGGATACGGGGGCCAGACCCCGGTGAGCACGTCCCGCAGGTAAAAAAGGGAGGCCACGACGAAGGGGAGGACGAGGAGGACGCGGGCCATCAGCGGCGGATCGTGACCTTGCGGCGGTTTTGGCCGGCGTGTTCCAAGAACACCCAGACCGCGCCCTTAGGGATGAGGTCGGGGAAGCGGTCGGCCCACTCCACGGCCGTCACCCCGCGCTCGGGGGGAAGGAGTTCGTCCAGCCCCACTTCCCGAAGCTCCCCAGGGTGGCGCAGGCGGTAGAGGTCCAGGTGGTGCAGGGGTTTTGTTCCCAAGTACGTGCGGGCCAAAAGGAAGCTTGGGGAGAGCACCTCTTCGGGGATGAAAAGGCCCCGGGCCAGGCCCTTCACGAACGTGGTTTTCCCTGTGCCCAAGGGTCCCACCAGGGCCACCACGTCCCCGTCGCGGAGCCGCCGGGCCAAATCCGCGGCCAGCTCCATGGTCTCCTCGGGCCCCTCCGTGATCACGACCCGCTCCATCTTTTAGGTGCGCAGGCGGACCCCAAGCTCCGCCAAAGCCCCGAGGATCCGCCCCACGGCCTCCTCCACCTCCTCCGCCGAGAGGGTGTGCTCGGGATGGCGGAAGGAGAGCTCGTAGGTCAGGCTCACCGATCCCTGAGGGATCCCTGGCCCTTGGTAGCGGTCGTACAAGAAAGCGCTCTCCACCAGGGGCTCGGCCAGGATCCGGGCGCGGACTTCGGCCTCGGCGAGCCCCTCCGGCGCGAGGAGGGAGAGGTCACGCTTGGAGGCGGGGAAGCGGGGGAGAGGGCGGTAGGCTGCGGGCCGGGCATGGGCCTGAAGCAAGGGGAGGCGGAGTTCCGCGAAGAGCACCCGCCGTTCGCCCGGAAGGTCCAAAAGCTCGGGGTTCACCTCGCCGAGAACACCGGCCGCCTCTTGGCCAAGGAGGATCGTGGCCCTACGGAACGGGTGCAGCCGAGGATCGTCGCAGGGCCCCAGGCGCCAGTCCTCCACGCGCAAAGCGGAGAGGAGGGCCTCCACCGCGCCCTTCAGCTCCGCCGGCCCATAGGGGGCCTTTCCGGAAAGTGGGAGATCCGGCCGACCAAAGAGCACGAGGCCCACGCGGTATTCCTCCCTTGCGGCCTCGTTTTCCACGAAGAAAACCTTGCCCACCTCGAACAGGGCGCCACCGGGGATCTGGGCGCTCAGGTTCTCCCGCACGGCCCCCAGGAGGCCAGGAAGCAGGCTTTTTCGCAGCCCCTCCTGGCCCAGGGCCATGGGGTTGCGGAGGAGCACCTCCCCCTCCGCCGCGGGCACAAGGGGGAACGTGTAGGCCTCCGTGAAACCCAGCCCCGCGAGGATCCGCCGCACCCGATCGGCGAACTCCTCCTCCGGGGCCTTCCTTCCCACCCGCGGCGGGACGGAAGGAGCAAGCTCAGGGATGCGGTCGTAGCCGTAAAGCCGGGCGAGCTCCTCTAGGAGATCCTCCTCGCGCGCGAGGTCCGCCCGATGGAAGGGGATCTCCGCCTCCCAGCCGTCCTTTCGGGGCTTGAGCCTAAGGCCCAGGCGGGAAAGGCTTTCGGCAACCTCGCTTTCGGGGATGGCCACGCCCAAGAACTCGGGGATGCGGGCCCGCCGGAGCACCACCGTGCGGCGCTCCGGCCGGCGCAGATAAACGTCCACGGCGCCCTTAGCCACCGTGCCGCCCTTGTTTTGGGCCAAAAGGGCGCAGAAGCGGCGGGAGGCGAGGTCCACGTTCTCGGGGGACAGGCCGCGCTCAAAGCGCAGGGAGGCCTCGGTGCGCAGGCCCAAAAGGCGGGAGCCCCGGCGGATCCGGGCCGGGGCGAAGGCCGCCGCCTCAAGGAGCACGTCCCGCGTGGCCTCCCCCACCTCCGTTTCCTCCCCGCCCATGATCCCCGCGAGGGCCACCGGCCTTGCCGCATCGGCGATGACCAGGATCTCCGGGGAGAGCGGGCGCTCCACGCCGTCCAGGGTGCGCAAGGACTCGTCCCGACGGGCCCGGCGCACCACGATCCTCCCCTCCCCAAGCCTCGCGTGATCGAAGGCGTGGAGAGGATGCCCCACTTCCAGCATCACGTAGTTCGTGAGGTCCACGACGAGGGAGATGGGGCGCAGGCCGGCCTTGAGAAGACGGGCCTGGAGGGTGAGGGGCGAAGGCCGCCAGGAAACGCCCTGGATCACCCGGGCCACGTAGCGGGGGCAGTCCTCCCCCGATTCCACTTCCACTGCGGTCAACTCCTCGGCCCTCCGCAAGCCCTCCGGGAACGCCAGGGAGAGCTCACGCAAATCCGCGCGGAAAAGGGCGGCGAACTCCCGGGCCAGGCCATAAACCCCAAGAAGATCGGGCCGGTTCGAGGTGATCTTCAGATCCAGGACGAGATCCGGAAGCTCGAGGATCTCCGCAAGATCGGCGCCAAGAGGGGTTTCGGGCGGAAGCTCCCAGATCCCCGGGGACTTCTCCTCCAAGCCCAGCTCCTCGCGGGACAGGATCATGCCCGTGCTTTTCACCCCGCGGATGTGCGTTTCCTCCACGAGGCCTTGGGGAAGGCGGGCGCCGGGGAGGGCGAAGGGGACGAGCATCCCTTGGGCCACGTTGGGCGCCCCGCACACCGTCGTGTACGTCTCGTTCCCCAAAGACACCGTGCACACCCGGAGGTTCTCCGCGCGGGGATGGGGTTCTATGGCCTCAACCCTTCCCACCCGGACTCCCTCAGCCCGAAGTTCCTGGATCGCTTCCACCTCCAAGCCCGCCAGGGTGAGCCGTTCGGCGAGGGCTGCGGGCGCAAGGTCCGGAAGCTCCACATACTCCGAAAGCCAGCGCAAAGAGACCCGCATAGGCTCTCCTCAACCCGCGAGGCCGAAGTATAAAAGCACGGGTCCGGCGGGAAGAAGGGGCCAGGTCAAGCCCACCACCCCCTGCAGGACGAGGAGCCCGCCCAGAGCCTCCAGGGTGATCCAAACTTCCCCGCCCACCTCTAGGAAGGTGCTGCGGTCTTCCGGGTCATTCCAAAGCTGGCCTGCGGCGAGGAAGAGGCGGGGGCGGACCTCGCTCAGGAGCGCCGCCTGGGCCAAGGAGTAGGCGGGAAGGATGGGGGGAAGCCAAAGGCCGAGGACGGCCGCGGCTTTGTTCTGGGCCTGGGGCGCTCCTTCCTCGCCCAGCGCCAGGAAGCGCAGCTCCGCAAGGGTCGGCCAAAAGCGCGAGGGAAGCTCCGGGCTGGCGAAACCTAAGGAGAGGGTGAGCGTGGGGTAAAGGTGCGGGCCCAGGGCGAAAAGCTCGGTGTGAGAAAAGCTCAACCCGTAGCCGCCCTCCGCAAGAAGGAGGGAGGCAGAGCCCGCACAAGCCCGCGCCACCCCCATGGACCAGGAAAGCCCAAGCCCGAAGGCCCATTCCGGAAGCCGAGCCAGGGTGAGGGAAAGCGCGCCCACCTGCTCCCAGTAGGTCGCGGTCGAACCCGTCCGGGGCGTGGCCCAAAGATAACGGGTGAGGGTCACGCTTCCCACGAGGCTCTCCTGCACCTGGGCCCAGCCCGAGAGCGCGCCTGTGCGGCCAAACCGGACCCAGCCCTCTGCGGCTCGCTCCTGGGGGTACACGGCGAAGCCGAAGCGGTTCAGGTACTGGAGGGCGAAGGCACCGCTGGGATCGGCCCTCACCACGTACGCATCGAGGGGAAGCTCGTTGCGCATCGCCCACACATAGCGGCGGGGCCAGCGGTTGTTGAGCCGGTCCGTGTCCAGCACGCGGTGCTCCGGATCCAAGACCACCTCCCGCACAGGGAAATCCGTGGCGACGGTCAGGGTTTCCACGGCCTCACCCCTGGGCTCCCACCGCAGGGTTTTCCGGCGGTCCTCGGGGCCGCGGAGCTCCACGGGGACGGGAAGGGTCCCGGTCCCCGCGTAGGTTAAGGTGAGTTCAATTTCGTAGCCTTCTTCCGTTCGGCGTTGGCGGAATCCGGCAATCCCATAGTCGGCCCAGGCCTCGCCCCAGACCCAGTCCGCAAAGAATCGCTGGAGGTCTTGACCGCTTTCCTCCTCCACGATCCCCTTGAGGGCGGCCACGGTGAGCTCCTTTCCCCGGAACTCCTGGGCGGCCCGGCGCAGGGCCTGCTGGAAGGCGTCCGCGCCCACGAGGTGGGCCAGGGCCCGCAGCACCAAATACCCCTTGTTGTAGAGGCGGTCGGGCGTAACCTGGTCGTAGCGCACCTCCCGCGTGGGCTTCACCACCGCCTCGTCAAACCCGAGGAACGCAAGCTCCAAGTAGGGGAGCTCCGTGAGGTGCTCCCGCAGGTTCAAAAAGCCCAGGTAGTAGCTCACGAGCTCCTCGCCCAGGCCCTTTTTGTCGAACACGAAGAGGTTTCCGCCCTCGCTTCCGAAGCGCTCCTCGTACCAGCTGATGGCGAGGTACTGGGTGAGGCCCTCGGAGAGCCAGTTCTCCGCGTCGAAGTCCACGCCCGTGCCAATTCCCCACCAGAAGTGCGCAAGCTCATGGGCCAGGACGTAGAGGCCCAGGCGGGTGAGGGTGTTGCTGGCGGTGAGGTTTTCCCGGGCGAAGAACCAGCGGGGAAGGAACACGATTCCTTCCGCGGTCATGGCCACGCCCACGTCGGTGGGATGCTCAACCACCAGGATCCGCGAAAAGGGATAGGGGCCGAAGCGCTCCTCGTACCAGGCGAGGATCTCCGGGGCCCAGGTGAGGAGGGCCCGCAATCCCCCC
>Ga0105162_1001668_pt1 | contig 12452 bp, 14 predicted proteins | sample JNZ201metaG_FD_81532 | JGI IMG/M metagenome (GOLD analysis project Ga0105162, IMG submission 81532) | Hot spring microbial communities from Jinze hot spring, China to study Microbial Dark Matter (Phase II) - JNZ 20120812A | ecosystem: Environmental > Aquatic > Thermal springs > Hot (42-90C) >...
AAGATAAGTAGAAATTATCTTATACTTCACTCATTTCCTAGCAAAATTTAAAAATAGAAGAATAAGTTTTGATAATGACAGAAGCTTTATACATGAATGATTGTTATTTAACTGAGTTTGAAGCCTATGTAACAAAAGTTGAAGGAAACAAAATCTTTTTAGATAAAACTGCTTTCTATCCAACAAGTGGAGGAATAGAATGTGATAAAGGAGAAATATACTATGAAAATCAGATATATAAGGTAATTGAAGTTAAGAAGGAAAATGAAGAAATAGCACACTACTTAGATAGTAATGCTTCATTCCTTCAAGGGAAAAGAATTAGAGGAAAAATTGACTGGAATAGAAGATATAAACTTATGAGATTACATACTGCTGCCCATCTTATTGCTGCTATTCTCTACAAACAATACAACATACTAATAACTGGAGGTAATATTTCTGAAGAATACGCTAGAGATGATTTTAACTTACCTCTTGAGAATTGGAAAGAAATCGTTGAAAACTGTATAGTTACAGCCAATAAACTAATAGAAGAGGGAAGAAATGTAAAGATTTATTTCCTTAAAAGAGAAGAAGCACTAAAAATACCTGGAATTGTAAAGCTTGCTGAAAGAATGCCACCAAACTTAGAAGTATTAAGAATAGTTGAAATTGAAGGTATAGATATTCAAGCTGATGGAGGTCCACACGTCAAAAATATAAAAGAAATAGGAAAAATAAAACTAATAAAACTTGAAAATAAAGGTAAAAATAATAGAAGAATCTACTACACAGTAGAGTAGAATATTGAAAAGTGAGAGATAACATGAAAGTTGCAGCTATTGGTTGCATTCATAACGATATAGAAAATCTTCCCAATCTTTTAGATAAAATATTCTCCTATAAACCTGATATAGTACTGATGGTTGGTGATCTTACAGATATAGACTTCGTTAAAGGATTTAACGCAAAGGATATAGCGAGTATCTTTTTAGAAGAGTTAAGATATTATACCCAAAACATTCTAATAGTTCCTGGAAGCTGGGATAAGGAAATTATAGATTTTTGGGAAAGGGAAAACGTTTTACTACATGGAAAAGGTAAAATTATTGGAAATGTTGGATTTTATGGTTTTGGCGGTGCAAAAACACCATTTAATACCCCTTTTGAACCAGAAGAAACAGAAATAGAAGTGGGGTTAAAAAATGCTTACAGCAACATTAGGGACTGTGAAATAAAAATTCAAGCAACACACGCTCCACCATATCAAACTACAGTGGATATAGTTCTAGGTAAACATGTAGGATCGATGGCAGTAAGAAAAATCATAGAAGAATTACAACCGAACGTAGCTGTTTGCTCTCATATTCATGAATCATTTGGAAAAGATATGATAGGTAATACCATAGTTATAAATGTTGGAAAATTAACTGATGGTTATTTTGGTTTTATAGAGATAGAAAAAGAAAAAATCATAGCAGAAATAATAAGTTTAATATAGTTTCTCTAGAATAGAAATGAATTTAAAAATAGAGATAACGAATTTAGAAAATGAAAGATGGTTCTGACGAAAAAAGAACAAATTCTTCGACATTTTTAAAATCTGAATTAGAGGAAAAGATTGATTTTGGTTTTATCCTCAAGTTTGATGTTATAACCATTAAGATACTTCAAAAATTCTATGGAAAGGAAATAGACCCCTTAGCTAATGATTTAAACTCTTTTGATTTAAAAAAACTTCATAAGCTTTTAGAAATAGAGGGATTAAAAATAAATATAGAAACACTACGTAAAAGATTAGATAACTTAGCTTCCCTTGGTTTTATAGAAAAGATTGAAACTTATCCAAGAATCTATATGGCTGTTAGAGATATTGAGAAGATAAAAAACATTCAATCTAAAATTCGACTGCTTCGTTCATTCTTTACTGGAGATAAAGAAAGTGTCGAATTGTTATGACCTTTCAGACAGTTTACTAACTGACCTAAACATTAATGTTAATGTTATACCATATATTACAGTTTAATCTAATTTTAGGAATAATTTTTTATGACCTTTTTGATTAATTTTTATTTTTTCATTAATTCTCATTCTATTCTTAAAAAACAATTCTTTACCATTATAAACTACTCAGTTTAAAAACACTATAAGTGGTCATAAAAAACTTTGTAACTTTTTAGATATTTACAAATGTTTTCAATTTGATCTGAAAGTTCATAAAAATTTCAATTTTTTCATAAAAATGTAGAAATCTTCATACATTTTCTTGGAAGGTAGTATATTTAAAAGGAAGAATGTACTAATCTATGAATGGGTCGACGTCCATACAGACAAGTTTTTTACTCATTACTTCTTTCTATTTTGAAGGAAGAAATACCACAGAATATAGAAGCTATAAGAAGATATTTATCTTTAAAACTAGGGAAGGAAGTAAGTTGGAACACAGTTAAGAAGTATATTGATGAGTTGGTTGATATGGGTAAAATAGAAAAACTACAGGCTGGTAAGATAACCATGTATAAGAAAAAAGTTTAATAGGAGGGTTGAAATATAGTTGTATGGATAGAATTGAAATTGTTAACCTTTTTAGAAAAGATAAAATTTTTCTAACACCAGAAGTTTTAGATATCCTTGTTAATAATGTTCAAATTATAGATAAAGTAAAAGAAAAATGTTTGAGAGATAATGTGTTTTTAGTTGATATACAATATCTAAGGAAAATTTTGGAGGAGGATGTAGAGATAAGAATAGAATATCCTGAGGAGGTAAAGGAATTTAAAGTTGATGATATTATTTTACAACTCAAGGAAAGGCTTGAATATTTATCTTCACTTATTATTCAGAATAACCAGCTAAAGGAGATATACTCTATAGGTAGGTTGAGTAGGATTAAAAAAGACTTTGATAGTGGAATTGTTGTTGGTTTAGTTAAGGAAAAAACTACCTATACCTTTACATTGGAAGATATTTCAGGAAATATGATTATAAAAGGAGAGGCAAAAGATATAGAGAAAATTAACATAGATGAAGTTTTAGGTGTTGAAGTATTTAGAGAGAATGAAAGTTTTATTGCTAAGAAACTTTTTTTTCCTTCATTTTCTTTTTTTAGAAAAATTTTTAAATTGAATAGAGATGTTATTTTCAAGTATGATTCATGTATAGTTAATGGGGTTGAGTTTAAGATAAAAACAGATTCTGCTGTTAGGTTATATGTGGGTGATGTTAAAATTTTTGTTTTAAACTTTAATCTAATAAGACCTTATTTTCATGAAAATTATCTTGAAGATGTATGTTTACTACTTGAGAAGAGACATTTAAATCCTACCATCGTTAAGAATGGTAAATTGTATAAAAATGATTTTTTTATGCTTAGAGATATCCCTGAATATATTATAATAGTGGATTCTCCAGAAAATGTTAAAAAAATCTATAAAGGTGTTCAGATATTTTTCCTTAGAAAGGATTCCTCGGTAGATCTTAAGAAGGGAGAATTTTTGTAGAACTATTTTTTCGAAAATATTTTTTCTATTTCTTAAAAAGTTTTTAAAGAGGTAGAAAGATTAAAGTATGATTCTGGATTTTCAGTTAATAGATGCGGATTATGTTCAAGTTAATAACCATCCATTAATAAGGTTGTTTGGAAAGACAAAGGATGGAAAGACAGTTTGTGTTTTTTATGAGAACTATTATCCCTATTTTTATTTTAGCTCTAATAAAGATTTGGAGGAAATTAGGGCAATCCTGGAAAAAAATTTTCAACACCTAATTCTTAGAATAGATAAGGTTAGGAAGTACTATCCTATTGGTTATAGAAGAGAAAAAGAGGAATTCTTTAGAGTATATCTTTCTGATCCATCAAAAGTACCACAGGTTAGAGAGTTTCTAGTTTCTTCGGGTTTGGCTTCTAAAACTTTTGAAGCTGATATACTATTTAAATACCGATTTCTTTCAGATTTTGATCTTTATGGAATGAGGTGGTATAGGGTTGAGGGAGAAATTGTTAATACGAAATCTTTAAAGGTTGAAATATGTTGTAGGGCAAAGAATTTTGAAGAGTTAAATTACCTAGAAAATGCTCCACTTAAGGTTTTAGCATTGGATATAGAGACGACAGCTAAAGAGGGAAGACCTAATCCAAAGAAGGATAAAATTATAATGGTAAGTTTAGCTTTTAGTGAGGAATATGAAGGTAAGAAGAGTCTTGTTTTGGTTTCTAGATTAACCAAACATAATGGAGATACTAAAATTTTTAAAGATGAAAAGGAAATGTTGGAGGAGCTTGTTAAGATTATATTAACTTACGATCCAGATATAATAGTTGGTTATAATATTAACTCCTTTGACTTACCTTTTCTTAAGGAAAGGATGAAAGAAAATAAAATTTCTTCCTCTATAGGTAGGAGTGAGGATAAACCACTGCAAGTTAAAAAGGTGGGTGAAAAATATAGAAACCACATACTAGGTAGAGTTGTTGTTGATATATATGAGATAGTTAAAGAAATGGTAAGTAGAGGATTGATTAGGTTAAAGAGATATACGTTAGATGATGTTGGAAAGGCTTTGGTTGGGGAGGGAAAAATAGAGGTAAAAAAGAGTGATATTTCTAGGATTTGGGAAAAGGGTACTGGAGAAGAGATTGAAAGATTAATAGAATATTCTAGAAGAGATGCTATGTTGGTTTTGAAAATATTTTTGGAGAGAAGGTTATTAGATAAATATATAGAAGTATCTAGAGTTTGTGGGCTGTTACTTCAGGATGTGCTGAACGAAGGAGAAGCAGCCAAGATAGAATGTTTATTACTAAGGGAATTTAATAAAAGAGAATACATTTTACCCAACAAACCTGATAATGTGGAGACTTTAAAAAGAAAGGAAGAAAGAGAGATAAAGGGAATAAAAGGAGCATTGGTTTTAAGTCCTAAAGTAGGTTTGTATACTACTCCAATAGTGTATTTAGATTTTAAGTCGATGTATCCGACTATTTATGTGAATTTTAATATTTGCCCCTCAACGTTGGTATTGGATAATAATTTTAAGGAGGAGGAAGTTATAATTTCCCCCTATGGAACTAAATTTGTTAGACCAGAAATTAGAAAAGGTATAATACCACAAATAGTTGAGTTTTTGATTACTGAAAGGGATAGAATAAAGAAGGAGATGAAAAAAGAAAAGGATGAGATTAGAAGAAATATATTAGATGCTAAGCAAGAGGCTTTAAAAAGGGTGGCAAATGCATTTTATGGATATACTGGATTTATTAGGGGAAGAGTTTACATATTAGATATTGCTAATTCAATTACGAGTTTTGGTAGATATTTTATAGAAACAACGAAGAAAATTGTTGAAAATTCAGACAAAAGTTGGGAAGTTATTTATGGTGATACGGATTCTATAATGGTGAAGGTCGCTGCTAAAGATTTAGATGAAGCTTTTAAAGTTGGAGAAAAAATAGAGAAAACAATTAATGAGTATTATAAGGGTAAAATGACTGTTAAAATTGAAAGTATTTTTAAGTCGTTTCTTCTAGTTTCAAAAAAAAGATATGCTGGAATTGCTGTTGAGAAAACAGAAGACGGTTATAAGGAGAAGATGGTTATGAAGGGAATTGAAACTGTAAGAAGGGATTGGTGTAATTTAACTGAAAGGGTGCTGTCTACAGTCTTAGAATTACTTCTTAAAGAGGGTAATATTGTTAAAACTTTAGAGTATGTAAAGGAGATAATCATTAAGTTAGAGAAAAATGAAATAGATATAGAAGATTTAGTAATTGTAAAAAGTCTTACTAGAGATTTGAGCGACTATAAAGGTACGCAACCACATGTGGAATTAGTTAAAAAGTTAATGAAAAGATCCCCAGAGAAAGTTCCTGCTATTGGGGATAGGATTGGTTATGTGATAGTTGCTGGTCCAGATTTAGTTTCCAAAAGAGCAGAAGATCCGGAGTATGTTATAGAAAATAAACTTAAGATAGATTCAAAATACTATATAGAAAATCAAATATTACCACCTATAGAGAGAATTTTAGAAGTTGTTGGTATAACTAGACAGCATTTGTTTTCAAATGGTAAACAGTTACTACTTTCTTCTATTAAGGTCGAGTCTTTAAAAAAAGAGATAAAAGATGTTGCTGATAGATTTGATGGATTTGTTTGTGAGAAATGTGGAAGATTTTATTCTTCTGTTCCTTTATCTGGAAAATGCTTTGATTGTGGAGGTATTGTTATGTTTTCTCTAAATGGTTTTGGATTTAAGGTTGTGAGAAGTTAAATGGGATAAGATTTTTAAATATGCGTGCATAAATAACTAATCATAGTTCTGGTGATATAACTTGGCGAGGAACTCATTAGAGATAAAAGAAACAGGTACAACGACAGTAGGTATAGTGTGTAAAAATGCGGTTATTTTGGCGGCTGAAAAAAAATCTACCTTAGGGTATTTGGTTGCGAGTAAAGAGAGTGAAAAGATATTTTTATTGGATGATCATATTGCTATGACTATTGCAGGTGTCAGTGGAGATGCCCAAGCCTTAGCAAGATATCTTAGGGCAGAGTTTAAATTATATGAAACTATGCACAAAAGAAAAATTACAGTCAAGGGAGCTGCTACGCTTTTAGCTAATATTCTTCAATCTTCGAAATATTTTCCTTACTATGTGCAGTTAATAATTGGAGGGGTAGATGATAAAGGATCGCATCTTTACAGCTTGGATGCTATAGGTGGGATTGAAGAAGAGAAAAAATTTACTTCAACTGGTTCAGGATCTCCAATTGCTTATGGTGTTTTGGAAGATCAATATAATGAAGATATGAGTATAGAGGAGGCTAAAGAATTAGCAAAAAGGGCTATTAAAGCTGCGATAGAAAGGGATATTGGTTCAGGAGGTAAAGCAATAGATATTGTGGTGATAACTAAAAATGGTATAGAGTTTTCTACACAACCTCTCTAATTGTTAAGCTGGTGTTTTGTAATGGAAATATTAGAAAGGATTAAAGAATTATTACCTAAATCAGTTAGTAGAATAGAGTTTGAAGGAGCTGAAATCATAGTTTATACAAAGGATATAGAATTTTTTAAAAATGCAGAGCAAATTGTTAAAGATGTTGTTTCTCATGTTAAAAAAAGAATAGAGGTCAGACCTGAAAAGAGCTTACTTTTACCCGAGGAAGAAGCTAAAAAAAAGATTTACGAATTAGTTCCTCCTGAAGCTGAGATAAAGGATATAGTTTTTGAGAAAGAAAGAAGTATTGTTAACATATACGCTAAGAAAACAGGATTAGTTATAGGAAAGGGTGGTGAAACTCTTAAAAGGATTAGAGAGGAGACATTATGGAAACCTAAAATAGAAAGAGCTCCACTAATAGATTCTCCTGTTGTTGATGGAATAAGAAGAATGTTTCATGAAGAAGTCGATTTTAGAAGAAAGTTCTTAAATGAAGTTGGAAAGAGAATCTTTACGTTTCGTGAGGTTAATAGGGGAAGAGTTAGACTTACATTTTTAGGTGGAGCAAGAGAAGTTGGTAGATCGTGTTTGCTTGTTGAATCTTTAAAGTCAAAAATTTTAGTAGATGCTGGAATAATTTCGGGAAGTGGAAATGGATTTCCAATTTTAAATGTTCCAGAATTTAATTTGAATGAAATAGATGCTATAGTTGCATCTCATGCACATTTAGATCATATAGGGTTTATTCCAGCTCTATATGAGATGGGGTATGATGGACCTCTTTATTTAACTACACCTACTCTCGATCTCGCAGTTTTACTTTGGTTAGATTTTATTGAAGTTTCTCAAAGAGGAGGAATAAGACCTATTTTTACAATTAAGGGTGTAAGGGAGGCATTAAAAAGAGCAATTACATTGGATTATCAAGAAGTTACTGATATAGCACCAGATATTAAGCTAACATTTTATAATTCTGGTCATATTTTGGGAGGTGGGATAGTTCACTTACATATTGGTGACGGATTACATAATATAGTATATGCTCTTGATCAGAAGTTTGGTAAAACTAACTTATTGGATCCTGCTTATCATGAGTTCCAAAGGGTAGAGACGTTAATAATAGAATCAACTTATGGAGGAAAGGCTGATATTATGCCAAAAAGAAGTGAAGTTGAGAAAAAATTTATGGAGGTTGTAAATAGAACAATGGAGAGAGGTGGTATAGTTTTAATACCAAGTTTTTCAGTAGAGAGAGCTCAAGAGCTTATGGCTATACTTGTTAAGAATAACTTCCTTTATCCTGTTTATCTAGATGGAATGATTTGGGATGCTAATGGAATATTTACTGCTTATCCAGAATATTATGGAAAAAGTATGTATAGACAGGCAATTAGTGGTAATGATCCGTTTCTTTCTCCAATTTTTAAAAGAATATCATCATCTCAAGATAGAGAAAAAGCGTGGAATGATAGGCCGTGTGTTATAATTTCAACTAGTGGAATGTTAACTGGAGGCCCTGTTATTGAGCATTTAAAATATCTAGCTGAAGATGAAAAAAGTACATTGATATTTGTTGGGTATCAGGCTGAGGGTACGTTAGGAAGAAAGATACAAAAGGGAATGAGGGAAATTCCACTGGAATTTGAAGGAAAAACGATTAATATTACATTAAAAATGGAAGTTTATACCGCAGATGGTTTAAGTGCACATTCGGATAGAAAACAGTTATTAGCATATATAGGTAATTTGACTGCAAAACCGAAAAGGATTTTGGTTGTTCATGGTGAGGAGGAAAAAGCAATTTCGTTGGCTTCAACTATTCAAAAAATTTTCAATATTGAGGCTTATGCTCCAAGGTTGTTAGAAACATTGAGAATAGTATAAAATATAAAAACTATATGGATATCTTATGGAAAAATTAATGTATGAGATGTGATTATAATTAAAATTTATGAGAGTTAGCTCATATATAAATGATGTTTCATATCTTCTTTCTTCTTCCCTTTCCTTAAAGATATTATTAGCAATAGAGATTTTAAATTTAGCAACACCCACTTTAATAGCTAAGGCTATAAAATGCTCTCCTTCTAATGTTTCTACAAAATTAATTGAATTAAGAAAGAAAGGGTTGGCTATATGTGTAACTCCTGAAAGAAAGAAAGGAAGAATTTATAAACTTACAAAAAAAGGTAAGATTGTAGTAAGTTATTTTGATGATGTGAAGAATTCTATAAATGTAGAGTGGTATAATTTAAGATATGACAAAAGCAAAATGGAAAGGATATAGAGTTGAAAGAAAAATTAGGTTAATGTTGGAACAAAATGGATGGAAAGTAGTTAGATCTGGAGGAAGCTTAGGGGAAGTAGATTTAGTTTGTTTAAAAAATGGAAAGGTTGTATTATTACAAATTAAATCTACCAATAGAAAGGAACTCTATTACTATGGTTATGATAGTTCTATTTATGAGGGTTTTCCTTTTTATTTGGTTGTTGATTTTGGTTATGGCAATATAAGGGTTGTTAAACCTAAAAAGGTTGTTAAAGAGGGTGATGGAGTAACGTTTGAGGAATTTTTAAATAGTGAATGTAATTTATAAAATAGGTGTTACCTATGGTGCTTTTGGTTAGAGATTTGATGTCGAGGAAAATTAATATAGTAAGTGGGAAGGCAACTATAGTGAAGGCAGCAAAAATTATGACAAAAAGTAGAAGAGGCTATGTTGTTGTAGTGAAGAATGGTAAGCCTATAGGCATACTTACAGACAGTGATATTATAGAGAAAGTTGTTTCAAAAAATAAAGATCCTAGTAGGATAAAAGTTAAGGATATAATGAGTTCGCCTGTTATAGTAACATACCCTGATGTTAAAATCGATGAGGCTTCTCTTTTAATGAGGAAGAATTTGGTTAAAAGATTACCTATTGTAGATAGAAAGAATGGAAAGTTAGTGGGTATTTTAACAGAAACTGACATAGCTAAAAGTGTACCAGAATTTATCAGCATTTTAGAGGAAAGAATTAGTGCAAAGGAAGAAGGTTATGAACCTGAAAGAATAACAGGGGTTGCTTCAGGAATTTGTGAGGAATGTGGTAATTATTCTGAGCTTCTAAGCTACTTTAATGGAAAATGGATTTGTGAGTCTTGTAGAGAGGTTGAGACGAAAGATTAAATTTATTCTTGATTTTCCTTAAATTAATAATGGTTGAAATAGAAAAAGTTGGGCTAGTTGGTGAAGAAAGGATAATTAACATTGGATCTCTATCTCCTGTTTATTCTTTGGAAAAAGAAAGAATAATCGAGGTTGCTGAAAAATTTAGTTTGTTTGGTTTTAGAAGTATACCTATTGTAGATAAGAATAAGAAATTAGTAGGAATAGTTACAATTACAGATATACTTAATGCTTTTCTTAAAAATGAAAATTTCTTTAAAGAGATTTCTAGTATTATGACAAGAGAGGTTATATTTGTTGAAAGTTCAGAGACTATAAGAATAGTTTTAAATAAAATGAAAATTTCAAAAAGGGGAAGATTGCCTATAGTTGAGGGAAAGAATAAACTTGTAGGAGTAATTTCGGAAACAGATTTTCTGAGGAAGGCTTCTAATTTTTCGGTTTTTGAAAATATAAAGATTGAAGATGTAATGATAAGAAAGCCATTTTGTATTTTTCCAAAAAATACTATATTGGATGTTATTAAAATTATCGTCAATACAAAGTATAGAAGACTTCCCGTAGTTGAGGATGGAAATTTAGTTGGTTATATTACCTCTACTAAACTTTTTTCTAAACTTTTTGAGAATAAATTTTCAGTAGATTTTGTTAAAAAACCTATAGCAGATATAATGACAAGAAATCCGATAGTTGTTCAACCGACAGAAAGTTTGAGTAATGTATTGAAGTTAATGAATGAGAAGAAAATATCTTCTATGCTAATAGTAAAAGAAGGAAGAATTGAAGGAATTTTTACAGAAAGAGATTATATAAATCTTTTAGAGTAGATTATAGGTTTGAAGAACGCTATACACAGGCCCATCTCTTGTTAATGTGCTTTTTATTAGTTTCAAATCTTTAATCTCAAAACTTTTTTCTAGTTTAAAGTTTTTGCAAAAATTAAGTAGGAAATTTTTATTGATAATTTTTTTAACTCTGAAGAGTGTTATATGTGGGGGTTTAACATCACCTCCAACATTCTTTTCCACTTCTTTTACTATATTATCTATACCTGAAACATCTATTGCTATAACTCTTATAAACTTTTCGCTTGGTATTAGCTTTATTCTGTTTAAAGTAGCGGTAGTTCTTTTTAATTTCCTAATAGTTTCTTCTATTTTTATTTTCTTTTCTTCTAATTCTTTCTCGTTAAGCTCACCTAAGAATGAGATTGTTATGTGTAGGTTTTCCTTCTCTACTTCTTTTCCTATTATTAACTTTCTTATATCTTTTTTTATTTTTTCTATATCATTTTGTAGTGCATTGTCAATTGGATAAATAGCTAAGAAGCATCTAATCATAGAATATTTATTTTACGCTAAGAATTAATAATAAGGTGGTAGTATGGTATCTTCAAAGTTTGTAAGAGCATCAGAGATAATAGGAAAGGCAATAGTTAGTGCAGAAACAGGTAAAAAACTTGGAACTGTGGGTAATGTGGAATTTGTTGCAGAGACAGGAGAGTTAATGAATTTAGTTGTAGAGGATGCAACTAGAACTTTATTAGATTTGAATGTCAAAACTGACTCAAAAGGAAGACCCTTAATACCATTTTCCGCAGTAAGGTCAGTAGGAGATTTTGTTGTAGTAACAGAAACAGAAATAATTTAGAAAAGTAGTTTTAGTTGCTCATTATTTTCTTCAAGCTCTTTTTTTATTTTTTTGGCTATATTTTCACCTACTATTTTAGATAAGCTCTCTAATGGTATTTCTTTTAGATCCTTTAAGGTTTTTATTCCATGTTGATAAAGTTTTCTGGCCCTTACTCTTCCTAACCCTTCTATAATGACTAATGGAATTAATTCTTCTTTTATTCCTTTTTGGATTCTTATTCTAAATTTAGCTAGGTATTTCATCTTTTCTTTCTTTTTAAGCAACTTTGAGAGTTCATAAAGAGAATAGATTAGCCAATCAGAAATTTGTAGTTTAGAATATAGTTCACCTGGTGTTATTGAAGTTTTTTCCAATATTTCTTCTTCACTTTTTTCATTTATCCACATTTGTAAGATTTTACTCATCTTTATACTTTTGATAAATTCTTCATACTCTATTTCATTCTCATCTATTTTTATGAAAAACTTTTCTCTATTTCTTTCTATTTCTTTTTCAAGTTCCTCAATTTCTGAAGTTTTTAGACTGGGTAGGGGTCGCATTTCTAAAGTGAATGAAATTAATTGAAGAAGGTTTATTTCTTCAAAATTTTTAGAAGAGAGAATAGCATCAATAAAAAGTTTTCCTGTAATCGGATCAATATAAAGTTGTGATATTCTTTTTCCAATTTGGGTTGCCTCTATTTTTTCTCCACTAATTTCTATAAAATTC
>Ga0105162_1001670_pt1 | contig 12439 bp, 7 predicted proteins | sample JNZ201metaG_FD_81532 | JGI IMG/M metagenome (GOLD analysis project Ga0105162, IMG submission 81532) | Hot spring microbial communities from Jinze hot spring, China to study Microbial Dark Matter (Phase II) - JNZ 20120812A | ecosystem: Environmental > Aquatic > Thermal springs > Hot (42-90C) >...
ATTAAAAGGCAAACTTTTAAAATTAAAAAACAAATAATCTCTTCGAATTCTTTGATAAAAACTTTAGAAAAAAGGATGAATTTCTTTTTTAAGAAAAACAAATTTTTAGAATTTATTGATAAAGAAAAAAATTCTCATCCTTTTCTTGGTGGTTGTTTTCTTATTGGTGGTGTGATTTACCTTCCTGAAATAGAAAATATTTTTAAGAAATTACTAAAAATTAGTGTTAGAAAAGGAGTTGATCTCAAAGGAAGATTGAAAAACAAAGAAGATCTTAAGTTTTTAAATGCTCTGGGCAATGTTAATCTTTATTTAAAAAGTGAAAACCCAAAAAGCTTATTTGGTGAAATCTTTGATTATTTTAAAAATTTCTTCTCCAACATTTTTCCTTTTTAAATAATTTTTGGTTTAAAATAAAATAATAATGAAAAAAATTTGGAATTTAGAGTGTAAAAATTTAATTGGTGAAACAGTTGAACTTTATGGATTTGTCGAAAATATTCGAGATCACGGAAAAATAGTTTTTTTAGATTTAAGAGATAGAAGTGGTATTGTTCAGATTGTTGTTGATCAAAGTTTTAAAGATTTTCATCAGATTAAGCAAATTAAACCAGAATATGTTATTAAAGTTATTGGCGAAGTTCAAGAGAGATCACCCCATTTGATCAACCCTAACCTTCCTACAGGTAGAATTGAAGTTAAAGTTAAAGAGCTTTTTGTTCTTTCAAAAGCTGAACCACTTCCTTTTGATATTTCAACCGATGGTTATGAAATTGATGAAGCTATAAGACTAAAATATCGTTATTTGGATTTAAGAAGAAAAAGATTGCAAAAAAACTTAATTAACCGACATAAATTTTTATTATTCATAAGAAATTATTTAACTGCAAGAGGATTTATTGAGGTTGAAACCCCAATTTTAACTAAATCAACCCCCGAAGGAGCAAGAGATTATGTTGTTCCAAGTAGAATTTATAAGGGAAAATTTTATGCTTTACCTCAATCACCTCAGCAATACAAACAACTTTTAATGGTTTCGGGAATAGAAAGATATTTTCAGATTGCTAGATGTCTTCGAGATGAAGATCCTCGAGGCGACCGTCAGCCAGAATTTACTCAAATAGATATAGAAATGAGTTATGTTGAAAGAGAAGATGTTCTTAATTTAATTGAAGAAATGTTTATTGAAGCAGTTGAAACTCTCTACCCTAATAAAAAAATAACTCAAAAACCATTCCCTCGTTTAACTTATGAGGAAGCAATAAGAATTTATGGGAGCGATAAGCCTGATTTAAGGAAAAATCCCGATGATCCTAATGAACTTGCTTTTGCTTTTGTTATTGATTTTCCGATGTTTGAGTGGAAAGAGACAGAAAAAAGATGGGATGCCGTTCATCATCCTTTTACTCAACCAAAATTACCAGACGGAAGAAAGGATAAAGAAGAGCTTTTAGAATTTTTAGATAAAAACCCAGAACTTCTTCTAAGCGAACAATATGATTTTGTTTGTAATGGTTATGAAATTGGAGGAGGAAGTATTCGAACTACCGATCCCGATATTTTAGTAAAAGTTTTTGAAGTTATGGGGAATAATAAAGAAGAAATTTTTAAAAAATTTGGTCATTTAATAAATGCTTTTAAATATGGAGTTCCACCCCATGGAGGAATTGCACCAGGAGTGGATAGAATTATGATGATTTTAGAAAATGAACCAAACATTAGAGAAGTAATAGCTTTTCCAAAAACAGGTGAAGGTAGGGATCTGATGATGGATTCTCCAAGCGAATTAAGCGAAGAACAACTTAAGGAATTAGGATTAAAGGTCGAGAATGAGAATAAATAAAAAATGTTTAAAAATTTTTCTTCTAATTTAACAGTAACTTTGATTTATATTTTGTTGGGTGTACTTTTAGGTATTTTTTTAATTTTCGTTATTAATAAAATTTTTTATAAAAATAAATACGCCGTTTTCTTTCTTGAAGATGGATCTGTTTATTTTGGAGAAGTTAGTTTTTTAAATAAATATAATCTTAAAAATCCAGTTTTTCTTAATAGAACTCAAGATGGAAACTTAAATGTAGTCTATTATAGTGATTTGTTCTATTTACCCCAAAACGTTCTTCATCTAAATCCCCAAAAAGTAATAGCTTGGTCATATCTTCGTGAAAATTCTCCGCTCATAGATTATATAAAAAGAAAACCCCCTATAATTCCTGGACAATCCCAACAACAACAGCAACCAAACCAACAACCAAAAGTTCCTCAAAATCAATCTCAACAAAAAAGTCAATAGGAAAAACAAACAAAAATTAATAATTTATAAATCTTGACTTATAAAAATAACATTAGGTAAAATTAATTAGAGAAAGAGTGGATTAAGTTGTTTAATGATAATTCGAAAGAAAAGATATGAACTCTATAAAATTTTAGATTTAAAAAGAATCTTAACTCTTGGGGTTTAAGAGATCTAAAGGGTTTTTATGAGAGTTTGATCCTGGCTCAGGGTGAACGCTGGCGGCATGGATAAGGCATGCAAGTCGTACGGGCCTTGTGTTTTTTGCACAAGGTCAGTGGCGAACGGGGCAGTAACACGTAACTAACTTACCCTCTACCCAGCAATAACCCTCCGAAAGGGGGGCTAATGGCTGATGGTCCCCAATTAACATAAGTTAATTGGGGTAAAGGCTAGAGGTATTCTCTAGCTGGTAGAGGAAAGGGTTGCGTCCCATCAGCTAGTTGGTAGGGTAATGGCCTACCAAGGCTATGACGGGTAGGAGGTCTGAGAGGATGGTCTCCGCCAAGGGCACTGAGACACGGGCCCTACTCCTACGGGAGGCAGCAGCCGAGAATCTTGGGCAATGGGCGAAAGCCTGACCCAGCAATGCCGCGTGCCGGAAGAAGCCCTTCGGGGTGTAAACGGCTTTTCTGGGGGAGGAAGTCTCGATTTAAAGATCGAGATTGACAGTACCCCAGGAATAAGGGACGACCAACTTCGTGCCAGCAGTCGCGGTAAGACGAAGGTCCCAAGCGTTACCCGGATTTACTGGGCGTAAAGGATGAGAAGGCGGCGGATTAAGTTCTTTCTTAAAGCTCTCGAGCTTAACTCGAGAGAAGGAAAGAATACTGATCCGCTAGGGTCATGGAGGGGCCAGCGGAACGCACGGTGTAGGGGTGAAATCCGATGATATCGTGCGGAACGCCGAAGGCGAAGGCAGCTGGCTAGCCATGTACCGACGCTGATCTCATGAAAGCCAGGGGCGCGAACCGGATTAGATACCCGGGTAGTCCTGGCTGTAAACTATGGGTGCTAGCTATGGGGAGATTCGACCCTCTCTGTGGCGAAGCTAACGCGTTAAGCACCCCGCCTGGGGAGTACGACCGCAAGGTCGAAACTCAAAGGAATAGGCGGAAGCCCGACCAAGCGGTGGACCATGTTGCTTAATTCGAGAGTGACCGAAAAATCTTACCTGGGCTTGACATGCTAGTCCTAATGCCTCTTTCGAAAGAAAGAGGAAACCTAGATTTTCTAGGTGGGCTAGCACAGGTGCTGCATGGCCGTCGTCAGCTCGTGGCGTGAGCCGTAACCTTAAGTGGCGCAACGAGCGCAACCCCTGTCCCGTGTTACATGTGTCACGGGAGACTGCCGGGTATAACCCGGAGGAAGGTGGGGATGACGTCAGGTCTGCATGGCCCTTATGCCCAGGGCGGCAAACATGGTACAATGCTGGGTACAAAGGGTTGCAAAGCCGTGAGGCTGAGCTAATCCCTAAAAGCCCAGCTCAGTTCGGATCGAAGGCTGAAACTCGCCTTCGTGAAGGTGGAATCGCTAGTAATCGCGGATCAGCGATGCCGCGGTGAATACGTTCTCGGGCTTTGCACTCACTGCCCGTCAGGTCAGGAGAGCTCCTTCTACCCGAAGTTTCGCTTTAGCGGAATTAAGGTAGGAGGAGTGATCAGGGCTAAGTCGTAACAAGGTATCGCTAGCGGAAGCTGGCGATGGACCAATTCTGTTGAATATAATTTAGAACTCCAATTAGCTGACCCTTTAGATCTTTTAAAACCCCAAGAGTTAAGATTCTTTTTAATTTTATTTGTTATAAAATCTAAATATGCCTAAAATTCTTATTGTTGAAGACGATAACTTTTTAAGAACTGTTTTAGAAAGAAGATTAAAAAAAGAAGGATTTGAAGTAATAACAGCTGTTAATGGAAATGAAGCTTTTCAAAAAATTATTTATGAACTTCCTGATTTAGTTTTGCTTGATATTATTCTTCCTCAAAAAAGTGGCTTTGGAGTGTTGGAAGAAATAAATAAAGACCCTAATCTAAAATCAATACCAATTTTTATAATTTCCCAATTGGGTCAACCAGAAGATATTAAAAAAGGTATTGATTTGGGAGCAATTGAATATATAGTTAAAGCTAAAATTTCTTTAGATGAATTAATTCAAAAAATTAAAGATCATTTTAACAAAAGGGCGAGTAGCTCAACTGGTTAGAGCGTCGGCTTGACGTGCCGAAGGTTAGAGGTTCGAGTCCTCTCTCGCCCACTAACTGATTAAATAATTTTAATTTTTATTAAATAATTTTAGTTTTTAAAAATTTTTATAAAAAGTTCTAAAGCTCGCAAAGAAGTTTTCCAAGAATGATCTCCGTTTTTAATAAGGAAAAAATAAACAGACTCATTCTCTAAAAACGATTTTATTTTATTGTAATACTCATAGCTTAATTTCCAAGGAATTGATTTATCTTTGTTTCCATGAAAAATATATACCTTTTTATCTTTCAGTAAATGAATATTGTAAATTGGATTAGTTTTTAAATTCGAACCATTAACAATTGCTTTCCATTCTTTTGTGTTTGCTCTTCGATAAATATTTCTCATCTTTATTAAAATGCTTGTCAAAAAAACTTCAATTTCCTGTCTGTTAATTTTATTTAATTTTTTCCAATCTGTAACTGGTGCTATTAGAACTATCTCTTTAATAGTTGTAGAATTTAATAAAGATAAAAAAGGAGCAATAGCACCACCAAAACTTGAACCAGCAACAACTATTCTTTTTATTTTGCCAGGTTTAATATGAAATATTTTCTTTTTAAATTTATCTGCTCTTATTCCCTTTATCTTTCCTAAAAGAAACTCCTCTGTTTTTTTAATTGTTTCCAAGCATCCTTTAAAAGAAAATTTTCCATCTGATCTGTTATACCCTATGTAATCTGGAGCTAAGTATCCCCATCCCAATTCTGCAACTTTTATACCTCTTTCTGAATTACCTTGGTCTCCATAACCAGGTGCTCCTCCAAGATAAATTATGAACGAGGATGGCAATTTCTTTTGTGAGTATAAATAGGCAAATATGTATTTATTTTTCTGAAACGGAATAAATAATGGTATAATATCAATTTTCTTCTTCATTGTACTTCGAAATGCTCAAGGCTTTATAACATAATTTTAAGAAAATTTTTGCTTTTTTTTCAGTTGTAAAGTCTTTTACTGAAAGAGTAGCATTTAAACCCATATTTTTTCTTAATTCTTTATCTTCTATAAGTAGCGAAAGATATTCAAAAAAATCCTCGGCATTATTTTTGCTTGCTAAAAAACCGTTCCATCCATGAATTATCAAATCAACCATTCCTTCTGTTTTTAGTCCAACTACAGGGAGACCACAGGCCATAGATTCGATAACTGCTCTTGGAAACGCTTCTGTTGTTGAAGGATGAAAACAAATATCTGCTGCTTTAATATAAATCCAAGGACAAGAAACGATCCCTGTAACTATAATGTTTTTTAAAAATTCTTTGTTATTTTCTATAAATTTTTTTACTTTTTCGCTGGTTAAAGGAGAGGAAAATTCTGGACCTATAAGCAAAAGTAGTATATTATTAAATTTTTGACATAATAGTTTCCAAGTTTCCAACAAAACAACAGCATTTTTTATTTTTTCGTCCCATTTACCGGCTATACTAGTTATTACTATAAAATTATGGGGAATACCTAATTTTTTTCTTATACTTAGTTTTTCTTCTAAAGAGGGAGGATAAAAAAGTTTAGGATCATAATCTTCAATCATTTTATACATTCTTTCTCTAGGTACATTTAAAAAATGTTCAATTTCCGTCTTTCCTCTTTCATTAAAAAAAACAAAATAATTTATGCTAATTTTGACTAAAAAAATCATAAATTTAGTTAAAATCTTGTACTTTGAAGATAATAAAAAAGTAGGGTAATAAACTCCATGAATTGACCATATTACAGGTTTTTTGAAAAATCTAGAAAGAAAAAGATAGTTTATTAAAAGAATAAAAAGTAAAATTTTTAAAGGTTTCCCGCTAAATAATTTTATAAATAGTATATTCTCTAGATAAATAAGATCATATTTATTTCTATTGAGTAAAAGCCATAAATGTATTCTAAAAATTCCATATAATTGAGCTATCCGCGAATTAATATTGCCAAAAGATATCACCTTATAATATGGAGTATCTTTAGAATTGCACTTGTCTATACATAAATAATAAATTTTTTTTATTCCAAGATTGTTTAAAACAGGAGCACCCCTCTTTATTCCTTGTTCTATTCCTCCTATACAATCGGGACCATGACGGGCTATTAAAGCTAATTTTATTTCTTTTTCTTCTTCTGTTTTTTTATTTGATTTTATTGTATAATTCATTAATGTTAAAATTATAATATAAAGTTTTGAGATTTTCTATTTTTAATTAAATTTTATTTTTAATAAATATGTCATCCACAAAAAAATCTTATGAAGGATCAAAACTCAGAAGAAATATCGAGGAAGGTACAAAAATAAATTATTGCTTAGAGCAGCTAATTCATCTGTTAGAACAACTTCCTCAAGAACAACTTCCTCAAGAACAACTTCCTCAAGAACAACTTCCTCAAGAACAACTTCCTCAAAGAACTTATTTATCTAAAGAAGAAATAGAAAAATTTCTTAAACAATTAAGAAAAGAAGAACAACAGGCTTGGAATTTAATTAAGAATATTTTAGGAGAAAATTGGCTCGAAGGGATAATAGACTATATAAAAGGTAAAGATTTTTTTGTTGGTAACATTAATCGCTTGCCTCAAGTTTCAGAAATTTATAGATATATAACTTTATATTATTTGCTTTTGATTTTGATTTCACAAGAACAAAGCTCCAAAAAAAAGGAAAAATTAAATCACTTTAGAGGTTTGATTAAAAATAAAATAATAGGATTTTTAAAATCCCTATTTGAAAATTTACCAGAAAAAGAACGACCAGAATTTGAGTCGGAAATTAAGGATGTTACAGAAAATATTGGTAAAAGTGAAGATGGTGGAAATATAGAAAATGTAGAAAATATACTTATGCGTGTTAAAAAATTAAGTGATGACATGCAACAAATCATAGAAACTAATAAAAAAGAAAGGGAATTAGAAAGAAAAAGAAAGGAAGAAAAAATTGAAAAATTATTTGAAGAAACTTTGAGAAGACGTATAGAGACATTTTTTTGGAATTTTGAAGGAGGAAGACAAGAACTATCAATTAGAGAATCAACGATAGAGGAATTTTTAAAAAGAAAAGCTAGAAGGAGAACAAAAAAAGAGTTTTATGAATTAATTTCGCTTTGTTTAGGCGGACCCTCTGTATTTATTCAGAATATAGAAAAATCTCTTATTAATAAGTTAGAAAAACTAAAATCTAGTTTAGAAAATTTTTCTGAAGAACAAAGCGAAGAAAAAGAAGAAATTATAAACCAAATTTATGGTATTGTAAGAAATCTCACCATTTTATCTTATCTTAAAGAAAAATTACCCATAGAATGGGAGGAATTTTTAAAATTTTTTAACGAGTTAATTAATAATGTAAGAAAGTTAATAGAAAATCAACCAGAAAATAGATTTGAAATAAATTTAGAAGAAATAAATACCTACTTAGAAAAAATTAAAAAGGAGTATCAAATTGGAGAAATACTAAGCGGACAATTAACGCTTGAAGATTTATTAGGAGCGCTTGTAAGTATAAATAAGCAAGCAAAAGAATTTCATAAAAAAGTAGAAAGAGCACAGAAAAAAATTGAAGAACTTAAAGATTATGCATCAAGTCTTTATCGAAGAAAAATTGCTCATCAACCAGAAAAAGATAGAAGAAGATACGAAATAGAAGCTTTAAAAAAATGGTTAGAAGAGCAGGGGATTCTTACTTTTAATGATTTATTAAATGTCGAAAAAAAAGAAGCGGGGGAGATATTGGTTAAATTAGATGAAGAAATCAGAAAATCTTATAATAGGGATGACACTTTAATTTTTTTTATAGAAAATTTTGCTGACACCGACTTATTCAAAAAGTTTATTCAAATTTTTAATAGACTTAGAAAAGAAAATATATATGAAATAATCGCTCATCAAATGCGAACTAAGACTCTTGTGGCTGATATTTCCAATCCCTCACATCGTATATATTTTAAAGCAGCCCTTTTTTTAAATACAATGAATGAATTAAGATCAAAATTTAAAAGTATTATTCAATCTATTTTATCAATAAAAGAAGATATTACCTCCGAAGAAGTAAGTAGAATTTTAGGAGCGGCTATAAGCTTAAATAATATAGTTATGAACAATTTAGATTTAGAAGAAATTTCAGAAATATTAACTCATGATTTAAATAAAGGAAGAGAAACAATAATTGCTGCTTTACAATGCCTTCATTATCAATACCCAGAAAGAAAAATGATTATTTCTTCTGAAGTAATCGAAAAACACGAAGGAGACATTGAAAGTTTTAAAGCTATAGGAGAAGTTTTATTACATTATGGTTTTGATGTAACTTTATATGTATTAGGAGGTGATACAGACGTAATAATTTCGTGGGGAGAAGGAAGGGGAGGATTAAGAAACGAACCATCTTTAGAAGAATTGAAAAATAATGTTTCTCAAGTAACTGAATCTCAAAGAACTAAAAACCTTAGTAATGCTAAAATTTTTATTGAAAATTTGTCTCGTTTAAATCCTGATTTACTATATGTTAGATTAATAACCGAATGGCTAAAAGAAAACAATATGTTTGAAGAATGGATTAAATTAACTTATTTAATATATCAAATGTTAAATCAAATATTAAAAGCAAATGAACCATGGGTTAAAGCAAATGTGAAAATTATTAGTCCAGAAGAAATAGAAGATTTCATAAATAAAGAACACTTATCTCATGTTAGAGTTTTAACAAATTGGACGAGAGATGATTCTAGGTCTTTTACTTTATGGCACTTAGCTCAAAATATAGCATTAGGACTTGTTCTTTTTAGAAAAGGAATAAAAATTATAGCTATCATTGGAATCTCTCCTGTTTTAAGGATGTTAGAAATAGCAAAAAAACTTTGGCAAAGTCAAAAAACCGGTCCTGAAAATGCAGTTTTACTGGCGCTACCAAATGCAATAAGAGGAATATTGCCCGTTTTAAGAGAAAGAGGAGAAGAAATTGATCTTACTACAGAACAAAGAGTATGATTGTATTGTAATATAATATTAAAAACTTTTAAAACTTTAGTTTGTCGTTAAGGAAATTTTTTATTTCTTCGATTTTTACTCTTATTTGATTAGTTGTATCTCTGTCTCTTATGGTTACAGTTTCATCTTCTAGAGTTTGAAAATCAATTGTTAAACAAAAAGGAGTGCCAATTTCATCTTGGCGACGATATCTTTTTCCAATTGAACCAGAATCATCATAAGTAGCTATAAAATCTTTTCTAATCAAACTATAGACCTCCCAAGCTTTTTTAACTAAATTTTCTCGATTACTTAAAAGAGGGAAAACAGCTACTTCAATCGGAGCTAAAAAAGGAGGAAAGCGGAAGATATTTCTTTTTTCTCCTTCAATTTCATCTTCATCATAAAATTCAACGAAAATAGCAAATAATAGCCTTTCAACGCCAACTGAAGGTTCAATTACATAAGGATAATATCTTTCTTTTTTTTCTTCATCAAAATAAGTTAAATCTTCACCAGAATATTCCGAATGTCTTTTTAAATCATAATTAGTTCGATTAGCGATTCCTTCTAATTCTTTAAAACCAAAAGGATAGTTATATTGAATATCAATTGTAGCATCTGAATAATGAGCTAATTCTTCTTTAGGATAAATATATTTTCTTAAATTTTCTTTTTTGAAACCCAATTTCAAATACCAATTATATCTTTCTTCAACCCAATAATTAAACCATTTTTCAGCTTCCTCCGGTTTAACAAAAAATTCTAATTCCATTTGTTCGAATTCTCTTATTCTGAAAAGAAAATTTTTTGGAGTTATCTCATTTCGAAAAGCTTTACCGATTTGAGCGATTCCAAAAGGAAGTTTAGGTCGATAACTATTTAGAATATTTTTAAAATTATAAAACATTCCTTGGGCTGTTTCTGGTCTTAAATAAGCAACCGAAGCTAATTCCTCTACCGGACCAATATAAGTTTTAAACATTAAATTAAAACTTCTTTCTTCAGTTAATTCACCTTTACATATCGGACACAAAGCTTTACCTTCTTTAAATTCTACTTCTCCATAATCCCCTTTAATTAAATGATCAGCCCTAAATCTTTGATGGCAATTTTTACATTCTACCAAAGGATCATTAAAATACTGAAGATGTCCTGAGGCTTCATAAGTTCTTTTTAACCCTAAAATACTAGATTCAATTAAAAAAATATTTTCTCTTTTGAAAACAACATCCTTTAACCAAAAACTTTTAATTTTGTTTTTCATAATAACCCCAAGATGACCCCAATCATAAACACCTCTTAAACCTCCATAAATTTCTTGTGATTGATAAACAAAACCTCTTTGTTTCAATATATTGATTAATAATTCTAAATCCTTCATTTATTTATAAATTATTTTAATTCATAAACAATTTCATTTGCCGTAATTTCGTCCAAAACACCAGAAAAGTTTGTTTTAGTAAATGAACCTGAAATTTGATATTTAACTCCAGGCATAATTTCTAAAAATTGGGTTGATAAATTAGCTGGTGGAATAACAATAATTTGAAAAACAAGTTCTAATTCTTTAGTTTGGTAACCAGTATTCGCCGGAATAAAATTTAAATTATAAGAAAAATCACCGGTTTTATTATCAAATTTAAAATTTTCAGAATAAGTATCACCGCCAACTTTACCGGTAAAATTAACATACGGTGGTAATTTACCGCTAAAAGAAAAATTTTCGAAATCCTCTCCAATCGTTTTAATTTTTATATACCAAGAAAAAGTTGTTGGCATTTCGTTAACTAACGGAAATGGACCAGAATTTTCGAATAAATTGTCTTTATAAACTAAAAATGAAGTAATTTCATATTTACCGATATAATATTTTTCATCTTCAATTTTAAGAGAATATTCTCCGGGAAAAATTTCTCTGATTTCCGGCGGAATACTTGGAGTTTTAAATTCAACAAAAACCTTAGAAACAAAATTTTTATTTTTTTCCCCTAAAATGGGATAAGAATTTATTAACCTGGCACTAAAGTTTAATTTAACTATATCCCCTGGATTCAATTCAAGTAATTTCGGTTCGTATCGACTATTAAAATAAATAGCTTTATCTAAAGTTGAGTAATAGCCATTACTAACATTCACGCTATTTAAATCAAAAAGCTCGTTAAAAGTTACTTTAACTATATTTTCTCTTAGGGTTATTTTTGAATTATTTTTAATTAGGATTGTATAATTAAGCCCCGTACCCGGATAAATACTTTTACTTGATGGGTAACTTTGAATAGTTATGCTCACAGGACTTTCAAGAAGATTTATTTTGTAACCCTTTTGAGTTAAAACAAAAACCTGATCTTTCCAACCAAAGCTTATTTTTGGATAAAAAAACGGATAAAGGGAAGTATCATTAAATTTACCAAAAAGAGAAACAGTCTGTGACTCTCCTTGTTTGAGTTCGCCCAAAAACCATTCGGTTTCTTTATCGTTTAAAGGTGGTAAAGAATTTTCTAAAATAAATTCTTTAGGAATATCTATTTTTATTTTGAAATTCTTTAAAACCTCTTTAGAAGTATTAATTATTTTGAAATTTAGCTGAATTGGTTGGAAAACAAAAACTTTTGAGGGAATTTCAGGGATAATTACTATTGGAGGATTTTTTACTAAAACACTAAATTTTTCTTCTTTTTCAAAAACATATGGTTTATTTTTAATTTTGTATCTCAAAACAACTCTTATTTCTTCATCCTTATCGCCTTCATTGATAAAATTCAAATTAAGATAAATTTTTGTTGAAGTATTTGGTTCAAGATTACCCAGAGAAAAAGTTTTTTCTTTTGTATCCTCATCTTTAAAATAAATACCATCAGTTAGAAAAACATTTAAATTTACGTCAGTTAAGTATTGAGAAGAGTAATTATTTACTTCGATAGTATAAATATTTTCTTCGAGAGAATTTACCTCACGTGGTCCAAA
>Ga0105162_1001672_pt1 | contig 12436 bp, 9 predicted proteins | sample JNZ201metaG_FD_81532 | JGI IMG/M metagenome (GOLD analysis project Ga0105162, IMG submission 81532) | Hot spring microbial communities from Jinze hot spring, China to study Microbial Dark Matter (Phase II) - JNZ 20120812A | ecosystem: Environmental > Aquatic > Thermal springs > Hot (42-90C) >...
GCATTTCTTGAAAGATCTGGATTTGGGTTAACCTCAAGGACATAGGGATTTCCATTTTTATCAATCCTCATATCAACTCTTGCATAATCTCTGCATCCCATTATGTTATAACATGAAAGCGCAATTTCTTTGATTTTTCTTTCAAGTTCTGGGTCAAGTGGAGCAGGGCATATGGGGATGGTTTTTTCATAATAATCTGTGTTCGGAATCCATTTCGCCTCATAAGTTACTATCTTTGGAAGGTGCGAGGGCAATTGGGAAAAGTCAATTTCAGAAATTGGAAGAACAATAGGTGGCTTATTCCCAAGTATTGCAACATTTACTTCCCTTCCATCAATAAACTCTTCAACAAGCGCTGGTTGTTTAAACATCTTTGTGATAAAATCAACTCTTTCTTCAAGTTCTTTCATTTCATAAACGACTGATTTCTCATTTATCCCTGTGCTTGCATCTTCGTGAAGAGGCTTAACTATTAAGGGGAAATTTAGATCTATTCTCCTATGACCATTCAATGACTCGTTGAAAATTTCAAATTTTGCTGTTGGAATTTTATAATGTGAAAGTATAATTTTTGTTTTCGCTTTATCAAGGCAAAGCCCAAGCGTCATCGGTGGGGCTCCTGTATAAGGGATTTTCAGCAATTCATATAATCCAGCTGCAAAAATTTCTTCATTTGATTCAAGCTCAACCATTTCGCAAAAATTATATATTAAGTTGGTTTTCAAACTCAGAAGGTCGTTGATAAATTTTCTTGCGTTATAAACTGGCAATACTTGAACCTTAAAACCCGCATTTTCAAGTGAATTTGTGATAAATTCAATCTCATTTCGTATTTCGGTAATTGAAGAATCATACACCTCGGTTTTTGGCTCAATCATGGTAGGGTCGTTATATATAACCGTTATTTCCAATCCTTTAAACATAAAGCACCTGTATTTTATTTTCACTTGATTGATTATCAATCATTTCATCAAATCATTCCATATCTTTTCAATGCTGAATTTAGAACCTCGTTTATCATTTGATTATAGGTTAACCCCGCTGCACGTGCTGCTTTTGGAAAGCATGAATTGTCTTCTGGATTTGGAAGGATACCTGGCAATGGATTAACTTCAAGTATGTTTGGGATTCCGTTTTTATCAAGGCGCATATCAATTCTACACCAATCCCTACAGCGTAAAATTTTAAAAGTTGAAAGTGCTATCTTTTCAATTGTCTCTTTAAGTTTTTTATCTATTTCAGCAGGGCATTGAAAAATGTTGAGTGGTTTCTGTGGGGTATCCCATATCCATTTTGCTTCAAATGAGTAAATTGGTTTTGCTTCCGGGGGAAGCGAGTCAAATTTAATTTCAATTATTGGCAAAACTCGGGCATCTTTGCCGTTTCCAAGTATCGCAACTGTAAATTCTCTACCTGGTAGAAATTCCTCAATTAAGGCTGGCTCGTTATATGTATTTAGAATTCTTTCTATCTCAAAGAGCAATTCTTTTCTATTTTCAACAACTGAAGAGTTAAAAATACCTTTGCTTGAACCTTCGTGAAGTGGTTTAACTATGAGTGGAAATTCAAGCTCAATATCACCATCAAATTCATCAAGGTTTTCAACAACAATAAATTTTGCTGTTGGAATTTTGTGGTAAGATAAAATCTCTTTTGTTCGTGCTTTATCAAGGCAGATGGCAAGTGTTAGTGGATCGCTTCCAGTATAAGGTATGTTTAACATTTCAAGTATGGCGGGGATTTGTGCTTCTCTGCTTGCACCGTGAAAGCCTTCTGCGATGTTGAAGACGATATCAGGTTTTGTTCTTCTTAATTTTTCAAAGGAATCTTCATCAGCTTCAATCAAAGTGACGGTGTGATTTTCTTCAAGGGCGAGTTTAACAGCATTTATTGTCTCCCATGTATCCCACTCGGCGTAGGTGTCATCAATTATCTCTTCTTTTTGTTCAGCACTTAACTTATTTAAGAACTTAACACTACTAAACGAATCATCTCCACTTGAATCATCCGTTTTCTCCTTCTTCAAGTTGAACACAAGAGCAACACGCATAAAGAGTTTAAACTTTGTTTTAAATCAGTTTTCAATTATAAATATAAAAATTTTTTTGAAATTGTCAAGTGTTTTTGACTTTTCAAGGGTTAAAAGCATCCCTTAAAGTGCATCAATGTTATGGGCTTAAAAATTTTTCAACATCTTTTCTCAATTTGTTTTGATTTCAAAAACAGGTTATATTTACATTTGAAGAAATTAATTTTGGCTCAAACGATGTTTCCTGTTTTGAAAATTTTTAAAATTGTTTTACCAATTTTTTATATAACAACTTGCTGGCTATATGGTCGGGCATTTTTTAAAGACGATATAACGGCGAGGAGATGGAAAACAAAATTTCTTGTTTTCACGCTTTTCATTCATTTCATTTATCTTGTGATTAGAACTGCAGAACTTAAACATCCCCCAGTGACATCAATATTTGAACTTCTATGTGTGCTTGGTTTTTCTCTCGCACTCGCGTATATTGTGATTGAATCGCTGACGAAGATTAAAAACACTGGCTTCTTTGCAATTCTTATTTCCTCAATTCTTGTGTCGGTAGCGGGGCTTTTCTCAAGGGATATTTATGGGTTTGAACATGATGTTTTAAAAAATGAGCTACTTGCACTTCATGTGACTTTTGCACTTGTTGGGTATTCTGCTTTTGCTCTTTCTGCAATTTATGGACTTCTTTACATAATGCTTTACAACAAAATTAGAAGTAAAACATTTGATACCGTTTATAAAAATCTCCCAAACCTTGAAACTATTGAATCAATGCTTCATAAGTCGGCAACTGTTGGGTTCATATCTTTGACATTTGTTATAATTGTTGGTTTCATTTGGCTACCAAAGGCTTTCAAGAACTTTTCATACACAGATGCTAAACTTATTGGGACTTTTGTTATATGGTTCGTCTATGGCAGTGGTTTAGGAATGAGAAAGATAGCAAGTTTAACTGGCAAAAAAACCGCAATTATGTCAATTATTGGCTTTCTTCTTGCCTTTGTTGTTATGGCTTTCGCAAATGCGATGTCAGGATTTCACAGATTTTATTGATAAATTAAGGTTTTTTAAATGAATATGGACTTGTTGCTCGTTGGATTAAATCATAAAACTGCAAGCCTTGAGATAAGGGAAAAACTTTATTATACGCTTGATGAAACCGAAAAAGTTCTTCCTGAAATTGTTCAACTTTTCCTGAAGGAAGGGGTTCTCTTGTCAACCTGCAACCGAACAGAACTTTACGGAGTTTTAAAAGGTGATGAGATTAAACCAGAGCAACTTATAGATTTCCTCATTTTAAAAAAGGGAGCTGGAGGAGTTGTAAATCAATCTCACTTTTACATATTGCGCTCTTATGATGCGGTTAGACATCTTCTTGAAGTTGCTTCCGGAATTGATTCAATGCTTGTGGGTGATGTTCAAATCCTTGGGCAGGTAAAGGACGCTTATGAGGTTGCTGTAAAATGTGGCGTTGTTGGGACTCTGCTTCATGAGGTTTTTCATACTGCTTTTAGAACGGGGAAAAGGGCAAAATCGGAGACATCAATAAGTGAAGGGGCTGTCTCGGTAAGCTATGCAGCAGTTGAACTTGCAGAGAAAATTTTTGCCGACCTTTCAAAGAAAAAGGGAATGCTCATTGGAGCTGGTGAGACAGCTGAACTTACCGCAAAACATCTCATATCTCATGGGGTAAGCGAGCTTTACATCGCAAATAGAACAATTGAAAGAGCTCAAAAACTTGCTGAACAATTTAACGGGAAGGTTATAAGACTTGAAGAAATCACAAGCAAACTTGTTGAGGTTGATGTTGTAATAAGCTCTGTAACTGTCAGTGGTTACATACTAACATTATCTCAAGTGAAAAGTGCAATGTCAAGAAGGGGAAACAAACCTATTCTTATCATAGATATCGGCGTTCCAAGAAATGTTGAGCCAGCGGTTAAGGATATTGAAAATGTTTTTCTTGAAGATATTGATTCACTTGAATCAATTGCAAAAGCAAATTACGAAAGGAGGTTAAACGAGATTCCAAAAGTTCAGCGTATAATTGACGAAGAACTTAAAAATTTTATTAAATGGTATGAGGCACATCAAGTTGCACCAACGATAAAACTTCTGCGTGAGCGATTTGAGCAGATAAGGCAACTTGAACTTGAAAAATACAGAAACAAGTTTTCCCCAGAGGATTTCCAAAAGGTTGATGCATTAACGAAATCACTTGTAAACAAATTACTTCATAACCCAACTGTAAGTATTCGTGAATCATCAAACGGAAAACCTGAATCAGAAAGGATAAAATTCATACAGTTTGTCAGAGAGTTATTTGGGCTTGAACAAAAATAGATTTTTAAATGATGCGAAAAATAGTAATTGGGACACGAGGAAGTAAACTTGCGCTTTGGCAAACCGAATTTGTGAAAGGGAAACTTTCGCAGATCTTTCCAGAACTTGAATTTGAAATCAGGATCATAAAAACCAAAGGTGATAAAATTCTTGATTCTCCTCTTTCAAAAATTGGGGATAAAGGAATTTTCACAAGAGAAATTGAAGTTCAACTTTTAAATCGTGAAATTGACATCGCTGTTCACAGTTTGAAAGACCTTCCGACAAAACTACCTGATGGTTTAATTATCGGTGCAGTGACAGAGCGTGAGGATGTAAGAGATGTTTTAATATCTAAAAATAATTTAAAACTTACCGAACTTCCTCAAAATTCAATCATTGCAACGGGAAGTTTGAGAAGGAAAGCACAACTTTTACATTTAAGGTCTGATTTTCAATTTGTTGATCTTCGTGGAAATATTGATACAAGATTTAAAAAGTTTGATGAATCAAATTGGAACGGCATGGTTTTGGCTTATGCTGGGGTGAAAAGGATGAATTACACGGATAGGGTTTCAGAGGTAATCTCAACTGATTTTATTCTCCCAGCGGTTGGTCAAGGTGCAATAGCCGTTGAGATTAGAGAAAGTGATGAAAAAATTTTTGAACTGGTCAGAAAAATAAATCATCAGGAAACCGAACTTGCAACGAGAGCAGAACGGGCTCTTTTAAAATATCTTGAGGGCGGATGTCAAATTCCAATTGGAGCATTTGCGTTTGTATCAAATGGGAAAATTAAGCTCTCTGCGATGGTAAGCAATTTTGATGGCTCATTTTTAGTTCGTGATTCAATAGAAGATGATGTAAATGAAAATGTTGAAGAGCTTGGCTTTAAACTTGCGGAGAAACTCCTTGAGCAAGGTGCTTCAAAAATCCTTGACGAAATAAGAAAATTAAATTGAATATGAAAGTTTTAATAACACGGGATAGATCGCAAGCGCTTGAATTCGCAAAATACCTTGAATCATTTGGCTTTGTCCCAGTTTTCTTGCCAACAATTGAAATAACTGAACCTGATTCTTGGGATGAAGTTGATGAAAAGATCAAAAGAATTGATGATTATACTGATATAATTTTCACAAGTTCAAACGCTGTGAGATTTTTCTTTGAAAGATTTGCGAAGTTTCATCCAATTGAAAAGTTGAGAACAAAAAAATTTCACGCTGTTGGCATAAAGACGAAAAGTGAGGTTGAGAGGTATGGTTTTAGTGTTGAAACTTTGCCAGCGAAATCGGATAAGGAAGATTTGTTCGCAAAGATTTTATCTGAAAAAAGAGGTTCAAGGTTTTTATTTCCACACGGTAACCTTGTTGACGAGCTCTCAATAAAACTTTTAAAGGAAAATGGTCTTGAGATTGACGATATAGTGGTTTATAAAACGGTAAAACCAGAGGTGAGCGAAGAGGAAAAGGAGAACATCAAAAAGATGATTGAAGATGGCGACATAAAATTTATAACTTTTTTCAGCCCATCAAGTGTAAGAAACTTTTTTGAAATTTTTGGTCAGATTAAATTTAATGGACAGAAAATTGCTGTTATTGGTGAAACGACATTGAGGGAGTGTGAAAAACTTGGTTTAAATGTTGACATAAATCCGATGAAGTTTAACCCCAAACCAGATGCGAAATTTCTCGCCGAGTTGATAAGTAAAGAAAAATAAATTTTGGGGCTAAAGTTGATGAATGATATATTTTTAAAAGCTTGTAAAGGAGAAAAGATTGAGCGAACCCCAATATGGATAATGCGTCAGGCGGGAAGATATTTACCTGAGTATAGAAAAGTGAGAGAAAAGTATGATTTTCTCACCATGATTAAAACCCCGGAACTTGCTTCTGAGGTTACGCTTCAACCTGTTGAGGTAATTAAAGTTGATGCAGGGATAATTTTTTCTGATATACTCGTTCTTCCAGAAGCGATGGGTTTAAAACTTTACATTGATGAGGGTAAAGGACCGCGATTTGAAAAAATTATTCAAAGCGAGGAAGATATTGAAAAACTTGAGATTCCAGATCCAACAGAAAAACTAAGATATGTCCTTGAGGCGATCAGATTAACAAAGCGAAACATTGATGTTCCCCTTATTGGTTTTGCTGGTTCGCCGTGGACCTTATTTGCATATATGGTTGATGATGGGCTTGGAAAGGATTTTAAAAATGCGAAGTTGTTTATTTACACAAGACCTGAACTTGCGCATAAACTTCTTGAGAAGGTTGCTATTGCTATTTCTGATTTTTTGATTTCACAAATTGAACACGGAGCAGACGCAGTTCAGATATTTGACACTTGGGGCGGTATCTTAAACTATGATGATTTTAAGGAGTTTTCGCTTAACTATATCATTTATGTGATTGAGAAAGTTAAATCAAAATTTGATGAAACTCCTGTAATTCTGTTTTCAAAGGGAACATGGCAATGGATTGAGGAAATCATAAATTCGGGTTGCGATGTTATAAGCATTGATTGGACATTTGATATCGGGAAAGCAAGGGAAAGATCTTCCGATAAAGTTTCAATACAGGGAAACCTTGACCCAGTGGTTCTTCTTTCTAAACCTGAAACGATCGTCCGGGAATCTATCAAGGTTCTTGAAAAGTATGGCATTGGGAACAGACACATTTTTAATCTCGGGCATGGAATTTTACCCGAAACCCCAGTTGAAAATGTTAAGTTACTTGTTGATACAGTGAAAACTGAAAGCAAAAAATATCACAAATAAAAATCAATATTAAGCCATGAAGTTTGAAAATGTTGATATAGAACTTTTAAAGAAATATGATCGCCCTGGACCAAGATATACAAGCTATCCACCAGCTCCGGCTTTTTCAAAAGACTTTGGTCCGGATGATTACAAAAACGCAATTATTGAAAACAATATCCAGAATTCAAATGCTGATCTGTCGCTTTATTTCCATATCCCCTTTTGTGATACATTGTGTTATTTTTGTGGTTGTAATATGCTTGTGACGCATAGGCGTGAGACGATAAGAAGATACCTTGACTATATTGAGAAGGAAATTGATATGGTTTGGAGATTGATCTCGCCAAGTAGAAAGGTAACGCAACTTCACTGGGGCGGTGGAACTCCATCTTATCTTAACCCCGATGAGATAAGAGAACTTGGAAATTTCATAAATGAGAGATTCAAATATGTAGATGATCCAGAGGTTGGAGTTGAGATTGATCCACGTGGTTTAACATATGAACATATGAAGGCATTTCGCGAAGTTGGATTTAACAGGATAAGCATGGGTGTGCAAGATTTTGATCCCAAGGTTCAAAAAGCTGTAAATAGAATTCAACCTGAGGAGATAACAAGGCAGGCGATTGATTGGGCGCGTGAGCTTGGATTTAAAAGCATAAATCTTGACTTGATCTATGGTTTGCCATTTCAAACTATTGAATCGTTTGAAAAAACGATTGATAAAGTGATTGAACTTTCGCCCGAGCGACTTGCTGTTTTTAATTTTGCATATGTTCCGTGGCTTAAGCCTCATCAGCGTGTGATAAAGAAAGAAGATTTACCAGCTCCAGAGGTTAAATTGAAAATTTTGAAAATGACGATAGAAAAATTAACTGATGCTGGATATGTTTACATTGGTATGGATCACTTTGCAAAACCAGATGATGAACTTGCAATTGCTCAGAAAGAAAAAACACTTTATAGAAATTTTCAGGGTTACTCAACACGAGCAGGTGCTGATTTATATGCCTTTGGGATGTCTGCAATAAGTCAGTTTCAAAATATCTACGCCCAGAATTATAAGGAATTAAAAGACTATTACGCAAGGATTGATGAGGGTAAATTCCCAACTGCGCTTGGATACAAAATGAATCAGGATGATATCATAAGAAAACATGTAATAATGCGATTGATGTGCGATATGGAGATCACAAAAAGTGAAGTTGAAGAAAGATTTGGGATAAGCTTTGATGAATACTTCGCTGATTCGTTACCGAAGTTAAAGGAATTTATTGATGATGGACTTATTGAGTTAACAGGTGACAAAATAATCGTAACCCTAATGGGACGACTTGTGATAAGGAATATAGCTATGTGCTTTGACGCATATCTTGAAAAAATGATGAAAGAAAAGCCAATTTTTTCAAGGACTGTTTAAGCCTTACAGAAATAGATAGGGCTTCCAACTATCGTCAATTTCGCCAACGAAATTTTTGATGAAAAGTATTGGATTTGGTCGCATCGGTTTTCTCAATAATTTCATTCCAGCTTCCTCGGGGGTTCTATCTCCCTTCCTATTATTGCACTGCACACATGCACATACAAGGTTTTCCCAGGTATCTTCTCCACCTTTTGACTTTGGGATGACATGGTCAACTGTGAGCGGAACACCTGTGCGACCACAATATTGGCATCTGTAATTGTCCCGTTTGAGGATGTTTTTCCTCGTCAAAATTACCCTGCGATATGGCATGTGGATGTAATACGATAATCTTACAACCGTTGGAAATGGTATTGAATAGGAAACAGACCTTATGTATTGTCCCTCCCTTGCTGCGATAAGTTCAGCTTTTCCAAGATAAATTAAATTAATTGCTTTTTTAACAGGACAAATGCTCATCGGCTCGTAATTTTGATTTAATACAAGAACTTTTTTGTGCAATGGATTTGAATGTTTTTCTTTCTCCTCGTATAGGCGAAATTTGAATTGAACCTCTTCCCTGAATTTAACTCACCTCCATGAAAATTTTAAAATTTTTTATTTTAAATTTAAAACTCTTTTTGCACCCATAAAAGTTCTTTCAAGTCGCTGGCTGTAAAGTTTGCTTTTTTTATCCAAACTGTTCAACCTTACAAATCCAGATGCGTGAATTATTTCTTTGTCTTTCCCAGTATAAATTCCCACATGAGTTATTCTTTTGCCATCTGAACTGAAAAACAGGAGATCTCCCTTTTTAAATTTTTTAAAATCTTTGCCAACATATTTCCCAATTTTCCACTGCATATCCGAATCCCTTGGCAATTGAACTCCGTTTATTCTGAAAACAGTTTGGACAAAGCCAGAGCAATCAAAACCTTTTGGCGTTTTCCCGCCCCAAATATAAGATACACCCAAAAACCTCTTTGCGGTTTGAATTATATCATCTGGTTTTGGTCTTTCGGCAAATTTAAATTTTCTCGCTTCGTTTTTTCGTATGAATCCATATGTTTCGTCAGGTAATTCAATTTTGAGCCATCCGTTTTTTATCTCAATATAATTCAGAATGGAACAAATGACCACATCTCTTAGAGCGGTTGAATTTTTATCAGGTTTTGAATAGATAAAACCTAAGTTTGAAATAAACTCAATTTTTTGTTTTTGGACGTATTCTGAAAATTTAGGTTCATCCATCAGAACAACCTGCGGTTTATACACCCAACCGATATATCCGTCAAAATGTAATCTTATCCTTACCCAATCATCTTTTATTTCAAGAACATCAAAGGTTTCACCAAGTATGATTTGCGTTATCTGTTCGCTTCGCATAGATGGATCTTTGAAAACGGGTGCTGTTCCAGTATTACATATGCCATACTTTAAAGTGAGTTCTTCGGGAGGTAGAAGTTTTATAGGGATTGATATAGATTGAGTTTTCAAAATTTTTTGAAGTTTTTTGAAGATTTTCTCATCCGAAACCTTGATCAAGCCCTCAGATAATTCAAAAACGCACAATCTCGTGTCAATTTCAAATTTTCTGCGAATTTCTTCAATTTTTAGGTTTGGTTCTTCCATATTTAGAGCATCAGTTTTTGCATTTTTTAAAATATAACGCAGAGCGAGATAATTGTCAAATTAATTTCTATAAAATTTGACTTTGAAACTTAAAAGTTTTATATTTGTGTTGGTTACAAGCCGAGGTGGCGGAATTGGTAGACGCGCACGTTTGAGGGGCGTGTGGGGCAACCCGTGCGGGTTCGAGTCCCGCCCTCGGCACTAAATCCCATCAAAATTAAAATTTTTTAACCCTTGTTCCCTATATTGAATTTCTCTTGATTTTTCTATCCTGTCTCATTAATTTAAAAACACAAAATAAAAACAAAAGTATGGTTCTTACCATGCGAATTATTACCTTTTTAACTCTCGCCTTAATTTCCTTCCATCTTATCTTTGCTCAAGGTAGTGGTTCTTACACAGCATCTGTTACTGGGAAAATTGTTGACAATGAAGGGAAACCAGTCCCCGATGTTGAAGTTATTGCAAAAAATGTTGAGACAGGTTATACTCGTGGTGCTATTACAACAGCAAGTGGAATTTACAATATCTTATCTGTACCGCCAGGGACTTATGAGATAACCGTTCTTCATGTTGCTTATGGGAAACAAACGAAGATTGTTGAGTTGGTAGTTGGTGAAAAAGCTACAGTTAACTTTACCATTGTTCCAAAGGAAATACAGATTGGAGAGGTTGTCGTAACAGCGGAATTGCCTGAATATGAGGTTAAAAAGACGGAGCTTTCAGTTCCTCTAAGACCTCAGCAGATCTCGGCATTGCCGGTTAACACACGTAATTTCCTTGAGCTTACAGCTCTTGTGCCTGGTTTGAAACCAATTGGAGCGACATTCGGAAGTGGAGCAATGCAACCAACATGGGTTGGGTTTTATTTTGAAGGAACGGAATATAAAAATGAAATTGTTGAGGGTGGACTTGCAGGTCAATTTTTAAGTAGTGGAAACCCATTTCCACTTGATGCTGTGAAGGAAGCGAGGGTTATAACTCAGCTTTACAAAGCGGAATATGCTAAAGCTGGTGGTGGCGTTATAACTGCGGTATCAAAAACTGGAACAAATGAATTTCATGGAACTGCTTTCTTTACATATCGTGAAAAGTCTTTGAATGCAAGGGGACCATTTGAAACTGCAAAGCCGAACTTTAAACGTTTTCAAACTGGTGTGAGCTTAGGTGGTCCAATTATAAGAGACAAACTTCATTTCTTTGTATCCTATGAAGGAACTTCGCTTGATAAATTTGCAACTGTCACAGTTGGTCAGCAATTTGCACAATATGCTGGAACATTTAAGGTTCCATTTGCTGGTCATGTTGGGGTGGCGAGATTAACATTTCAACCTACAGCTAATCACTTTCTTGATTTCAGCTATTACGGGAGATTTGATAAAGACCATATTGGCGTCGGCGGTTTATCTGTTTATGAAAGAGGACGACTTTTCTATAACAGAGTTTATAACTATGTCTTGAAGCATCAATATATAATTTCGCCTAATTTAATGAACGAGGCAAGAATTAATTTCCAGCGCTATAATTGGGAGATTGCAAACATTGCGCCGTTCCCAACGCCTGGTAAAATATACCCAAGTGCATATATTGGAGCTTTTTCACATGCACCGCAGAATTGGTTCCAGGACAGATACGCACTTTACGATGATATAACTTATACCACTGGCAACCATATTATAAAGGGTGGATTTTTCGTTCAAAGGTTAAGATATGAAGCAAATCAAAAACTTTATCTCCATCCGATATTTTATTTCCTGCGTGATACCAGCACGGCTCCATATCAAGCAAGGGTCGGAGTTGGTATACCAACGGTTGAAAAATGGAACACGCAATTGGGTGTGTATATTCAGGACGACTGGGCTGTTACACCGTATCTAACTTTGAATATCGGGATTAGATGGGATTATGAATCAAATATGATAAACAATGATTTTGCAGTTCCAGATACAATAAGAAGAGACTTAAGTCAATTTTTCCCTGCAAAATATTTTTCAACGGGTAAGGATAGAAAACCATATTGGAAAGCATTTCAACCAAGAGTTGGTGTTTCTTATGACATAAGCAAAGAAGGAAAGACTGTGATTTTTGGTGGAGCAGGGATTTATTATGATAGACATGTTTGGAATGTTGCTTCTGATGAGATTTTAAGATACACTTGGAAAGTTTATTATCTTGATTTTGGTCCTAATAGAATTCCTTGGGATGACAGATATTATAACCGTGATGAACTTCTTAATTTAATTGCACAGGGTAGAGTTCCGGCACCCGAGGTGTTTTTGATCCC
>Ga0105162_1001677_pt1 | contig 12413 bp, 10 predicted proteins | sample JNZ201metaG_FD_81532 | JGI IMG/M metagenome (GOLD analysis project Ga0105162, IMG submission 81532) | Hot spring microbial communities from Jinze hot spring, China to study Microbial Dark Matter (Phase II) - JNZ 20120812A | ecosystem: Environmental > Aquatic > Thermal springs > Hot (42-90C) >...
GAAAAATGATAATTTGTTTTGATTGCCTTCAAAAAATTGAAAAAGTTGAATCAATTGATATTGAGAAAAGTTTTAAAGTAAAATTTGGTGAAAATGGATTTGTGAAAAAGGCGTTTTCATGCTTTCATTTTAAAGATGAAGGAATAATCCAAACACTAATTCACGAGCTTAAATATCAAAATAAACGTTCAATAGGAATTCTTCTTGGTGAGATCGTTGGGAATTCAATCAAAGATGATGAAGATTTTTTGAGAGCTGATGCTTTGATACCTGTCCCGCTTCACAAAATTAGACTTAGAGAGCGAGGTTACAATCAAAGTGAGTTAATTGCAGAAGGGATAAGTAAAGTCATCGGCGTAAAAGTAAACAACCATATATTATTTCGCTCAAGGAACACGCAGACACAGACAAAGTTAAATTTTGAGGAACGAAAGGAGAATGTGAAAGATGCTTTCTTTGTTAGAGAAAAAGATAAAAAGTTTGTGCAAGGTAGAAAATTTATAATCGTTGATGATGTTATAACGACTGGATCAACTGTTAATGAATGTGCAAAAGCTTTAATTCAATCAGGTGCGTCGGAGGTTCTTGCTTTATCCGTTGCAATCGCAGGTTAATCAAGATGTGAAAGTTCTTTAAGGATTTTATTTGCAATTATTATCTTTTGAATTTCGCTTGTTCCCTCACCAATGGTTAAAAGTTTCGCATCTCTATAAAGTTTTTCAACGGGATATTCTTTTACATAACCATAACCTCCATAAATTTGAACTGCTTCATTTGCACATTTCACCGCAACTTCACTTGCGTAATACTTTGCCATTGAAGCATAAAGCGAATAATCTTTGCCCTGATCTTTAAGATAAGCTGCTTTGTAAGTTAACAATCTTGCTGCTTCAATTTGCGTCGCCATATCCGCAAGTTTCCACTGGATTGCCTGAAACTCCGCAATATATCTTCCGAATGCTTTTCTTTCCTTTGCATATTTTAAGCTCAATTCAAGCGCTCCCTGAGCAAGCCCGACGGAAAGAGCTGCTATTCCAATCCTTCCACCAGCAAGAATTTCCATCGCCTGCCTATAACCTTGACCTTCTTCACCGATTAAATTTTCTGCAGGAACTTTGCAATTGTCAAATGCAAGGGAACAAGTTTCACTTGCACGCATTCCGAGTTTATCTTCCTTTTTCCCAACAATCAAACCTTCATAACCTTTTTCAAGGATGAATGCTGAAATTCCATTTTTCCCCTTGCTTTTGTCCGTAACCGCCATCACGACGATGATTTCAGCGCTTCCACCGTGAGTTGTAAAAATTTTATTGCCATTGATGACATAAAAATTATTTTCCTTTACAGCGGTTGTCAAAAGATTCGCAGCGTCGCTTCCTGCTTGTGGTTCTGTCAAAGCCCACGCACCTATCTTTCTACCAGTGCAAAGATCAGGAAGGTATTTCTCTTTTTGTGTTTCATTCCCGAACATAAAAATATGATTTGTGCAAAGCCCATTGTGTGCGGATACACTTAAACCAATTGACGGATCAACTCTGCTTATCTCCTCAATTATCACAACATAATCAAGATAGCTCAACCCCGCACCTCCATATTTTTCTGGAAATGTTATTCCGAGAAACCCTATCTCACCAAGTTTTTTCATCAGCTCAATTGGAAATTCCCCCGACTGGTCAAATTTTTTGACATTTGGCGCTATCTCATTTTCTGCAAAATCACGAGCAAGTTGCTTTACTTGCTTCTGAGTTTCAGTTAAATAGAAATCCATAGCTTTGAACCTTTTGAGTTTGTTTTTATTTTCGGAGCTTTTGGCTCCTTTATTGTAAAGAATTTTGCTTGTAAAAATGTTTAATGAGTTCCTCAGCTATTTCAATCGGATTTAAATGCGAATTCTCAATGGAACCAACTTTTTCATCAAGCATTTTTTCTCTGTCAAGCGTCCAAAAATTTTCTCTTAACTTCTCCTCAACGATTTCTTTTATTTTAAGTTTCAACTTTTCTTTTCTCCTTCTTTCAAATTCGCCAGTTTTAATCAGAAAGTCACGATGTTTTTTTATAACTTCAAGAAGCGAATCAACCCCTGCACCCGTGCTTGCAACTGTTTTTATAACTTCAATTTCCCATTCATCCCTTCTTTGCCTAAAACTTAACACACTTTTAATTGCATTCACAGCCACATCAGCTCCTTCTCTATCGCTTTTGTTAAGGACAAATATATCGGCTATCTCCATCAATCCTGCTTTCATCGCTTGAATTGAGTCGCCAGATTCAGGGACTAAAACAACCACAACTGTATCAGCAGCTTTTACTATATCAAGTTCGGATTGCCCAACTCCAACCGTCTCAAAAATTATATACTCAAATCCACCAGCATCAAGTATATCTCCCGCCTCAATTGCTTTCTTACTTAATCCTCCCAAACTTCCACGCGTTGCCATACTTCTTATAAATACACCCTCATCAAGTGTTAAGTCGCTCATTCTTACTCTATCGCCAAGCAAAGATCCACCTGTAAATGGACTTGTTGGGTCAACCGCGATTATTCCAACTTTTTTGTTTTCGTTTCGTAGAAGTTTCGTCAGTTGAAAAACAAGTGTGCTTTTGCCTGCGCCCGGTGGTCCCGTGATTCCAATTTTGTAAGCTTTTCCAGTGAATTTGTAAATTTTTTTCAAAAGTTGCTCTGCATCCGGATGTTCGTTTTCAACAAGTGAAATTGCTTTTGATAAAGCTCTAAATTCACCTTTTGTTAATCTATCAACAAGTTCAACCACAGACATTAGGACTTAAATTTATTTTTGAAAAACTCAACCGTCAACTTTAATCCTTCATCAAGCGAAACCTCCGGCTTCCAGCCGAGAACTTTGTTTATCTTCTCATAACTTATAACACTTCTTCTCTGCTCTCCTGGTTTCGCGGGTCCATGAACTTCATCGCAATTTGCTCCAGTCAAATTTTTTAATTTATGAAAAAGCGTATTCACATCTGTTTCAATTCCCGTTCCAATGTTGAAAACATCCGACTTATCATAATTCAAAGCCAGAACATTTGCCCTTACGACATCACCTACATAGGTGTAATCTCTCGTTTGAAGCCCATCTCCATTTATTATTGGTTGCTCCCCTTTCAACATTTTACTTGTAAAAATTGCCACAACTCCTGCTTCGCCGTGTGGATTTTGTCTTGGTCCATATATGTTGGCATATCTTAAAACAACATAATTTAAGCCATGGACTTCCTTGTAAAAATAAAGATATTTTTCAACGGTCAATTTTGCCACGCCATAAGGTGAAAGAGGTCTTGTCGGATGCTCCTCATCTGCTGGGAAATAATCCTGCTCCCCGTAGATTGCTCCGCCTGTTGATGCAAAAATAAATTTCTTGACACCATATTTAACACACAACTGCAAAAGGTTCAAACTCCCAATTATATTCACATCTGCATCATAAATTGGGTCTTCAACTGACTTTCTTACATCCATCTGTGCAGCGTGATGATTGACAATGTCAATTTTTTCGCTCTTAAAAATTTCCTCAATCTTTTTATCTCTTATGTCCATTTGATAAAACTTCGCCTTCGGATTCACATTTTCAATAAATCCAGTTGATAAGTTATCAACAACAATAACATTATGCCCGAGTTCAATGTAAGAATCAACAACATGTGAACCGATAAAGCCAGCCCCGCCAGTTACAAGTATGTTCATTTAACCTCCCTTTTGTTTTTTAAAATTGTTTGCATTTCTTTGATGACATCTTCAATTGCTTCCTCAAGTAATTTAATCTCTCTTTTTACAGCATCAAAATTTCCCGAATAAAGCATCTCACTTATTCCGGGCAATGGTTGAGAGCCATAGCCAAGATAATAACCTGGTGCATAAATTCTATGCTTATACCAATCACGATTTGGAAGTCCAGATTTTCGTGTAAATTTCTGCTCAATTTTTTGTAGCTCAATTTTTACGAGCGAATTTCTGATTCTAAAAAGTGAATCGGCATAAATTTTAAATAATTTCAATTTTTCCTTTACACTCGCAAAATCAATTCCATTAGATTTCAACTTTGCACCATAATTTTTCTCAATTTGATTCACATATTTTTCCACCTCATCTGCATAATCAACATAGTTAAACGGCAAATAATCTGCCGAAGATAACCTCATCAGAGCAATTCCAACAATTTTACACATCGTTTCATGATATTTGAAAGTTGGGTCGCAAAAGTTTTTCATCCAATAAAAATTGTCAAGTTGGGAGTGATAAACTCCGTATGGACCTGTAAATCTCATATCAATTGACGGAATTCCGGCGTAATCAAGAAATGCGGTATAATCAGAACCACTTCCCAATCTTCCAATTTTAATGCGAGCTGTATCAGGTGGATTTGAAGATGAATTTTTATTCTGATTTTTCCACGCTTCAACGAAGATACTGTTCCCAGTTTCTGGATCATCAACAGATTTTATAACTTCTTCAATGAAACGGTCAAGCGATGGAACAGCGCTTGCTCCGAAATTTTTACCTGAAACAGCAACATCAACATTTATATAAGCGATCGCATTTTTAACCAAGTCATTGTAGTTATCTTCAACCCACTCTGTTGAGCCGATTAAACCGTATTCTTCCGCATCCCACGCACAAAATACGATGCTTCTTTTTGGTCTCCATCCGCTTTTCACAAGTTCAGAAAGAGCTCTTGCAGTTTCAAGCATCACCGCAGTTCCACTGTTTGGATCAACAGCACCATAAACCCACGCATCGTGATGATTCCCGAAGATAATTTTTTTCTCCGGCTCTTCAAATCCACGCAATTCAGCAACAACATTCTTTATCTGTCTTATTTTCCAGTTTGATTTAATTTTCATTTTGACCTTTGCTGGACCAGGTCCAGTGTGATACGCAAAAGGTAATCCACCTTGCCATTCCTCCGGAACTACGGGACCGGATAAATTTTCAAGAATTACCTTTGCAATTCCGTAAGATACAGGCATCGTTGGAACTTTGGGCAAACTTTTCGCCTGTTCAGGCGAAATTCTCTTCGCATCTTTTGTCGCTGGATATCCGGGCGTGAGTGGATCACCAGGATACTCAAACATATAATAAATGCTTCCTCTTTGAACCGCTCCCTCAGGTCTCCAAGGTCCACGAGGATAAACATCACCTTTCATATAGCCATCATCCATAGGGTCAGAATAAATAATCAACCCGATTGCCCCATTTTCTTCCGCGACTTTCGCTTTTACACCTCTAAACGACTTACCATACCTTGCCATCACAATTTTCCCCCGAACATCAATTCCAAGTTCTTTTAACTTCTCATAATCCTCAGGCAAACCATAATTAACATACACAACCTGTGCTTCAACTTCTCCATCAGGAGAGTATGCGTTGAAAAATGTAAAGATATTATCATCGTAAGTATCTTTATCCCAAAGCCATGATGTTTCTTTTAAGTCAAATTTTATCCTGCTGGGTTGCGTCATTTCAAGCACAACCTCCTCTGGATAAGGAAGATAAGCCCAATAATCAACGATTTTTGAATTCAATCCGTATGATTTGAAAACGCTATCTATATAAAAAGCAACCTTATAACCCGCTTCACTCCCCGCAGGATGTGGTTCTTCCGTCAGAATAAATAGATGTCTTTCACAATTCTGAGATTTTGGAATGCTCAAAAACTTCTTCTCCCATTCAATCTGTCTTTGGGTATTTTCCCCGAGGAAACCTGTTAAGTTCTGTGCTTGAATTACAAATGAGATAAAAACTAAAAGAAACGATACCCTTTTCATTTCAAGTCTTTTTGTAGGAATTTAAAAAATTGAAAAGATAAAATCAACCCCTAAAACCATGGACTTAGTTCAATTCTTCTTAATCCAAATTGATGAGCAAGTTTTATCGCTTCTCTATATTCCTGAACCGTTATTCTTCGTGCCAGTTCTGGTTTTAGAAAAGCATTGAAATAAGGTCTATATTGTGCCATAATGTTAACATAAGTATCCTTTGAAATCTCGTTTGCAATAAACTCAAAAACCTTTGCCGAACCTGCTATATTATTTGGAAGGACAAGGTGACGAACAAGCAAACCTTTCACTGCTATACCATCAGATATTTCAAGGTCTCCAACCTGTCGCCACATTTCTTTCACTGCTGGGCGAACAACATCCCAGTAATCTGGAACACCTGAATATCTCAAACCATTTGCGTTATCAGAATACTTTATATCAGGCATGTAAATATCAACGATCCCTTCAAGCAACTTCAAAGTTTCAACTGACTCATACCCACCACAATTATAAACGATTGGAACTTTTAATCCCTTTTTAACTGCAATCCAAATGGCTTCAACGATTTGCGGAACATAATGCGTGGGCGTTACAAGGTTAATGTTATGGCAACCCAATCTCTGAAGATAAAGCATTGAATCAGCAAGTGTTGAGACATTGATAATCTCACCAACTTTAAATCTGCTTATTTCATAGTTTTGACAATAAATGCAATTCATATTACAACTTGCGAAAAAAATCGTCCCCGACCCATGACTTCCTACAAGACACGGCTCTTCGCCAAAGTGCGGGTGAACCCCGGAAATTATGATTTCGCTTCCAACTCTACATTTACCCTTTTTTCCCGAATATCTATTCACATGACAATTCCTCGGACAAAGCGTGCAATCGCTTAGAATTTGTTTTAAAATCTCAACCCTTTCTTTTAAAATCCCTTTTCGTTCTAATTCAATATATCCTGGCTCATATGTTTGCGCTTTAACTTGCATAGCCAGTTAGGCAAATTAATTAACATCCCCCGGGAAACCCGGGGGATCGTAGTTATGATGTTGGTTTAGTTAAAGCACCCCAGAATCCAAGAACAATGAGAATAATACCAACTATGATTGGGTTAGCAATTCCTTGTAAGCCAGAAATATAAGCGCAGATACCAAGCCAAATCCCTGCTATACCAATAATTGCTGAGAAAATTTTCAGCAAACCTTTAATAGGGCTTACAAATACCCAAAGACCAAGTGTGAATGAAAAAATACCCGTTAAGAGATACAAAATTTCAAAGTTTTCTTTGTTGACACTAATCCCCATTAAACCTGAACCAAGAAGAAGCCATAATCCCACAATGAAGGTTGCCCAAAATTGCCACATGGCGGATCCTCCCCTTTAATTTTTTTATTTTCTGAAATGCCCGTTTTTAACGGGCAAAATTTTCTTTGCAACATTGTGGACATGTTTCGCTTTACAAATTTTTTATCTATTTCAATGATGTTCAAATTTGATTTTTTCCCGTTTTTTCCTCAAATTCAATAAAAAAATCTGGCGATAGATGAGCAACCCTGAATACTATCAGCTCTTCGGAATCCGTGAGTATAAACCAAACTACGCACTTCACATTTTTCTCTTTGTGATCACATTTTTCACCGTCACACTGGCGGGTGTTCAATGGGTACTTAAAGATCCATTTGAGTTAAGTAATTTGCACTATGGTTTGCCTTATTCACTTTCAATTCTCTTTATAATTGCATCGCATGAATTTGGGCACTATTTCGCTGCAAAGAAACACGGCGTGACAACAACTCTTCCATTCTTTATCCCATTCCCCCCAATTCCATTTGTTTTAAACTTTGGAACCCTTGGTGCGGTTATACGAATAAAATCTTTAATCCCAAACAGAAAAGCTTTATTTGACATCGGCGTCGCAGGACCAATTGCCGGTTTTATAGCAACACTTCTTGTGTTAATTTACGGCTTTGAAAATTTACCTGACATTGAGTATCTCTATCAAATTCACCCTGAATATCGTTTTCTTCCTTCTCTACCAAAAGGAGATTTAACTTTTGGAGATACACTCCTCTTCTTCTTTTTCAGAAAATTATTTTCAATTTTGAACCCGGATGCCTTTATTCCACCGATGAATGAGATTTACCACTATCCTTATCTTTGTGCAGGATGGTTTGGTCTTCTGGTAACTGCGATGAATTTAATTCCAGTAGGTCAGCTTGATGGAGGACACATTATCTTCGCAATGTTTGGTGATAGGCATAAATACATTGCACGTGGATTTTTTTACAGTTTGATCTTTTTCGGTCTTTTTGGAATTTTTGAGCAAAACCTTGGCTGGCCAGGTTGGCTTGTGTGGGCTTTCGTTCTGTATTTTATAGTAAAAATTGAGCATCCACCAATTGGAACATTCGGAATGCTTGATAAAAAACGAAAAATAATCGGATGGATTACGATTTTAATTTTCTTTCTCTCAATATCACCCGTCCCAATCACAATAAAATGAGTCGCTAAATGAAAAAGGCATTTTTCTTTCTATGCGCTGTTTTAATTTACGCCTGTAAAGATTCTGATTTGGGCTTTATTGATGTCAATTTTTCAAATCCACCGATTGTTAAAAACTTAAAAGTTGAACCTCAAAAAGTAAATCTTGACACAATCATAATTGGAGGTGAAAAAAATCCCGAAGACACACTCAATATAACATTTAAACTCACCGCAACTGTCATAGACAAAGACGGACAGATGGACATCGCAGAAACTTTATATCAAATTTTAAATCCGTTAAGAGGTGCGATTTTAAAAAGTGGCAAATTGAATAGAGTTAACGATTCAACTTTTTATGGAGAACCGAATTTTAAAATTAAAAGGAAAGAAAGTGGAATTTATTTTGTCAAGGTTTATTCTGTTGATAAATCTGGAATTTCGGGGAATGAAGTTTATTTTAGTTTTGAAGTTTATCGTGGCAATCGTCCGCCAGTTATTTCAGAACTTAACGCACCTGATACAGTTTTCCTGCAATCTCAAACAGTTCTAATAAAAATGACAATTAAAGCAACCGACCCAGACGGAGATAACGATATAAAAACTGTTCAATTTAACTCATTTAAACCAGATGGTTCTCCATCGTCCGGAAATCCATTCAGAATGTATGATGACGGCAATGCAAGCGGAATTAGCGGTGATGATAAAGCTGGTGATGGAATTTACTCAATTATAATCCAACTACCACCGAGCACGCAAAAAGGCAGATATAGATTTGAATTTCAAGCGATAGACAGAGCAAATGAAACAAGTAACATCATAACACACTTTTTGACTGTCCTATGAGGATAAAACTGGTTGTGTTAATTTTTTGCCTTTTAAATTTTTCGTTCTCGCAATTAAAACTTAGCTATGAATTTAACGCACAAAGTTTATCAAATTTGCCAGCTGGAAATATCATCACAAATTTGTGTGCTTGTGGCGATACAATCTGGGTTGGTTCAAGTAAAGGTTTAAGCAGAACAACCGACGGCGGACGAACATGGAAAAATTATTATCAAACTCCTGAATTTGGAACAAGCAAAATATCTGCAATCGCTTGTAAGAATGGTGTTATCTGGGTTGCAACCGCAAGGACTGTTAAAATAGATAACAATCAATTTCCCGAAGGGCTTGGCTTATTGTATTCAACCGACGGAGGAGAAACTTGGACCAAAATAGAACAACCAATTGACACAAGAACCGACACGATTGAAATATACGGAATTAATCAACTAAAAACTTTGCCCATAACGACAACGATAAATAACATAACTTATGATATTGCGATTACAAAGGACGCCGTCTTCATTGCTTCATTTGCAGGTGGATTGAGAAAATCAACTGATATGGGAAAAACTTGGCAAAGGGTTGTTTTACCACCTGACTTTTTAAATCAAATTAGCCCTGACGAAAATCTAAATTTTGAGCTTGATCCTGTCAAAAATTACAATCACCGTGTTTTTTCAGTTATCGCCGTTGATGACTCAATTATATGGGTTGGAACTGCGGATGGAATAAACAAATCAATAGACGGAGGCAAAACTTGGATAAAATATAACCACCAGAATCAAACATCGCCAATTTCTGGAAATTTTGTCGTTGCCCTTGGAAATCAAAAAATTAAAAATGGAAATGAATACAAAAACATAATCTGGGGTGCGACAATTAACGCAAATGATCCAGATGAGTATAAAGCATTGAGTTTTTCAGAAGATGGTGGAAACACTTGGCGTGTCACACTCATTGGTGAATTTGTTCACAATCTTGATTTCAGGGATTCTATTGTTTACGCTGTCAGTGACAATGGACTTTGGCGGACAACGAATTTCGGACAAACTTGGGAAAAAGCGGGAAAAATTGTTGATTTATCCTCACATCAATCAATTAACACAAATATCTTTTATTCAATTGCTGTTCAAGGCGATACAATCTGGGCTGGAAGTGCAGATGGGCTTGTAAAGTTCTCCGATTCAGAAACTTTTGGCAGCAACTGGAAAATTTTTAGGGCTTATGAAAAAGTTTCGGGAACTGAAAAAACATATGCTTATCCGAACCCATTTTCCCCATGGAATGAAGTAGCAAGAATTCACTATAGCGTTGAAAATCCCCAAAGCAAGGTTACAATTGAAATTTTTGATTTTGGAATGAGAAAAATTAAAACTTTAATTATGAATGCTCCACGAACAGGAAAAAGAGAATATGATGAGGTCTGGGATGGTAAAGATGATGAAGGAAATGTTGTCCCGAATGGAGTTTATTTTTATAGAGTTAAAATAGACGAAAAAGAACTATATGGCAAAATACTCGTTGTCCAGTAAAATAATTTTTTTGCTTTTATTTCTTTTTTCAACAGTTAAAGCACAGAATCTTTCAATTGCTTCATTTTCACGACTTGGATTTGGCTCACGAGGGATTGCGCTTGGAAATGCTATGGGCTCTGTTACTTATGGTGAAGTTACGGGATATTATAATCCCGCTGTTTTACCATTTGCAAATTTGAAAAAAGCATCACTTACAATTGGAATTCTTTCACTTGACCGAAATCTTGATTTTCTTCATTATACTCAATCTCTTTACCCAACCGCTGGATTTTCAATTTTTTTAATTCGTGCTGGGGTAAAAAATATAGAAGCAAGAGATGCGGATGGATATATCATTGAAAATCTTAACACAAGCGAATATCTTCTCGGTTTCTCGTTTTCAAATAGAATTGTTAACAAATTGTCAATCGGCATATCTTTAAAATTTTACTACAATAAACTATACCACGAGGTTAAATCGCAAACCCTTGGGATTGATTTCGGAACTTTGTTTCAACTTAACGATAATATATCTTTTGCATTTTCCATACATGATTTAAACTCTGGCTATAAATGGGATTCATCAATAATTTACCAAGAGAAAGGACGCACATTTACAGAAAAATTTCCTGTGACGAAAAGATTTTCCGCATCATATGTTCTAAAAGATATTTTACTTTTCTCCGCTGATTTAAATGTCATCGGCGTTGAAAAGAAATTTAATTTTGGAACTGAAATTTTCCCTTTGTATTTTTTATCAAAACAGTTTAAAAATATAGCAAGTAATTTTTGCATCAGAGGAGGCGTTGAATTTTTTGACTATGTTCGTTTTTCAACTGGCTTCGGGATAAGTCGTAAAGTTGGAAATTTCACTTTTACATTTGACTATACTTATAAATTTGAAAGATATGCACCATCTGGAATTCAATTCTTAACAATTGGAATAGAAATTTAAAGTTCAAGATTTTATGTTGAGAGTCATAACGATACTTCTACTGCTTGTTAATCTGTTATACGCAGGTGGGAAAACCGGATTTGGATTTTTAAATATCGGTGTTGATGCAAGAGTAATTGCCCTTGGTGACGCTGGCGTTGCACTTCAAAATGGAGTTCAAAGTATATACTACAACCCCTCTGCAATTTCTTCATTGACAAAACCAGAGATAGTATTCACATATAAAAACTGGCTTGTTGATGGAAAGATTATTCACAGCTCCTTTGGAATTCCCTGGAAATTTATTAACATTGGATTCAGTTTAACCTCATTCACGATTTCAAACATAGAGATACGCAATAGACCTGGAAAACCTGAGGGGACATTTGCATTCCGAAATTTTGCCTTTGCTTTTACAATATCACCGAGTGTTAAATCACCTTTAAAATTTGGCTTAACCACAAAATATATCTTTGAAAAAATTTTCATTGATGAAGTTTGGAACCTTGCTTTTGATTTAGGTTTAGCTTATAAGATTGAACATTCAAAAATTGAAATAAACACAGGGGCATCAATAAAAAACCTTGGCAGAGGGAAAACCTTTAGACAAAGTAAAACTTACTTGCCAACAACTGGAGCATTAGGAGCAGCTATTTCTTATGCTCCCTTTAATTCAAGTGAGATAAAGCTCTTACTTTGTACTGAATTTAGGCATAGATTCGTGGAGAATTTAAATTCCTCCGGTTTTGGTCTTGGGGTTGATTTGGGCATGTTTTCTATTTACAGTGGATACGAATTTGGAGGACAATTCAAATCTGTTGGCTTTGGATTTGGAATTAATCTAAACAGGTTTTCTTTAAATTATGCCTTTTCACCAC
>Ga0105162_1001678_pt1 | contig 12412 bp, 14 predicted proteins | sample JNZ201metaG_FD_81532 | JGI IMG/M metagenome (GOLD analysis project Ga0105162, IMG submission 81532) | Hot spring microbial communities from Jinze hot spring, China to study Microbial Dark Matter (Phase II) - JNZ 20120812A | ecosystem: Environmental > Aquatic > Thermal springs > Hot (42-90C) >...
AGAAAGAAAAAAGGATCAACACAGAATTTAAAGGATACACAATTTTTGAGAGAAAAAATAAAAGAAGCAGAAAATCTTTTAAAAGCTCTTGATAGTAGATATTCTAATCTTTATAAAGTAGGGAGTACCATTTTAAAATATCAAAGAGAATTTTTGGAAAAGGGAATAAAATTTTTAAAACCTTTAACCTTAAAAGATGTTGCAGAGGAGACCCAATTGCATGAATCTACAGTAAGTAGAATTATAACTCATAAATATGTTCAAATTCCAGAGGGTATAATTCCATTAAAATTCTTTTTTTCCTCAGGTTATAAAAGCTTAAAGGGAGAAAATCTATCTGCCAAAGCTGTAAAAGATTATATTAAGGAGATAATTGAAACTGAAAATCCAGTTAAGCCTTTAAGTGATAATTCTATAGCTAAAATTTTAAAAGAAAAATATGGGATAAAAATTGCGAGACGTACTGTAACTAAATACAGAGAAGAAATGAAAATTCCCTCAATTAAGGAAAGAAGAAAGAAAATATTTTAAAAATGGAGGTTTATTACAAGGAGGTTATGAGATGATAGACTTTAATTTTACTTTTAAAGGCATTGAGTCTTCGGAAGCAATTAAAAATTATGCAGAAAGAAAATTTAGAAAATTTGAAAAATATTTTGATGGTCCAGTAAATGTGCAGATAGTATTTAAAAGAGAAAAGTTTAGAGAAATTGTAGAGGTGATCATAAATGGAGATGGTGAGCAAATAGTTACAAAAGAAGAAACATCTGATATTTATGAAGCCATAGATTTAGCCTATGAAAGTTTAGAAAAGCAAGTAAAAAGATTCAAAGAAAAAAAGAAAGAATTTAAAAAAATTAAAAATGTAGAACCCGTTCTTTCTGAATTAGAAGAAAAATATGAAATTAGAACTATAGAAGTTAATCCTATGACTACCCAAGAGGCTTTAGAATGGTTTGAAAAAAGTAAAGATAGCTTTTTGCTTTTTTATAATACTGATTTTGAAAAAATTTGTTTAATCTATTTAGAGGGAGAAAAACCTGTTGTTGTTATTCCTGAATTGTCCTAAGTTCTAATGCATATAGTTATAATTACAGGTCTTTCTGGATCTGGTAAAAGCACAGCTTTAAAAGCTTTTGAAGATCTGGGATATTTAGCTATAGATAACTTTCCAATCAGACTTCTTATTCAATTTCTTAAAGAAGTAGAAGAAAGTCTGGAAAATAAAAAAATAGCTTTAGTAATAGATATAAGAGATAAATACTTTTTAAAAGAATATCCAGAGGTTTTTGAAAAACTTAAGAAAGAAAAATATTCTTTTGAAATTCTTTTTTTAGAAGCAAGTACAGATGTAATTGTAACTAGATTTAACCAGACAAGAAGACCGCATCCTTTAATAAATGAAGAAATTTCTGGTTTAGAATTAGCTATAAAAAAGGAAAAAGAACTTTTGTTTGATTTAAAAGAATTAGCTACTTTAATTCTTGATACCTCCCATTTTAATGTTCATCAATTAAGAAATGAGATATTTAGACTTTATAGAGGAAGAAAAGACACAAAAGATTTGGTTATTCATTTAATTTCTTTTGGTTATAAATACGGGATCCCCTACGAAGCTAACTTTTTATTTGATGTAAGAACTTTGCCTAATCCTTATTTTATTCCTACACTTAAATCATTAACTGGAAGAGAAAATAAAGTAAAAGAATATCTATTAAATTCTTTTTATACCTTAAAATTCATAGAATATTTAGAGTCTTTTCTTAATTGGTTAATACCTATTTATTTAAAAGAAAACATGCGTCTTTTAACTATTGGAATAGGTTGCACTGGTGGGAGACATAGGTCCCCGGCTATAGTAGAAATTTTAAAAGAAAAATTGGAAAATAAATATTCCAATATAGATATAATTATAACTTATAGAGATATTGAAAGGGATGTTATTAATTAGAGAGGCTGAAAGTAAAGATCTTGATCAGGTTTATCAGTTAGAAAAAAATTTGTTTAAAGATTTTTGTTGGACTCCATCTCAAATATTAAAGGAATATGAAAATGAATTTTCAAAAATATGGTTATTAGAAGAAAAAAATGAAATAATCGGATATTTAATTCTTAGAGAAGTAAAACCAGAGGTGGAAATATTAAGAATAGGAATTAAAAAAGAATTTCAACATAAAGGAAAAGGAAGTTATTTTCTTAAAGAATTGATAGATTTTTATAAAAAAAAAGGAATAAAAAAAATATTTCTGGAAGTTAAAATTTCTAATTCACCTGCCTACAATTTTTATAAAAAAATGGGGTTTAAAGAAATTTATAAAAGAAAAAAATATTATGATAAAGAAGATGGTATAGTAATGGTAAAAGAAATTAATAATGAAGGGATATATTATGATAAAAGTAGGGATTAACGGATTTGGTAGAATAGGAAGACAAATTTTGAGAGCTAAATTAAAGTATCCAGAGTTTAATAATTTCGATATAATTGCTATAAATGACTTGGCTTCATCTGAAATGTTAGCTTATTTATTAAAATATGACAGTGTATTTGGTAAACTTCCTTATGAAATAAAGGCAGAGCAAAATTATATAATAATAAATAATAAAAAAATAAGAATATTTCAAGAATCTCAGCCTGAAAAGATTCCATGGAATGAAGAAAAAGTTAATTATGTAATAGAAGCAACAGGAAGGTTTACAAATGCCAACGAAGCAAGAAAACATTTGTTAAAAGGAGCTAAAAGAGTAATTATTACTGCACCAGCTGTAAATGAAGATATTACTATAGTAATGGGAGTAAATGAACACTTATATGAACCTTCTACACATTTTGTTATTTCTACCTCTTCATGTATCTCCAATTCTGCAACAGTTGTATTAAATTTGTTAATGAAGTTTTATAATATAGAAAAATGTTTTTTAACAAGTGTTCATGCTTATACTAATACCCAAAGACTCCTTGATATGGTTCATCCTACTGATTTTAGAAGATCAAGAGCTGCAGGGTTAAATATGGTCCCTGTAGGTGTTGATTTTAATACTATAGAAAAAGTTATTCCAGTATTGAGAAATAAAATTGACGGAGTTTGTATAAGAGTTCCTATTCCTTCAGCATCTTTAAATGACCTTTGTATTTTAATAAAAGAAAATACTAATTCAGCTAAAGTAAACACACTTTTTAAAGAAAATCAAAATAAATATTTAAGATATACTGAAGAGCCTATAGTTTCCTCAGATATAATTGGAGATCCTCATAGTGCTATTATTGATGGACTTTCTACTAAAGTTATAGGAGATAATTTGATAAAAATATTAGCTTGGTATGATAATGAATGGAGTTATGCTTTAAGAATTTTAGATTTGATTAAATATATAGCAGAGAAAGAAATTTAAATTAAGCTTTAAATTGTATAACTCATTATTTATATTAATATTAACTGTAAAAGAAAAACAGATTTTGATTATTCTCATAATAGCTTTTTAGGTTTAGCAAAATTTGTAATAAATTGTAGGAGGTGCAAAAATGAAATTAGGTATTAATGGATTAGGACGGATAGGTAAGCTTACCTTATGGCATCATGTAGCAAGAAAGTATTTTAAAGAAATAGTGGTAAATGTAGGAAGAGAAGTGGGAACTTCTTTTTCTGATATTGCAAATTATATAGAAAAAGACAGTACCTATGGTTGGTTACCTGTTTATTTATATGGACACAAAAGTAAAAGAGTTATTGAAAATTTAGATGAAAAAGAAGGAATTATGTATATAGATGGAATAAAAGTAAAAATTTTAAGAAAAACAAGAAATCCTAAAGAGATTGATTGGCAATCAGAAGGGGTAAAATTGGTGGTAGAATGTTCTGGTAAATTTAGAGATCCTAATATAGATCCTGAAAATCCTAAAGGTTCAGTTAGAGGACATTTATTAGCAGGGGCAGAAAAGGTCATAGTTTCAGCTCCCTTTAAAATAAAGGATAAAGAAAAAGGAATACCTGAAGATGCTATTACTATAGTATATGGAATTAATGAAGATATGTATCAACCTAATAAACATACCATTATTTCTGCAGCTTCCTGTACCACTACTTGTTTAGCTTATATGATGAAACCTTTATTAGATTATTTTGGAATTGAAAGAATTCTTTCTGCCTCCATGATAACTGTTCATGCAGTTACAAGTTCTCAGGTAGTGTTGGATAGACTTCCTCAAGAAGGTAAAAAAGATGTAAGAAGAATGAGAAGCATTTTAAACAATATTATATTAACTACTACAGGAGCAGCTGAAGCCTTGGGTCTTGTAATTCCAGAAATGCAAAAAATTGGTTTTATTGCAGAAAGTGTAAGAGTACCTTTAAATACAGGAAGTTTAATAATTCTTAATGTTAATATCCAAGACGAAAGTTTAGAAAACCGTATTACTAAAGATCTTATAAATAAGATATATGAAGAGGTAGCCTCTACTAAGTATAAGGACGCTTTAATTTTCACCATGGAACAAAATGTTTCTTCAGACATTATAGGATATCCTAGAGCAGCAGCTATAATTGAGGGATCTGAAACAAATGCTATTACTACTTTAGCAAAAGTGGATATTCATAAAGTTCTACCAGAAATAAAACAAACTGTGAATGCTAGTGTAGAAATTCCTATTACTCAAGTTGTGATTTATGGATGGTATGATAATGAGCTCGGATCTTATACTAACTTGATGGGGGATTTGACTGTATTTATTGCAGAAAAAATGAGCTAAAGATTTATGATAAGAAGAAAAGGGAGAGAAATAGCACTTCAAATTCTTTATCAAAAAGAGATAATTAATCTTCCCATAAACGAAGCTATTAAGAATTATAAAGAGCACTTTAATATAAAAAATGAGGAAATTTTAAATTTTGCCGAAGAATTAGTAAAAGGGGTAACAGAAAATATAAAATTTATTGATGAAATTATAAAAAAATATACTCCTTCTTGGCCTTTAGAAAGATTGAATCTCACAGATAAGAATATTCTCAGATTAGCAGTTTATGAAATGTTCTTTAGGCCGGATATTCCTGAAGTAGTTTCCATAGATGAAGCTATTGAATTAGCTAAAATCTATGGTACCGATGATTCTCCATCCTTTATAAATGGAGTTTTAGATAGTATTTACAAAAAAGAAATAAAAAGTAAATTAAGGGATTTCAAAAATGAATAAGAAAAATTTTATTATTACTATAGATGGCCCTGCTGGTTCAGGTAAAACCACTATCGCAAAGATTCTTTCTGCAAAATTAAATTTTTTATTGTTAGAATCAGGGAGTTTATATAGAACAGTAACTTATTTATGGTTAAAATGTCCTCAACCTTTAAATGAATTTTTAAAAAATTTAAAGAAATTTTTTGAACAAGAGATAAAAATAAAACTTTTACCTTCTGGAACAAATATATACTTGGGAAATAAGTTATTAAAAGATGAATTAAAATCAAAGGAAGTAGAGGATAAGGTTTCAGAAATTTCAACCATTAAGGAAGTAAGATTCTTTTTAACTGAATTTATGAGAAATTTAATTAATAAAAAAAATAATAAAAATTTAATAGCTGAAGGAAGGGATATGGGAAATGTGGTATTTCCAGAAGCAGATTTAAAAATATTTTTAACAGCTAAAGAAGAAATTAGAGTTCAAAGAAGATATAAAGAAATAATAGATAGAGAAAAAAGAGAACTCTCATATGAAGAAGTTTTAAATAATATAAAATTTAGGGATAAATTAGATAGTGAAAGAAGTATAGCCCCACTAATCATTCCTGACGGAGCTTATGTAATAGATACTTCATATTTAACTCCTGAACAAATAATAGAAAAGATCTTACAAAAATTAAAAGAAAAATGATGAAAAAGACCAAAAAGATTGGTTTAGAAGAGTTTATTAAAAAAGAAAAAGCCAAAGCAAAAAAACTCAAAAATACAAGATGGTGGAGAAGACAATTAGAAAAAGGAATATGTTATTATTGTAAGAGAAAAGTGAATTCTAAAGAGCTTACTATGGATCACAAAATACCTTTATCTCGAGGTGGAAGTTCGGATAAAATTAATATTGTTCCAGCTTGTAAAGAATGTAATAATAAAAAAAAATATTTACTTCCTTGGGAGTGGGAGGAATATTTAAAAACCCTTAAAGAAAAAGAAAAGGAGAAATAAAAATGTGCGGGATTATAGGTTATATTGGAGAGAGACAAATTATTCCTGTACTTTTAGAAGGTTTAAGAAGATTGGAATATAGAGGATATGACTCTGCTGGAATGGTATTTTTAGATAGTGAGAAAATAAAAGTAATAAAAGTAAAAGGAAGCGTGTTTAATTTGGAAGAGAAAGTATTCACTGAATTTCCTAATAATCCTAAATCTCCTGGACTTGGTCATACAAGATGGGCTACCCATGGAGAGCCCTCTGAAAATAATGCTCATCCTCATCTGGATTGTGAAGGTAATTTAGCTTTGGTTCACAATGGAATTATTGAAAATTATTATGAATTAAAGGATATTCTCATTAAAAAGGGTCATAATTTTAAGTCAGCTACAGACACAGAAGTAATAGTGCATCTTATAGAAGATTTCATAAAACAAGGATTAGATTTAAAGATAGCTTTTGTTGAAGCTATAAGGAGACTTAAAGGAGCCTTTGCTATAGGCCTTATTTCTAAAAAAGAGCCTCAATTTATAATGGTTGCAAGGAATCAAAGTCCAGTAATTATTGGCTTAGGAGAGGGTGAAAATTTTGTAGCTTCAGATATTCCTGCTATTCTTCCTTTTACCAAGAAAGTTTTGTTTTTAAACGACGGTGAGATAGCTATTTTGTATAAAGATAAAGTAGAAATTTTTAATTTAGAAGGGGAAAAATTAAAAAAAGAATCTTTTTGGATTTCTTGGGATCTTGCTTTAGCAGAAAAAGGAGGTTTTCCTCATTTTATGTTAAAAGAAATTTATGATCAACCTGAAGCAATTAAAAATACTTTATTAGGAAGGCTTGATTTAGATTCAGGAGAAATAAATTTTTCAAAAGAGGGATTAACAAAGGAATTTTTGAAAAATATTGAAAAAATTTTTATTGTAGCTTGTGGTACATCTTATCATGCTGGATTAGTAGGTAAATATTTGATAGAAAAGCATTTAAAAATTTCTGTAGAAGTTGATTTAGCTTCAGAATTTCGTTATAGATCTACTTTAATTAATTCCAAAACTTTATTTATAGCTATTTCCCAATCAGGAGAGACTGCAGATACTTTGGCAAGTTTAAGATTGGCTAAACAATTAGGAGCCAAAATTTTATCTATCTGTAATGTTTTAGGAAGTACTATTACCAGAGAAAGTGACCTTGTTCTTTATACTCAAGCAGGTCCTGAAATCAGTGTAGCTTCAACCAAAGCCTTTGTTACTCAAATATTAATTTTTATTCTTTTGGTATTATATACAAAAAAATTGTTTTATGGAGAAAATGAAAAAGATAAAATATCAGCTTTAATAAAATTACCTTCGCTTCTTAAAGATTTTACAGAAAATGTACATTTTCAGATAAAAAAATTAGCTGAAAAATGGTATCGTATAGAAAATTGTTTATTTTTAGGAAGAAATATTTTATATCCCATTGCTATGGAGGGAGCTTTAAAATTAAAAGAAATAGCTTATATTCATGCAGAAGGATATGCAGCTGGAGAAATGAAACATGGTCCTATTGCTTTGATAGAAGAAAATTTTCCAACTATTATTCTTTCTGCTAAAGAAACTGGAATAATTTATGAAAAAACACTTTCAAATGCTGAAGAAGTAAAGTCCCGTAGAGGACCCATTATTGCAATAATTTCAGAAAACTCTGAAGAATTTAAAAAGATTGCTGAAGATTATATAGAAATCCCTTTAACTCATTATGAATTTTTACCTATTTTTTTTGTTATTCCTTTACAACTTTTTGCATATGAAATGGCTACTCTAAGAGGTTGTGATGTAGATAAACCTCGTAATCTTGCAAAAAGTGTAACAGTAGAATAAGGAGGTTAATAGATGGAATGTAGAAAAGATGAAAATTTTAAAAAATGTAATTGTACTTATGAACCCTGTCCTAAAAAAGGAATTTGTTGTGAATGTTTGAGATATCATTTAAAAATGAGACAATTACCTGGTTGTTGCTTCCCTGTAGAATATGAGAAAACCTATAATAGAAGTTTTGAATTTTTTGCTGAGTTAGTAAATAAAGGTAAAATATAAAATGGAAAGTGCAATATTAGCTGAGGAAATTATTAATTATTTAGTTAATAAAAAGGCTGAAGATGTAATCCTTATAGATTTAAGAAAAAAAGTAGATTATGCAGACTTTTTTATAATTTGTAGTGCTCATTCTACAAAACATACTCAAGGACTTTGTGAATTTATAGTGTCTGAAATAGAGAAATTAGGTATTAGACCAATAGGAATAGAAGGATTTGAATTGGGACAATGGATTGTAATTGATTATGAGACTGTAATAGTACACATTTTTTATGAACCTATCAGAAAAATTTATGCTCTTGAAGAGTTATGGGGTGAGTTTCCTTCATCAAAGAAATTTCATTTGGAATCCTTTCATTTTCCAAAATAGTAAGTTTTTTCTCTATAATATCTATTAATAAATCTAAATTTGTTCCTGTTTTAGCAGAAATAGGAATGGCGTTGTATTTGGAAAGAACATTTTGAAACCATTTTTCAGAATAATCTTCTTTTTTTGAAATAAGATCTATTTTATTAAACGCTAAAATTCTTGGGATCTTTATAAGATTCATTTCTTCCAGCATTTTTTCAACTGTCTCAATATGAGTTTCAAAGTCAGGATGAGAAATATCAACTATATGTAAAAGAATATCAGCAGAATAAAGTTCTTCTAAAGTGGCTTTGAAAGCTTTTTTAAGATCTTCAGGAAGATTTCTTATAAATCCTACTGTATCAGAAAGAAGAAATACTTTGTTATTTTTAGTTTTTATAACCTTTGTAATCGGGTCTAAAGTAGCAAAGAGTTTGTTTTCGGCTAAATAATTAGTTTTAGCTAAGGTATTGAGTAAAGTGGTTTTACCTGCATTGGTATAGCCTATTAAAGAAACAACTTTAAGATTAAGTTTTTTTCGTCTTTTTCTTTTGAGTTCCCTTTCTTGAGAAATTTTTTCTAATTCTCTTTCAAGTCTTGCTATTCTTTCTTTTATTCTTCTTCTATCAATTTCAAGTTTTGTTTCTCCTGGTCCTCTTCCTCCTATTCCACCAGTTAATCTAGAAAAAGCATCATCCTTAGCTCTTAATCTTGGAAGAGTATATTTTAATTGAGCAATTTCTACTTGAATTTTTCCTTCTTTTGAACGTGCTCTTTGAGCAAAAATATCAAGAATCAATTGAGTTCTATCAATAACTCGTAAATCTGTAATTTCAGTTAAAGCTCTTACTTGAGAAGGTGTAAGCTCGTTTTCAAATATAAGTAAATTTGCCTTGCTTCTCATAGCTGTAATCATAACCTCTATTAACTTACCTTTTCCTATCACATATTTAGGATCAGGAGAAAGCCTTTTTTGGATAATTTCTCCAACCACATTTACACCTGCTGTTCTTGCTAATTCTTTAAGTTCTTCTATTCTTTCTTCTAAGAGAGAACCATGAGGATCTTTAATAAAGATTAAAAGAGCTCTATCTTTATTTTCATCAATTTCTTTTAAAGGTTTTATTCTTTCCAATTCATTTTCTAAATTTTTGATAAGTTCTAAAAAATTTTCTTTAAGCTCCCACACATAACAGGGTTTATAAAAATAGAAAAGACTTTCTTGGTTTTTTGAAAAAGAAGTTTTAAAAAATTCTGGATCAGGTAAAATATGAGCAATATGGATTTTTCCTGGTTCTCCATTAGGTTTAGTTTCTAAAGCACCAATTAAATCAAGTCTTAATAAAGCTAAATCTAAGAGATCATCTTGATCAAGACCAATTTCTATATTCTTATTGGATTCTTTAATAAGGTGGGTATGGATAAATCTTAATCCTTTAAGTCTGGCAATATGATCACGATAACCTTTTAATTCCGGAATTTCAATTCTATTAAAAGTTCCTACTATTACATAATCTATTTCTCCTTTTCTATTTATTAAAATTCCTATTTGTCTGTTTAATTCAAAGGAAATTTGAGAAATTTCTTTTGCTAACTCATAAGTGATAATAGAGGAAGGTGGAATTTTTTTTCTATATAAACGTTCTAAAATTCTAAATTCACTTGGTTTTAGACCTACTGTATTTCCAAAAACAGTATAACTCATCTACCTCCTAAATAAAAGATTTCTTATATTTAATATAAAGAAAAAATTTTGAATTACAAGATTAAAGTTAGTTAAAAGGTTAATTTTTCAATAAGTAAAAATAAAGCTACTCCAAAAGCCACAGCAGCATTAAGAGATTCTTTTTCTCCATAAAGAGGTATTTCCAAAATTAAATCAGCTTTTGGGAAAATATTATCTTCTATACCTGTAACTTCATTTCCCACTACTAAAGCTAAAGGGAAATCCTTAGATGTAATTTTATGAATAGGGATGCTATCTTTGGTTATTTCTAATATTGCAATTTTAAATCCTCTATTTTTAAAATTTTCAACAGCTTGAAGAGTATTTGGAAAATACCTCCAAGGTACTAAATTAGTAGTCCCGAGTGCAGTCTTTTCTATTTTAGGATTAGGAGGGTAGGGAGTTATTCCACATAAAATAAGTTCAGAAATATATGCACACTCAGCAGTTCTAAACATAGAACCTACATTATAAGCACTTCTTATATTATCTAAAATAGCTACAATAGGAAATCTTTTGTTTGGACGAATTTCTCTCCATTTTTTTAATATTTCTTCACCTTCTAATTTAATCATATTAAGTTTATAATTTTAGCATGTTAGATTATCCTTTCAAATTTCCCAAAATAGAGGCGACTTTTTTAAGAAGAATAAATAGATTTGTAGTTGAGGTAAAAATCGGAAATAAAAAGACTTTGGCATACCTTCCTAATCCAGGTAGATTATGGGAACTTTTATACCAGGGAACTTCAATTCTTTTAGTAAAAAACCAAAATTTTGATAAACTTCCTTATACAGTGTTAGCATGTAAAAAAGAGTTTAATTATATTTTATTACATACTCATTTAACAAATAAGATAATTAAAAAATTAGTAGAAGAGGAAAAATTGATATTTTGGAGAGACTGGAAAGTCTTAAAAGAAGAGCCAAGATTTGAAAATGTTAGATTTGATTTATTGCTCCAAAATAATAAAACTTGGGAAAAAATGATTTTAGAAGTAAAAACTTGCACTCTTTTTGGTCAAAAAATAGCTATGTTTCCTGATGCAGAAACTAAAAGAGGGTCTAAACATATTATAGAATTGATTAAAATTCAAGAACAAAGATTGAAAAGCGGGGTCTTATTTGTAGTAATGAATCCCAATATAAAATACTTTCTTCCTGCTTATCATATAGATTATAAATTTTCTGAAACTCTATTGGAAGCTAAAGATAAAATAGAAGTAAGGGCTATAGCAGTAAAATGGGATAAAAGCTTTACTTATGTAGAGGAAATAAAAAATCTTGTTATTCCTTTTAAATTCTTAAATAAAATAGAAGATAAAGGAATTTATCTTCTATTATTTAATATTAAAAATAAAGAAAAAATTAGAATAGGTGGGTTAGGGAAGTATATTTTTAAAAAAGGCTATTACATTTATGTAGGTTCAGCAATGAATAATTTAACTAAAAGAATCCAAAGGCATCTAAGAAAAAATAAAAAACTCAGATGGCATATAGATTATTTACTTTCCAAAGCCCAAAATATAAAAGTTATTCCTATAAGAACTTTTTTAAAATGGGAATGTGAAATAGCAGAAAAATTAAGTTTTCTTTCAGATGAAATTTTTTTTGGTTTTGGAGTATCAGATTGTAAATGTAAGTCTCATCTTTTTTATTTTTTTCAAAATCCCTTAGAAAAGGAACAATTTCAAAAATTAATTTTAGAATACCGGATAAATAAATTAGAAGAAGAATTGGAAGATGCTTTTGCCTAAATTAAAAATAACTCCAGGTCCAAGAGCTATTATATTTTTTACCTTACCTGAGTGGAATAAAGCTAAAGAAAAATTTTCCATGGTGAAAAAAGAAAATTGTCTAAATGTGCAATTTAAATACAATGATAAAGGAATAATTTTAGGTCCTTTGATAGGAGCTCCCTTTTTAGGAATAATTTTAGAAATACTTAAAATCTTAAAAATAAAAGAAATAATTGGATTGGGTTGGGCTGGTAAACTAAATCCTAAGGTTAATATAGGAGACTTAATTGTTCCTGTTAAAGCTTATAGTTTAGAAGGAACAAGTAAAATGTACTTTCCAAAAAAAAAGGTGTTTTATCCAGATAAAGAG
>Ga0105162_1001680_pt1 | contig 12409 bp, 10 predicted proteins | sample JNZ201metaG_FD_81532 | JGI IMG/M metagenome (GOLD analysis project Ga0105162, IMG submission 81532) | Hot spring microbial communities from Jinze hot spring, China to study Microbial Dark Matter (Phase II) - JNZ 20120812A | ecosystem: Environmental > Aquatic > Thermal springs > Hot (42-90C) >...
AAATTTGGGGAGATATTTATTTTTTGTAAATCCTAAAAGAAAAAAGATTATATATTAACATAGCATTTAAATAAAGGGATAGGTTGTCAGGTCAGTTGTTGGAGGGGTGTAGTGTGAGTGTTTTGAGAGGGTTTCCAAGCACTATGATGGATGACTATCAGCTGAACGTGACGAAGGTTCTTGAGAATGCGTCTAAGGTCTACGGTAAGAAGGAGGTTGTTTCGAGGCGGGTGAGCGACGGAAGCATTTTCCGCTACACATACAAGGATGCTTGGGAAAGGGTTCAGAGAGCGGCGAACTTTCTGGTTGACGAGCTGGGGGTTAAGCCGGGTGACAGAGTTGGCGTCATAGGGTGGAACACGCACAGGTTCTTCGAGCTTTACTACGCTGTGCCAGGGGTAGGTGCCGTGGTGCATGAGATAAACCTCAGACTGAGCCCGGATGACCTAACGTATATAATAAACCATGCGGGCGACAGGGTACTTTTCCTAGATGATGGGCTTGTTAGGCTACTGGTTGAAAGCGTCAAGGACAAGCTTAAAACCGTTGAGAAGTTCGTTGTTATGAGTGACAGCAAGGAGGTTGACACGAGCCTTAAGCCGGCATACAGCTATGAGGCTTTGATGGACAGTGCCAAGCCAAGTTACAAGTTCCCAGTGATAGATGAGCGTAGCGGAGCGGCAATGTGCTATACGACGGGAACAACCGGGAAGCCGAAAGGCGTTGTCTATAGCCACAGAGCCTTGATGCTCCATTCAATAGTTGCAGGTTTGCCGTCCACGATAAACGTGAGCGAGAAAGACGCCATGCTGGTCCTTGTGCCCATGTTTCATGTTAACGCGTGGGGTATGCCTTACGGTGCTCCAGCAGTTGGAGCAAAGCTCATCTTTCCAGCGCAGTTCTATGCGCCAGACATGATACTTGAACTCGTAGAGAAAGAGAGGGCGACCATAGCTGCTTCGGTGCCAACAATATGGATCATGGTTGTGGACTACCTTAAGAAGACCGGTAAGAAAGTTGACCTCACCGGGCTCAAAATAGTGTTTGGCGGTAGCGAACCGCCACTAGCCCTAATGAAAACCTTGGCTGAGATGGGTGCAACGGTGCAGCATGCTTGGGGCATGACTGAAACAACTCCTCTTGGAACGGCAAATATAATCAAAAGCTACCTTGAAGAGACTCTTTCGGAGGAGGAGAAGTGGCAGCTTATGACGAAGCAGGGACTGGTTGCACCGATGTTGGAAGTTAAGATAGTTGATGAGACAGGAAAAGAGCTTCCATGGGACGGAAAAACACCTGGAGAGCTTCTCATTAGAGGTCCATGGATAGCCAAGTCGTACTATAACGATGAAAGGTCTAAGGACGCGCTCCTAGACGGGTGGTTCAGGACGGGAGACATAGCCACGATAGACCCTGAAGGATACGTCAAGCTTGTTGACAGAGCTAAGGACCTGATTAAGAGTGGAGGAGAGTGGATTAGCAGCGTTGACCTCGAAAACGCCATAATGGCTCACCCAGGCGTAAAGGAAGCCACCGTAATCGCCGTTAAGCACCCGAAATGGCAGGAGAGACCCCTAGCCGTGGTTGTTCCGAGAGACGAGTACAAGGGCAAACTAACGAAGGAGGAGATAATAGAATTCATCAGGCCGAAGTTCGCCAAATGGTGGCTTCCCGACGACGTAGTATTCGTGAACGAGATACCGAAAACCAGCGTGGGCAAATTCGACAAAAAATTACTAAGAGAGAAATACAAGGATTACAAGCTACCGACAGCAGAATAATTCACTCATATAAGGCCGTTCCCTTTTATGTTTCTTTTATATTTCTAGAGGAGTGCTTTTCTCTATGCAGTCCCTGTGTCTTTGAAGCATGTCGTCCAAAATCTTTTTCAGGTTTTCTTTTGGCATGAAACCTACAACTTGACCGACAATCCTTCCAGCGCAGAAGAAGATAAGTGTCGGTGTGCCCATGACGCCATAGCTAATAGCCAGCCTCCTGTTTCCTAAGCTTTGCAACACATTGACTTTAACAAACTTAATTTTTCCTCCATATTCCTCTGCAAGCTCGCCTATAATAGGGTCAAGCATAAGGCACCATGGGCAGCGTTCATGCCAGAAATCTACAACGGTAAGCACATCGGACTTTAAAACCTCATCCTCCCAGTTAATTTCATCCACATCCAAAACCACCAAGCACATCACCCAGAGTAGTTAGGTAAAAATGTTAAGTTAAGGATTACTGTTTTCCTCAATGTTTTTTCCAAGAAAGGGGGTCATGAGCAGACATGATAAGTTGAGCACCTCGGTTCCGGATGACAGTTCCACATGTTCCTCGCATTACCAGTAGGCGGCTACGTCCACTTTCACTAGCTTATAGACATGCAAGCTTTAAAGTAGGCACGAAGCTCATCAGTTACATAAATCCTCAAACAAATATCCTCAAAAAATCCCGTTTCTATCAAAGTTTAAACCTTCGTCCTCACAAGTCCATTCTATGGTGCCCCTGTCATGGGGCCTTACGATGTTTTATCCTGCATTCCATTCCTTTTTTCTGTTATTTAGAATAAACTGTTTTTCATGCGGTTTTATTAATTCTGTCTAGGACTTGCTTGTATTTTGCTAAGTATACTGCTGCCTTTGCTGCTCTTTCCGGGGTAGGATATACCGGGATCCCGCCCATTTCAAGCGCCTCTACTTCACTTTTCACAAAGTTTCGCGGTGCGTGAAGTGCGACTATGGCGGGCTTTCCCGACTCTCTGACCACTTCAACCAGCATCTTGGCTATCGAGGGAACTGCTGGGTGGTAGAGCTGAAACATTATGAGCATATCCACATTACTATCCTGTATCGCAAGTCTCACCGCCTCCAACCCAACCTTGGGATTATAGGCGAATGCTAAGTCAACTGGGTTTGACCTAATAGTCATAGGAGGGAGAAGAGACTCTATTTTCTTTCTGGTCTCCTCGGTGAACTCGGGCAGCTCTAACCCGTTACTTTTACACACGTCTGATATTATTATGGCTGGCCCAGCCTGGACCGAGACCAAGGCGACTTTCCTACCTTTCGGAGGCTTAGTGATGGATAGCGCTTTAGAGGCGTCAAAAAGCTCCGTGACGCTGCCAACCGAGATGATGCCTGCCTGCTTGAAGAGTGCATCGTAGAGCCTGTAATCTCCAGCCATCGACCCGGTATGCGAAATGGCTTCTCTATCCACTTTAGCCCTCCCAACCTTGTATACCACTATAGGCTTAACCTTCACTGTTTCTTTAGCAGCCTCCAAGAAGCCGCGTGGATCATCCAATCCCTCTATGTGCAACGCTATGACCTTTGTTTTCTCGTCTCGAGCAAGATACCTTATCATTTCAGGGAAATCTATATCGCACCTGTTTCCGAGACCGACTGCTAAGCTGACCCCAAGTCCCTGCGTTATGGCATCATAACAGAAGAGATGGCACACACCTCCACTCTGCGTTACGACCGCTATGTTTCCAGCCTTAAGCTCGCCCAGCACATCGGTAAACGTAGCGTTAACACCAGCATGAGCGTTCACAAAGCCAAAAGTGTTCGGGCCCAGAATCCTCATGCCGGAGCGACGAGCCACCCTAACCATTTCTTCTTGGAGACGCAAGCCATTACCTCCCACCTCCCTGAACCCTGCTGTTATGACGACGACGCCCTTAACACCCTTCTCAGCGCACTCCTCAACAACCCCTAGAACCTGCTCCGCTGGCGTTACTATCACAGCTAAATCGACTTCACCCGGCACATCGAGAATTGAGGGATAAGCCTTCAGCCCTTGAACAACGCTATGATTAGGGTTAACAGGGTACACCTTACCTTTAAAGTTAAGTAAACTCTTAAGGCAGTAGTAACCCATCTTAAATGGATTCTCGGAGGCGCCTATCACAGCAATAGAGTTAGGGTTAAACATTCTTTCAAGAGCATTAAAGCCACCGGAATAACTCAACTTCACTCCTCCAGGGCTTTTGCAAATCTTCTTTCAAGAGGAGAGAAAGTAGGGGTTAAATACTCTGCGGGCTTCAAAGTCTCCTTATTAGAGGCTGTCTTAGGGTTCATGTAGCGCCAAGGAGGGTTTAACGTTTAAATAAGGAGGACTTAATGTTCTTGTTTTAGGTGTTAATTATGAGTGTTATTTACGTCAGGAGAAGTTGTGGGGACATTGGAAGAGACGTGGCGGCGTTACTTGGTGGCGCCGGCGTCTCCATCGATGGAAAAGTTGTTTTAAAGCCTAACTTAATAACTTGCGAGAAGCCGCCGACAACAACTCCTGTCGACGTCGTTGAGGCTTTGGCTGATTGGTTTATGGATCATGGGTGCGATGTTACTGTGGCAGAGGGTTCAGGGTGGGGGGACACGTGGGAAGCATACAGTGTTCTAGGCTATGCTAGGCTGGAGAAGAGAGGAGTTAGACTTGTTGACTTGAATGTGGATCGGTACGAGGTGGTAGAAAATGAGGCGGCTTTCGTGCTTAAGAGGTTTGAGCTCCCCTTAACACTTAAGGGTGCCTATGTGGTATCGGTTCCCGTTTTGAAGGAGCACTCCATAACGGGGGTCACGCTTTCATTAAAGAACATGCTTGGAGCAACTCTCGGCGAGAAGGGCAGGGTGGCGAGAAAGGGAAGGTTCCACAGGATGGGGCTCGATGAATGCATAGTCGACGTTAACTTGCACATTAAGCCGAGCCTCGCAGTCATAGATGGCAGGGTAGCGGGTTTCGGAGGCGAACTGGGATCGAAGCCGAAGAAGCTTGGCGTCGTCATAGCTTCAAAGGATCTAGTGGCAGCTGATGCCTATGCCTGCACGCTCCTAGGTCGTAACCCACTTACAGTTAGACATCTAGTACTGGCGTGGAAGAAGGGACTGGGAAACGTTAACCTCAACGAAGCAAAGATAATCGAAATATAAAGTGAAAGCCAGTTCTGGAGGCAGAAGGGGAGAAGAGGGCATGAAGTGCTTATCCTTGAGTAGTTCTCGCCTTTAGGGTTTTCTTGAGCCTCATCATGAGGGTGTAAATTTCGCCTATTAGTTTCATGTCATCTTCTGTTCTCTCAGTTTTCTCCCTCAGCAAGGCGTTGTAAACCTCTTCAAGCTCTTTGATAAGACTCTGAATGTCCTCAGCAGACATCGTTGACTCAATAGGCTTAGATGGATCCAAAATAGCCAAGTTCACACCCCCACATGAGTCAGCATCACTTGAGCAGTTAAACACCACGTTTTTTGGAAACCCCTTATTTATTTTTCGCCATTAATGTCCAACATGAACGAGTTAGGGTGAGGACGGCGCCCACTTAAATGGCGCCCCCGCGCTTCCTCCTCCACTCCTCTTCTCATTTGCTCTTTTAAGTATATCCTTTATCTCACTTACCGCTCTGCTCAGCACGTCCTCGACCTCTGTCAGGACATCGGAATATTCCTCGCCGAGGCTCATTAACTCCCAGAACAGCGAGTAAGTTTCTCCGATAATTCGGCTTATAGTTGACGAGGCGGTTTGAATCCATGGCGAGAGAAGCCAAAAGAAGTGGCGCCCGCCGCAAAAAGGCCCTCTCTCGGTCTCCTTTAGTTCCTCCAGCATTTGTTTTCCCTTGTCGGTGAGCGTGTACCTTTTTGATCCGTTTCCGAGTATTTTCTGGGATTCCCTAATGTATCCGTTATCTTGCAGCCAAGCCAGGAGGGGGTATACTGATCCGGGGCTGGGCTTCCAGAATCCGCCGCTCCTCCTGTAAATCTCCTCCATTATTTCTGCTCCAGACATGGGTTTCTCTGAGAGAAGCAGTAAGATATACCTTTTAAGGTACCCTTTAGGTACGGCTGCGGTATGCCTCATCCACCGTCTAAACTCATGGTGCATTTCATCACCTTCATCGTGCTTGATATCGTTATTGATATCGAATTAGATAAATATAAACTTTTCCAACAAAACAACGAAAACGGAAGAAACGGCTTCACACGACAAGAAAGAAGAGCTAATCTATCAAAATTAAACCCGTCAGTGTTACTATGTCACGGGCGCACCACTTGACGCTTAAACCGACTTTCTCAAGAGTACCCTGCACGTCTATTCCCACGGCTTCCATGCTCGGCCGGGCTTCAAGGGGATGCTTACACGGCTCATTTACGTCGCACTCGTCGCAGAGAGGGCATGACCCAGCGGCGAAGCCCACAGCAAACCTATACCCTTTTTTGAAGGACTCTCTTTCAACGCCGGAGATAACGTGGTTTAGTAGTCTCCAAGCCTGCCTGCCTCCCCTCATCAAAGTCTTACTAAAGTCTTTGTCTGATAGCAACTCCTCCAGTTTCGCATCACTTCGAATGCGGCTCTTAATGTCCTCTGTCAATGGGACGTCTAGTTGAACTATTAGCGCATGCTTATATCTTGCAAGGTACTTCCTGAAGTCCTCAGCGGTTGGGGTGAATGGAGGACACATCCTGTTCCTTCCATAGAAGGGGCATGGAGGGTACCTGCACTTTAATTGGACGCGCTCGTCAACTACGATAGCGTCGACGGGAATTGGCTTAGCTCTGCTCGCCCCAAGGGTGACCGCGAGCCTCGAAAGTTCCTCTAAGTCCTTCTCAATGCGGCTCAATTAAGGCACACCGCCGCCAAGCTTAACTTCCGGGATTAGCTGTAGCGTTCCAAGTGGTTGGGTAGGAGAGCGTTTGCCTCTATTATTTCTCTGTAGAGACTGGCGCTTGGCCTAGGTTTTCTCTCCATGGTTTCAAAGTCGACTTCAACTAAGCCGAACTTCATTTGGTAGCCGAGCACCCATTCAAAGTTGTCTATAAGGGACCAGTAAATGTACCCTCTAACGTCTGCTCCCTTCGATATCGCCTCATGAACCGCCTTCAAGTGCCTTACTATGTACCTGCATCTTTGCTCGTCGTTTCTCGTGGCTATCCCGTTCTCCGTCACCACCATTGGCTTACCATACTTTCTAAGTGAAAGTAGGACCTCTCTTAGGCCGTCCGGATAGACTTCCCACCCGTAATCTGATACCTCTGCTCCTTCAGGGAAGCTTGTGAATGGAAGGGGGAAAACCTCACCCTGAGGAGTGCAGAGTGTTCTACTGTAGTAATTTATTCCTATGAATTCCCATGACGACTCAAGGTAATCAAATTTCTCGCCGTTTCCCAGTGGAGGCTGGAACTCTCCTGTGCTGACCGCATCAAGGAAGCACCCGTTAAAGAACCAGTCTCGCCTCTGCGCCTCCTCCACGTCGTCCTTAGATGATGGGTCACGGGGCTCAAAACGGGGGACCTGCTTTACTAGCGCCACTTGAGGCTTCGGGTAGCCGAGCTCCTTACATGTTTCATGTATCGCCACGTAAGCTCTTCCATGGGCGAGCGCAAGGTTTCTAGCTGCCGTAAGGCACTTCTCTAGGCTTCTTTCTCCCGGGGGGAATATGCCGAACAGGTAGCTCATCGTGGCGACGATCATGGGCTCATTTATCGTGTTGTAGAAGGGAATTAAGTCCCCTAAGTGCTCTACTATTTTTCTCACGAAGGACTCGAATATTTCAGGGCTCTCAGGGTTAAGCCAGCCACCTTGCTCCTCGAACCATACGGGGTTAGTGAAGTGGTGGAGTGTTATCATGGGCTTAATGCCGCGCCTTTTAAGTGCGAGTATGACGTTACGGTAGTGTTCAACCTCCCTAATGTTTATCGTGCCCTGCTTGGGCTCTATTCTACTCCACTCGATGGACGTCCTGAAGACATTCAGCTTCAGGGAGGCGGCTATGTCAAAGTCCTCCTCATACCTGTTATAGTGGTCGCAGGCCCTGCCAGACACAGAGCCATCAAAAATTTTTCCTTGCTGCTCCCACTGCCACCACTGGTTGCCTGTGTTGTTCCCCTCAACTTGGTGAGCTGAAACCGCGCACCCCCAAAGGAAGCCGTCGGGAAAAACGAGACCACCCTTCAAACTTTCACCCTAAACAGGAAGAAACATTAAAGAATTTAAAAGTTCCGAGAATCTAGTGGGAGGAGAAATAGGAGGAGTATAATGGCGGGTTTAGTCATTGATTTCCACGTTCACCCCTACTTTAATCATGGTGATGGCAAGAGCTTCAACTGGAGGGATTACTGGTCGCTGGAGCTCACATACCGCTCCCTCAAATACTTGAGGTTAAATGTCGGGGTGAGAAGACTCTGCAGATACTTCGAGGAACGCATGAAAAGAAGGAGGATAGGAATATGCGTCATGTCAACGTTTTACACTTACCTTAATGGTGTTGTGAAGGCTATGGCGGAACTTAGACCTGACCTCTTCGTCGGCTTCTGCAACGTTGATCCTCACGAGGCGTATGCTGGCAGGACACTTTTAAGGCTAGTTAAGGCTGAGGGGTTCAGGGGGCTTAAGCTCCACCCTCTTCACCAGAGGTTCCGTCCGCAGGAAGCCCCAGAAATATGGGAGGCAGCATCGAGGCTAGGTATTCCCGTTCTAGTACACGCGGGCAGAATATGGAAAAATGATCCGGACTACGCTGACCCATCCCACTTCTACGATGTCCTCGACACTTATCATGGATTCACGCTAGTCCTAGCTCACATGGGAGGAAACTACGTCAAGGAAGCTGTCGAGCTTGCAAAGAGGTTTGACAACGTGTTTTTGGAGACTTCAGGCGCCTCGGCGAGAAGAATAATGTACGCTCTGGAGCAACTTGGAGCTGAAAGAATAGTTTATGGAAGCGACTCTCCTTTCATACCAATGGGGGACCCCGTGCAGGAAATAGAGAAAATTAAAAATTTACCTGTAAGCAAGCGTGAAAAGGACATGATCCTAGGCGAAAACGCCGCGAAAATCCTTAGGTTACCCAAATGAACGCAGGGAACCTTACATCAGAATTTTTAATTTTTAAAGTAGAATTCTGCCTTCTTCTATTTTTGTTAAGTCGACCTCTCGAAGCTTCTAATGCTGAAAATGGAACATAGAGCTCAACAGGAGCTTTTTCAATACTCCTGATAACAAGGTCTTCCTGCATCAAAGCCCATTTAAGGGGAAGAAGAAAGTTTGAACGAAAAGGTCTTTTTAACTTTCTTTCTTGCTCTGCAAGCTATAAACCTCTCGGTTTTTATTAAAGCATATTTTTCTGCGGGATACCCGCGAATTCTGCAGCCTCATCGAGAATCCTAAACCGTTATCTTGCGGATCTGGTTTATCCGGTACTTTTTCTCTCTTCCCAGGTTTAACATTCTCACAAAAGTCCTTTAAGCAAATAAACCGAGAACTTTACCTTCTAAGTTCTACACTCAAGACTATCATGACTTCATTATACTAATTGAAGTTTCCAAACTTAAACATCAAGGGGGGGAAGGGAAAACATTTGAAAGGCTCTCCTCACCTGAATGTGGCATGTTACGTTCCCATAGAAGAAGCATTTCAAGTCGGGTTTTGCGTTTTGATGCTTAATTTCGTTGCTCTCGCCTAGTTAACGTCAGAATCCTATTTCTAGCATCGTTAGGAGAACCTCGCTTGGGCGGAGTTCCAGGTCCTCTATTTCGATCTCTACTATCTTTTTCAGTCTTACATCCTCGTTGTTTACTATCTCCACTATTCCGGCGTCGGCGAGCTGCTGGCAGAGTTGCACTACTCTCCACCTTTCAAGTCCGAGTGTTCTGGCTATCGTTGTGAAGGACAAGTGCTGCCCTCTTTTGTAGGCCTCAAAAAGCATGTCGTATATTTCAGCTCGCTTCTCGTGTGAGAGGGCGAATCCGAGTTTGGCGGCTTCATCAGCAGACATGTCGTCCAGAGTTCTTAATGTTCCATCATCAACATCGGTTAGCTTAACCTTTAGCCTTTTGTTTAAGAGAAAGACTACTCCGAGGTGGACAGCCTTAAGCACGTTGCCTAAGCTTGGCTTAGAAAGGAATCTGAGCTGGTCGTAAACGTACTTGGATGACTTCCCCGTCTTCTTCTTCATCCAGTTTGGGTTGACCACCTTCTTGTCGAATATCTCTCTCAGTATCTCCACTCTAGTGGGGTGAGCTAGGGCCTTAAAGTAGGGCACTACGCTTTTTATTGAGCGGTTCAACTTTGACCCTCCTCTCCGAGTGGCTCGACAGTTAATGGACTGGACTTCGAAAATATGAATCCCGGCTGGAGACAGTTCATCTCCCTGAGCACGCCTGCCAAGTTAGATGCTGTATACTCGTCTAGGGGGACGTCAAGTATGAGGAAGCGCTTTTTCTTCCTTCCACTCCAAGCGCCGAGAAGCCCGGAGATTAAGGAGAGCAGAGATATGAACTCCCCGTCGCTCAACGTGTGAACTTTCTGGGAGACCCTCCTGCCGAGAACAAGCCGTTCTAGAATTCCACTGTCGATGCGGAAATCTTTTATTCCTAGAATCTCTCCGACCCTTGGCAGTTCCCTTGAGATGATTTCGAAGAAATCCTTTTTGGCGTCGTGCTCAATTCGCTTCAGGAAGTCGGCAGCTAGCTCGGCAAGTTTGAAAGACTTCTCGGCCGATACTATGCGACTTTCCCGTTTCTCTATCTCCCTCGCCAAAGTTGAGAAGCGCTCCGCCTTTACCTCGAGCTCCCTGACTTGTTTCTCGAGGTCTTCCTTCGAAGCCTTGAGCTGGCCGACCCGTCTCCTCAGTTCTGCCGCCTCCTTTCTGACCGCGGCGTAGCTTTCCTCTGTGTACTGCTGCCTTAAATTTTCAAGCTTCCTTTCCTCCTCTTCAAGTTCCCGCTTCATTTTCGCGAACTTCTCACGTGACTCCACTAGTTGCTTCTCTGCCTCCGCTACCCTGACCCTTAGAGCATCCATGACCCGTAAACTCTCATCTCTTTCCCTTCTAGCCTTTTCAAGTTCACCTCTCAGCTTGAACCTCTCTTTTTCAAGCTCCTTGGCCACCTCGTCTAGCCCCTCAAGCTTCCTCCTGACCGCGTCCAGCCTAAGTTCATACGTTTTTATGTTCTCTTCGACCTCCTGCATCCTCCTCTTTAACTCCTCGACTTCCTGCTCCTTAGCTCTAATAGATGCGCTGAGCTCCATGTAGCTTCTCTGGAGCTCTATAGCTTTATCCATTTCCCTTAGAGCGTCATTCAGCTCCCTTTGCCTGAACTGCAACTGCCTCACTTTCCTGTCAACGTCCTCGATGTGTTCTTCAAGCTCCTTCATTTCTCCGGAGAGGTTTACCATGTCTACATGGCACAGAGGACAGAAACCCCTTCTCTCAAGCCAGTTTTTGAACTCCTTAAGGAATCTAGCCTCTGAGGAAAGAGAGCTAAGAGACGGCTTAACCGTTCTTTCGAGTTCGTCAAAAAATTTCTCCCTTAGGGCTGTAAGAGGTGAAGAGTCATTGATGAGCTCTGGGAGCTCCTTCACTCTAGATCTCAGTGACAGATATGAGTCAACGACTTTCTGGAGGGAAATGACGTCCTTGTTCAGGTTGAACTCTTTAACTCTTACCTGCTCTTTTAGGCTTTCCAGTTCAGGCTTGAGTCGGGAAATCGCCTCTACAAGCTGTTTCTCTCTTTCTATGTAGGCTCCTCTGTCCTCCCCAGCGCCTGCCACCCCTGAGAGCTCTGCCTCTATCACTTCGAGCTTCTTCGTGATCGAGAGTATTTCCTCCTCGGCTCTTCGAACTTTCTCCTCTGACTTCTTAAGGTCGTCCTTCAGCAAGGCGACATCTTTCTCAAGCTGGTTGACCCTCCTCGCGGTGTCCTCGCAAGTCTTCCTCATGAGGTCTACTTGTTCCTCTTTCACCTTGATGCTACTGGCCAAGTTCTCTAAGCTGGACTTCCTCGATTCAAGCTCATCAATCCTAGCCAAAAGAGCGGATTGCTCCTCCTCAAGAGCTCTAACTTTCACTTTAAGTTCGTTTGCTTCTTTCATCCATCTAGATGAAAGCCCTAGGAAAGTTGCCTTAAGCCGACCGGCATACTCGGATAACCCATTCCCCCTCTCAGGGAGCGAGACACCTTCCTCCGCTAAGTATTCTTCGAAGCTTACGAGCTCTCCTTCAAGCTCCTCGAAGCGTATTCTTAAACTGGACTTCAGGGAGTCAAGGTCGCTTCTAAGTTGCTCCACCAAGTCGAGGTAGGTGAGAGACCGTATCTTGTTCTTGAGTTGCTGGTAGCTCTTCTCTAAGTCCCCTCTAAAAACAAAAACGTCCTTAATGTTGTCTAGCACGGGTTCACCGGTAAATTTTTCTAGGAAGGACGTAACATCGCCATTTTCGGCGAGCAGCTCCCCCGTTTCTGGGTTCAGCACACGGCTCCTAACACGTAGAGAGCCGTCAGGGGAGCGGGACACCTCCCTAACAATACGGATAAGCTTTAAGTCGCTGCTCGACGAGTCCGCCAGCTCGACTTCAACGACTCCGCTGTCCCCTGCAAGGTAGTCTTCAACTGCTTTGACATCGCCAGTTATGCCAAAGAGTATGAGG
>Ga0105162_1001681_pt1 | contig 12407 bp, 8 predicted proteins | sample JNZ201metaG_FD_81532 | JGI IMG/M metagenome (GOLD analysis project Ga0105162, IMG submission 81532) | Hot spring microbial communities from Jinze hot spring, China to study Microbial Dark Matter (Phase II) - JNZ 20120812A | ecosystem: Environmental > Aquatic > Thermal springs > Hot (42-90C) >...
CTCATAATCGAAGGATATCTCCCCGCTAGGAGGTAACTCGCTTATGCCTTGAATGAATGGTTTAACTTCAAATAGTTCTTCCTTAATAGCGCTTACACGCACTGTTACTCCTCTTAAGACGCTGGTTGACGTATTTTTAACTGTAAAAGTTGTTTTTGATGCCCCCTTGTTCATTGAAACAATGATAAGGCGTGGGTCTAAGAGTTTGGAGAGAGGTTTGGGCTCTTCCACTGGTCTCTCAAAGATTTTCTCTTCGACCTTTTCCTCTGTAATCACGTTTATTGGGATCTGGAACTTTATGGATTCGCCGCCAGCCTTCACGCATTCCACCTCAAGATACCATCTAGAGTACGCCCCGAAGGTTAAAGACCAGTAGGTCACTTCGGGAGGTTCCCAAAGGTAGTTGTAGCTTGGCTCAGCGTATCCAGGTATCTTTATAGTCACGAAACCTGACCCTGGATTTCTCTCTTCGACAGAAAGAACCTTTTCTTTTGGTTGTTTTTTAACGTGAGCGCATACCGTTCTATACTGGGGACAGGCACATTGTACGTTTGCTTCATGGACTAGGTTAACGAACATCGTTCTGACGTTTTGGGTGGAATAGTTTAGTTTGACTTCTTCTCCAGGTTTAAACGTATCTTTGTCCAGAGAGAAGGACATGCCCTTTATATTCATTGAAACTGGTGTCGCCTCAGCGGCCACTCTAGCTATTAGAGTCACTGGTTTCTCGGATTGTATCCGCCATTCTTCTTCGCGTGTTCCGGTTTTCTTTATGGAAAGTGAAGCTCTAAGAGTATAGTTGACCTTGTTGGGTATTGATGGGACGACACGTCTACTGATAATTAGTTCCCGTGACCGTATATATTCACCCTTCCTTAATATGCCTTCGCAGAAAACGTCGCTGCTCGCCACAGTGAGCTCGTTTCCACATGGAAGCTTAGTGAGGACGGAAAGTCCTCCACTCCAGATTTCCATATCTTCATCTATGCTAAAGACCGTCTTAGTTTTTAATGAGCCACCTACCTCTGCAACATCATCTGAAGACAGTTTTACAGACATGGGCCACAACCCAGAAAAGTTTTTACATGGAGAACTACTTTTCGGTGTGAGCACGCACCACTAAATCTGCGAATACTTCCATGTCCTTTAGGAGAGTTTCCACTTTTTCCTCGTCTTTCTTATCGAATTTGCCGCTCTTCATTATAAGAACAGCTATGATGTATTTGAAGAGATTTAAGACCAATTCTTTCCCATCGCTTTTGCCTTTTCCCGTGAAGACCGCTGAGTCAACCATGAAAAAGTTTTCCCTTAGATTATTGCATGCGGTGATAAAGTCTCTCAGGTCAGCTCTAAGTTGCAATCCAGTACTTACTCCCTGAACATTATGGACTATGACGTTTCCCGCAGTGTCACTTATAATTACCTTTGCAGGTATTTCTGCTAGTTGTTTCTGTGCGTTTTCAAGGTGCTTCTGAAGCTCCTCATAGTGGGCTACCAAAATGTCCCTGAATATTTCGGCAAGTCTCTCCTGTTCATAAATGGAAGTCACATAGTACTTTGCACCCCACTTGTCGAAGATGTCACTAAAAACGCGTTTAGCCTCGCTCAAGTTCTTCTCTAATAGTTCTTTAGCGTAATCCTTAACGTCGTACTTGTGGAAGAAAACATAAATTGCAGGCTTAACGCCTTCCTTTTTAAAGAAGTTCAAAACCTTCTGGAAGTAGTTTTTGGCTTCTTCAAACTTACCTGGGTCATGAAGGTCTATCACTGGGATCAGAATATCTGTGCCAGCGAAAACTTTTGGGTCCTCTAAGTATGATTCAATGTATTGTTCCTGCCCGCCGAAATCGAATAGGCTTACGTCAAGTCCCAAAAAGGGATGACGGCGCACCTCATACATCACGGTGGGAGCAATTCCTTTCGTCTCTTGGGGCTTCTTACCGGCAAAGGTTGTAAGGTATATGCTTGTTTTTCCACTACCAGCCAACCCTATAAGTGAAATCTTCATGCGGATCCCCTCCAGTTTCGGCTTACAAAAGAGGAAAAATTAGCTTTAAACGTTTCCGTTTCACTCCTTCTTAAGCTCAGCCATCGTGATACGCTTCACCAGTATGGGGCCACGTTTAGTAGCAACTCTCACCAAGTACTCCCTGTCATTTGATGCACGCGGATACTTGAATTCAAGCTCTTCTGATGGATGCCACATTTCGATGTCCGTTGTCCAGGCATTTGTTTCGAACAACTCATCAACGTGAGATATTCGCACATTTACGTCATAAAGGATCTGCCCTGAGCTGTTTTGAAGGACCAACAGAAGTTCCTGACCGCCATTCGTCAACGCAGACTCCACAATTTTAACAGGAGACTTACCAGTCAGTTTAATGCCCTCCATAACTTCCTTCTCTAATGGGATCGGCCCTGCCTTCAGTTCTAATTCTGCTAACGGCACCCCGGGAACTCTCACGACGTAAGTTCGCCGTCTCTTAACAGTGTAAAGCTGAACCTTCTTAACTCTAGCCAAGTTCAGCACACTTGTAAGTCCCTGCCTGTCAAGCGGCTCAACTTCAAGGTAACCATTCTCAGCGGCATTATAAAGAAGTTCAAGAGCAATGGGGGACCTCACTAGAACTGTTGAGTAGCCCTCGGGGGAGCCAACGCTACCAACAGATATATCCGCGTCCTCAGAAGTCAAATCTGAACAGAAATAGCAGCTTGATGCTCTATACTTGTCTAGCCTGCTCAGAGGATATGAAGCCACTTTATCTCCGTCATAGTAAACGTTAAATTTACCAGCGGAAATGCTCATCTTCGAAATAGACGCCAAAGGAATCTTCTCTTCTTCCTCAAAAAAGGTCTTTAAGCCCTCATAGGAGAACGAGTCCATACAGAACAAGCCTACCTTAAGGATATTAGCTCTCATCAAGAGGCGAAGCATCCCAGCAGGGAACCCCTGCATTTTCTTAACAGCAGATATATTGCATGGAGTGCCAACGAAAGCCAAAGAGGTTAACCCTCTTTTTATCGCGTCAACTAAAGCTCTAACAGTGTAACTGTGCGAGTAAACGCTACCTGAACCTTCCAGTATTTCCTCCTCAGTAGTGGCGACAACAGCTACAGGCTTCCATGGCTCCTCTTTGCTCTTATGCGTCACCACAGCACCATCAATTAATCCTTCTCTCAAGGCATAGAGAAGTAATCCGGTAACCACACCTCCATCCTGCCCACGAACAGCGTCGATCTTACACTTAGCCTTGTAAGCCGAGATAAAATCACCTATTAAGTCATCCACATGAGTCCTTGTTCTAGGACATACATTATAGCACACTCCACAGGCGGTGCACTTTCCCTTAAGAGTTGGTCGTCCATCAACCATTTCCAGGGCGTTTTCGGGGCATGACGCTATGCAAGCAGTGCACTCTGTACAAACTCCTGAAAGTATGACGTGGTTTTGAAGACGAGCAAAGTTTTCGAATTTCTTTTCTTTTAGAGCGCGTTCCGGGTAAAAGTAGCTTACGTGAGTTTCTTCGTTAGACGATGACAAGCCCTCACCATCCACCTTTTCTCTGGAAAGATAAAAAGGATCTAGTTGAATATAAAAATTATTGAGTGGTAGATATTTTTTGTCTTTGTCCTGGTGGACTTTTTTTCGTGTTATTTCTTTTTTGGGTAGAACCGTGCAGGAGAAAGAGCATTATGACTAGGATGGCTGTTATGGTTATTGTAAGCGGGATTCGCCATGTGACTTGTTGTGAGACTACTAATGGGAGGTTTAGGGGCACTCTGTGTTCCGTTATTGTTATAGATTTGGCATCTGAAACATATATTTTCCCATTTTCCGTTGTTGCTACTGCGTAAATTACTATTTTGTTTTCGAGTTTTGTTGTGTCAAGTTGGAAGCAAACTTTATTTTCCTGTGAGGTTTTCGTGATTGTTTTTTGTCCACTTATAACTATAACTGTTAGGTTAACAATTCTGTAGGGATGAGTGGCTGTAATGCTTATTGATACTGTTTCGCCTTTCTTTGCTTCCGAGGGAATTTGTATATTGAACTGTGCCGGGGCTATGTCTCCAGCTAACCATTCACACAAAGATTTGAATAATTGAATGTTGTCTTTTTCTGTTACCGAGGTGTTTTTCCATAGATCTAGGTCGGCGACAAACGCTACTTTTCCATTATGCCATTCGATGCATGAGGCAATGATGTATTCTTGAGTGATGGATGGAGCAACAAGTAATGGTCTTCCTCCCTCGACTTTTCCAGGGTCTTCTAGCAGGATTTCGTTTGCCCTGAATGTTTGAGGCGCTTTCGTGCATCTGGCAATTACAGTACCTGATAGACTCGATGTTGAGAAAGCGACATTAAAGTATGATGCGAGCTTGTTCGCGTTACTTGCTAGAGCTGGGTCATTCTCTCCGATTATAAGTAGGCTTCCACCTGATTGGACAAAGCTAAGTACGGCTTCAATCTCGTCTTTAGTATAGTTTTGTGAAGGGTAATAAACGATGAGTATGTCGAAGTTTCTAAGGGTTTCGAGTGTTATTTCGCTGGTAAGTTTCTCGAAGTAGAATAGACTTGCGTTGAGTGTGTTTCTGAGGATAGAGGTGTTGTTCCAGAGTTCCAAATAACGGTCTTGTTGATGATACTCATCGATAAGGATTTTTATGGGAGCTCCCACCTCAATAATGGTTTGAAAGGGAGAGAAGCCTTCTTTGGTCACCGTTACGTTATATATGCCTCTTTCAGGGCAGGGAAAACGTATTTCGCCGTTTTTGTCTGTGATGTATGTGTGGTAGTAGTTTAATCCTTTTATGCACACATAAGCACCGTTAATGGGAGCGTTTCCATCTGAAACCCTGAGTGTTGTTATGCGCCCAGGAACCAAACGATTATCGACTTCTAAGTTTAAGCTCTTTATCGGCCCGAAGCATACTGGAAGCTCAGGGTCACCTAGAAGGATGTACTCAAGGAACAGTTGGGTATACGTCACGTTGTTTTCAAGTAGATTTTTGTATGACTTATAGTATTCCTCCTTAGCTTTGTATAGGGCGTACCCTGGACGTTGGTTGAATGGCTGGTCTGCACTGAAGAAAACTTTGAAGAAGGTGTAATCGAAGAAGGTGTCTGCGGCGTCGTTTATCGTGTCACCGCCGAAGGTTGTTCTGGTTGACGCTATAACCGCTATGGCGCCACCTCCAGAATTTTTAAGTAAAGATTCTGCAATGGAGTCGGTGCCACCATCAATGTAACCTGCAAGGCACGCTGATATGAAAAACAAAGGTAGACGGTAACCATTAGAGAGGTTTTTCGCGGTATTTGAAGTTAAAAATGGTGGGGAGTTTTGCGCAATATAAAGACCAGTTTGGCTTCCGTGAGAGCATATATTAACTATCGCTACCCCTTCGCTGACTTTCTCCATAAAAGATTGCTCTGTGAGGTTGTCAAAATTCCGTATACTGTCATATGTGAGGAGAGTATATCCGGATGGGAGTTGGGGGAATGCTTTTAGGGTGACTTGTTTAGCTCGCCACCCTTGAATATCTTGAAAGGAGTTTATTTCGCCTCCTATAAGGAGGACTTTACTCGTCCATTCACCAGAATGCGTATATAGGTATCGCTCGTATGTTAGAGTTTTGTTTATGAAGGCTTCTAGTTCATCCGTAGAGGAGACGGGTATTCTTCCCACGTAGATTTCAGGAGACCAGTCTATTTCTCCGGGCTCACCGTAGCGGCCATCATTATCGTCGTCAAATGAGCCATCGAGAGCAGCATAGTAGTAATCTGAAGGAATAAGATTGTTGCCTATAGTAAAATATCTTATCGGAATTTTATCGACGTCTCCCACTAGGAGAACCCACTGCACTCCTTTTGAAACGTATAGGCTCTTTAGGAAGTTGCGAATTTTTGATGCGTTGTCTTCGCCCATGAAGTTCTGGTAAATAAAGCCTATCGTGTAGATTTCTGCGGGAAATCCCTTGAGAGATTTCCACTCGGCGAGAGGACGGACGAGATCAACCCATTCATCGCCCACAATTATCACATACTTTACGCTGTTATCCATAAAAAAGGTGGGAGTGCATGGAGGAGATGGAGAAGGAAAAGTATACAGAGAGTATAATTGTGGAGGCTGGTTTAGAACGGGTGATGCTAGAGTGGCGAGTATTAGGAAAAGCGGTAGTACAGCTTTCCTGAACGTTCTCATCATCTCCTTCAAATGATGTTGGGGTTCTCGCTCAGTATATGTCTTCTTTTGATTCTTCTTCTTTTTCCTTTGTTAATTCTTTTACCGATATTCTCTTTAGTAAAAGATTTCCCATCGAATTTTCTACTTTTATTATATATTCTCCATCGTTATCCACTCGTGGAAAGACGAAAACCAAGCTTTCTAGAGGGAACCATAGTTCCACGTTTGTTGACCATGAATATGTCTCAAAGATGTCCTGTATATGACTTATAGTTATTTTTATGTCTTCAAGTCCTTTTTCAGAAGAGTTTTTAACCATTATCTTAAGCTTCTTTCCTTGCTCCATTAGTTCTATGCCTTCTAGCTCAACGGGGCTCTCACGCATTAGCTCAACTTGCCTAGTTTTTAGTGGGCTTTTCTCGGAAAGGGTGACGCTTCTAATCGGGGTCTGTTCACCATAGAGATGACTGAGGAGAAAATAAACAAGACTTTTCTGTTTCTCTGCATCAAATTGAAGAGAGTCTATAACTTTTCGGGAAACTTCAGGTATCACTGAGACGCATATGTCCTCCAGCATAGAGACTATATGCTTGCTTTCTTCGATGAGTGACTTATCTCCCTCGCTTTTGACGGGTTTAATTTTAGCTTCTTCAGCTAAAATTAGGAGGTAGAGGTTATCATAGAACTGCTTCTGTATCTTTTCTCTTAACGCTCTTAGGAGCTCCTCACCAAGCGGCTTTGCTATAGATGTAGGAGCGCTCACTATGAGCACAAAGACCTCTTCTGCCTCCTCATCTATTCCCGCTCTCTCTTTTTTCCTAGAGGACCTGGCGGTGAACTTTGTTCCAGAGTATACTTTTCCGCCAAACTCCATGTCAACATGATCCACGTTTCCTTTGAACTCGTTAACGCCAAGCCACCAAACAGGGTGACGTTGGAGAAGTCTGATGACGGATTTATTGCCTTTCAATTCGTGAGGTATTGTGAAAAGAATTAGATGCCCTTTTGCTTCATGAAAGCAACACAGGTATATTTCAATAAACTCAGAGAAAGCGGTTATCTTTGAATTAGCGTATGTACTACTGTTCTCAACTTCGCTCTTTTGCATAAAAGACTCTGCTATTTCATTACTGGGATTCCTAGACGGATGCTCAACCATCTTAAACCCTCAATGAAGCTCAATACCTTTCGCTTTCGAGCTGGGGGGAGACAGGCTGCAACTCTATGTTGTAGTAACGGGCGTACCTTTTAAATCCGTTAACCCACTTCTTGCTTATTACTCCGATAAGCTTTCCGTTTTTGTCTACCACACCCACGCGCTTTATCTTGGTCTTCTCGAACAAATCCTTGATTTCGTCTATTGAAGCGTCTTCGCGTACCGTGATTATGTCGCGAAACATTATATCTTTAGCCTTATACTTTCTAGGGTCTTCCTCCTTAGCGATAAGTCGGAATATTGCTCCATCTGTTATTATGCCCACAACGTTGCCTTCATGGTTGACTACAAAAACGCTACTCACCCAGTTGTCGATCATAAGCTGGGCGACTCTAGACAAGGAATCATCTTCGTTACACGTAACAATTTCTCTCATGGCAATATCCAAAATGGAAAATGAACGATTTTCTGACTGCAATATTATAAACCCCCTAATACCTAAATTTTGATAAAATATAATTTTTACCGTGCCACGAGTTCTAAACAGGGAAAGAAAAACGCACTTTAATATTCCACGACCATACAATTCGATGTATTTTTCATTTGCTCCCCCTCCTTTTAGAGGCCTCTCAGGGGGCTTTCGCCACTAACTTATGTCAGACATTTAGTTTCGAACCGCCATTCCTCTCCTCATTTAAGAAGAGAGGAACTTTAGAAAATTAGAATAGTGCCTCGGCCGGGATTTGAATTCCCTTAGCTTTTTAAACAGCTACCCGGGTCAAGGGGTCGAGTGGGCAGGTTGTAAGCCTTGAGCCCCTTATGCTTGGCCGTTACAGCCTCTAAAGGTGACTACACCACCGAGGCACTCGAATACTCTCGGTAAAAGTGCAGTTTATTAACCTTTCGCACACTATAAGAAATGGAGGGATTCGTAGGGGGCGCGCCGTATTGAAAGTTACTTTTTCCCCTGTAGCTTTATCTAAGGTTTTCTACGTAGCACTTAACAACAGAGATGTTGAAGTAGCAGGTTTTCTCGTAGGGCGAGTTAGTGGAGATCACGTTTTGGTGACTGATAGTTTATGGGTGGGTGGCAGAGGGGGAAGAGTCCATGTGGAACTTGACTTTGATGCCATGGCTAAGGTTGCTGGAAAGCTAGAGGAAGATGGGGGAGACGAAGTTATAGTTGGATGGTGGCACAGTCACCCGGGGATGGGGGCAGATTTTATGTCGGCAACAGATATTAAAACGCAATGTGTGTGGCAAGCGCTTTTTCCTTATGCCATAGCGCTTATCGTTGATCCTGCGGAATACGAGAAGAGAGGAATTAATAAGAGGAGCTGCAGTCTTTATAAGGCGGTAAGTAGTGGATATGAAGCAATTCCCTTTGATACGATGTTAGACTTAAATGAGCTGGTCTCTGCAGGTTTGAGGTCTATTAAAAGAGCTTTAGAAGGGGAGGTTAAATTTACCTTAACGCAAAAAGAAAAGGTAATTTACAAGGAGAGAATTATCGAGAAAACTGGTGAAATAATTGCGCTCGCTCTCTCAATTTGGACAGTAATACTTGCTCTCCTTTTCTGGGTTCTTTCTTAAAACATCTCCTCGTGAAAGTTAAAAATTATGAAACGTAGAAAGAAGGGCTGAAAAAGGGGACGCTTTATTCAAAGAGACACTGATGATTTAGGTTCCACTATGCGGAAGAATAATTTCATTTTTCTTCTAAAAGTTTGTAGGCAAGGTCTAACATTTTGCGTTTTCTTAAGTTATGTTCTTTAAGCCATGCTGCTATCTTCTCGAAGATCATCGCTTTGCAGTCTCCGCATATTAGCTCACCATTCGTGCACTTACGATAAATGTCTTCAACAAACGAGTCGTCATCTATGCGGAAGAATGCCAGCTCGTATATTCTACACTTGTATGGTTCGCCTCCAAGTTCTCTTTGTTCCCTAACTGTGGGGCGTCCACCAGTTAGCGCATTCATTATTTTTGGCTTTATGCTTTCAATGTCCTCATTAAGTTCAAAGTAGCTCATGGGGTTCCGCTTACTCATTTTCTCGGAGCCATCAAGACCTCTTATGAGGCGGTGGAAGGTTGCGCTAGGAAGGATAAACTTGTAACGAGAGCGAAGACGTTTGGCTATGTCGCGAGTTAAACGTATGTGAGGATCTTGGTCAGCTCCTACGGGCACCACTACTGGTTTTGGGCCGTTAAAGTCTTCATGCTCCGGCAGAAGTATATCGCCTACCTGCAGTAGCGCTGTCATGTAGAGCCCAAAAACGGTTTGTTCTCCATATATCGCCTTCATCATGGCAGTCGTGACGTGTGCTCCCGCCTCAAATGCTAAATCCATGACCCTCTTTTCCTCCGACTGACGGTAAATGTAGGCTTTGTCCGGGTCAAGACCTAAAGCCAGTACGTCAGCCAAGTTGTCTATAGCGATCTTAAAGGATTTCTCATAGGGAATTCTGTTGTCACAGAAAGCTTCAACATCAGCGATGCAGTAGAATGCTGTGGCGCCATACTCTTTCTGGTAGTAGACGATCTGCTCAGCGGTCGTTAATGAGCCTAGATGGAAGGCGCCGCTTGGCTTGATGCCTGAAAGAACAGCAAAAGGTTCACCGTTCAATATAGCGGCTAAAACAACATCGAAGCCTCTATGACCAAAAATAATTCCTCTACGGAAATACTTTCCTGGCTTAGGAAGACTATTAACAATGTCGGAGTTTACAGGCTCTATTCCAAACTCTTTGATAAGTTTCTCGTAATCATCAATGCCAGAAGCACTCCACGGGTCTAGCAACATGCACACCTCACAAAAACCAGCTAAAACGTATGGGATAAAAAATTTTCAGTAGTCGTCTACAATTAAACAAAACAGAAAGGCAGCATACAAGTGAAAATAAAGTGTTTGGTGCCCCCGGTGGGAGTTTCAGGCAACGCCTCTTGAACCCACGACAACTCGGTATCTGGCTGGGATTTTTAAACGTCTTCAGCCTCGCCCCCTTTACTGGGTCGAGCGCTGTAGGGCATTTGACTCCCAGCTAAGCTACGGGGGCTCCGCTTTTTTCAGTTGCAAAAAAGATATTTAAAACTTTTCTTACTCCACAGGAATACTTTAACATAAAGATTAAAGAGGTCATTATTTCAGAGACATTTCAATAAATATTTCTTCTGGGATGCGTATTCTCATTATCTGCTTAAGCGTGCGCTCGTCGGGGTCATGAAGAACTATTAGTCGCTTATGTATTCGCATCTCCCATTTGTCCCATGTGGCCGTACCTTGTCCTGACGGACCCTTCCTCACTGGAACGCGAAGTCTCTTCGTTGGTAAAGGTATCGGGCCAGCTATTCTCACGCCTCTTTTCTTGGCTAGCTCTTTGATCTGACTACACACTTCGTCCAGCTTTTGGTGATCCGTGCTTGAGAGCTGAATTATCGTTTTCTGCAATAACGTCACCTTTCCTACCGGTAGTATGCAGGGTAGTGGTGATGGAAAGGGGGTTAAAAAGTTTTTTGACTAGTATAGAGCGAAATCCAGAACTCTGCCACATGAACAGCTCCTTTCTTTGGGGATTGCTTCGACAACCTTGTAAAGTAGCTTTCTCACTTTTTCTATGTTTTCGCGCATGCTTTTTGCAACTTGTTCCGCCGTGACTGGCCTTATGCCGTAAACGTCAACGTCTGTTGGCATAGCTATAGTAGCGAAGCATATTTCAGCTTCCTTAGCTAGGACACACTCCGGATAGGCCGTCATGCCAACCACGGAGAAACCTTGATTTTTATAGAAAAGACTCTCTGCCCGGGTCGAGAAACGTGGACCATTTATGCAAACGTATGTTCCTTCTTCATGTATTTTGTAGTTGAGTTCATGTGCACAATCAATTATTACTTTTCTCAGTTCAGGGCAAAATGGATCTGCGAATTCTACGTGCCCTACAACGCCTCCCTCGAAAAACGTGTCTTTTCTCTGCCCAAAGGTTCTGTCGAAGATCTGATTGACTATAACAAACTCTCCGGGTTTGATTTTTTCTGGTTGCAAGCTACCACACGCGGCGGGAGAAATTATTCGTTGCACACCTAGGCTTTTCATGGCCCATATGTTTGCTCTGTAGTTTATTTCGTGCGGTGGAATGGTGTGGTATCTTCCGTGCCTAGCGAGAAAGGCGACTTTTCTCCCTTTTACCAGTCCTACTATTATGTTGTCTGAGGGGGAGCCGTAAGGAGTATAAACCTTGATTTCCTTTGCCACCGAGAAGATGGCTGGATCGTAGTTTCCTGTTCCGCCTAAGATGCCTATTTCGCATGGAAGAAGTTCGTCTATTTCCTCTCTAGTTGCGTTTATTGGCACATATAGAGGAGTAATTTTCCTCAAGACAAATTACCCTCCTCGCCTAACATGCTGTAACGGATAGTTATTCAGCGATATGGTTTTTAATCTTTTTGTCGTTCGCTATGGCTGTTAGCTGATGCGTATGCATTGGAAAATAAGATAAGGAAGGATCTCTTATTTGAGAAAGTTGTGTAACCATATTAGTTGATTTCGATTACTTTTCCTGTTCCTTGAGGAGCTGTTATTTCTCCTTGCTCCATTACTATGACGCCATTAGTTATTGTTATTTCGGGTTTTCCTTTCGTTTTCCATCCTTCGAATGGAGTTTGCTTTGCTTTTGAGTAAAACTTTTCGGGTTTTATTTTGTCTTTCTTTTTTGGTTCTATTATTGTTAGGTCGGCGTCGTATCCTTCATCTATTTTTCCTTTATTTTTTATTTTGAATATTTGAGCTGGTTTCTCTGAGAGGACCTCCACTAGTCTTTGCAGAGTCATTCGTCCTTTATTTAGCTGTGTTAGCATTAGTGGAAGAGTGGTTTCTAGCCCGGGAAACCCTGGTGCTGCTTCGTGAAATGAAGCTTCCTTTTCGTCTTTCTGGTGGGGGGCGTGGTCACTCGCAACAACGTCTATTATGCCTTGATTAAGAGCCTTCCATAGCGCTTCTAAGTCTTCCTTGCTCCGTAGGGGGGGAAGAACCTTTAGGGAGGACCCTTTTTTTTCTAAGGCCTCCTGTGTGAGGA
>Ga0105162_1001682_pt1 | contig 12404 bp, 10 predicted proteins | sample JNZ201metaG_FD_81532 | JGI IMG/M metagenome (GOLD analysis project Ga0105162, IMG submission 81532) | Hot spring microbial communities from Jinze hot spring, China to study Microbial Dark Matter (Phase II) - JNZ 20120812A | ecosystem: Environmental > Aquatic > Thermal springs > Hot (42-90C) >...
ATAGGATTTGGGACGGATTTCCTGGTCAGATTAAACTTCAACCGGAAAAGAGCCATTTTGTGGGGAATCTTTATAGCTTTTATCGCTATCCCTGTAGGAGTAGCCAACCTGGAAAATTACTGGGCCCTAATGGAGGCAAGAAACAGACCTCTGGATGCTTACCGGCAACAATTGAGAGGGTGGAATTCTCGCCGTTTTGCCGAACTTACCTTTGGCCTTGTAGCACCCGGAAGCCTTATAATTGCCGATTGGGAACAGGCTACCGTTTTCTGGTATTTGCAGCTGATTGAAGGGAAGCGTCCTGATGTGCAAGTAATAAGCCTTGATAATGAGGGAGAGTTTGAAGAAGTCGTAAAAGAGGCTCAGCAAAAGGGACAACCAATCTACGCTGCACGCGCTTTTCCAGCTTTATATGGGCGAAGATACCTGTATAACCTGGGGCCTGTTATCCAATTGCGAGAAGAACCTTTGCTCCTTACCCCTCCAGAGGCCATACCGTTGGATCTGAGCTTTGAAGGGAAGCTTGTTCTCAAAGGATATCACTTCTGGAAAGATTACATGGTACGAGGGGAGGTACTCGCAATAACCCTTTACTGGCAAGCCCTAACTAAATTGGATGAGGCTTACTCTTTTTCATTGCGTCTCATCAGCCCTGACGGTAAGGAAATTGCCCAGCAAGATATAGCTGCTGCCGTTTTGGGCTGTTACCCCACATTCTTATGGTCACCGGGGGAAGTGGTAGGCGATTATCACGAACTGCCTCTTAAAAAGGATTGGCCTAGGGGTAAATATGAACTTGAAGTTATAGTATATCACTCGCCAGCTCCTGGTATTTGGCACAACCTGAAGGCAGGAGGGAAGGAAAGGGTTAAAGTAGCAACGTTTGATGTGAATTGAGCCTAACCCTTTTAGGAGGTCCTGAAGCATGCAGGGCGAAGAGATAATCCAGGAGTTTGTAAAACGCTGGGGGGAAAAACCAGAAATATTGGCTCAAGCTCCTGGCAGGGTAAACCTTATTGGAGAACATACTGATTATAATGGCGGTTTCGTCCTTCCAGTAGCAGTTAACCGCTACATCTGGGTGGCCGCATCCCACAACCGGCAAAGGGAGGCCATTTTCTATGCTGCCAACTTTGGAGAGGAAGCCTCCTTTTCATTGGACAACCTCGCTTTTGATCCCCTCAAACCCTGGAGCAATTACGTCCGTGGTGTAGCCTGGGCCCTTCGGGAGGAAGGATTTGATATAACGGGCATAAGGGCGGTAATTGGGGGAAACGTGCCAATAGGAGCGGGAATGAGCTCTTCAGCAGCAGTGGAAGTGTCTGTAGCTCTGGCTTTCCTCGCTCTGGCAGGGATAGAGCCCGATAGAAAAAAACTTGCGCTCCTCTGTCAGCGGGCTGAAAACGAATTTGTGGGAATGCGCTGTGGGATAATGGACCAGTGGACATCCCTTCTGGCCCAGGACGGGCATGCCATTTTCTTGGATTGCCTGACCTTAGATTACCGCCACATCCCTTTGCCGGAAAATGTATCAATAGTAGTAGCCGACAGCCGGGTACGCAGGGAACTGGCAAGCTCTGAATATAACTTGAGGAGAAAACAGTGCGAGGAAGCAGTGTCTATACTACAGACCCGATGGCCCCATGTGCACTTTCTCCGGGATGTAAAACCTGAGGAGATGCCAGGCTGGGAAGAACTGCTCCCTGAACCATTGCGAAACCGAGCGAAGCATGTGGTGGAAGAAAACGCCAGAGTTATAAAAGCTGTGGAAGCCCTGGAGAGAAAGGACCTGGTAAGCTTTGGGCAATTGATGAAACTTTCTCATCAGAGTTTGAAAGAGCTTTACCAGGTGAGCTCACCCGAACTGGACTTTCTTGTAGAGGTGGCTATAAATTGTGAAGGGGTATATGGTTCCAGGCTAACGGGGGCAGGCTTTGGTGGATGCACCGTCACCATAGCAGAAAAAAACTCGGTGCCAGCCTTGAAAGAAAAATTAATTTACGCCTACCAGGATCGCTTTGGCTTTGCCCCCGATATTTACGAACTTGAACCTACAAGCGGGGCTATGGTTAATTTCATCACTTCCAGAACCATCTCAGCGTAAACCTCAGCCGCAGCGAGGACATCATCTACCCGGATCCGTTCATCAGGTGAGTGAGCCCACTGCTCTTCCCCAGGGCCAAAGCCGATGGTGGGTATGCCGGCTTCTCCCATGGTGTAAGTTCCATCAGTGGAAAATCTCCAGCATCCGACGGGAGGTTTTATACCGAGGACTTTCTCCACAGCCCTTATGCCTGCCTGCACCAGTGGGTGATTCTGGGGTATAAGCCAGGCAGGATAATACTCCCTTACTTTCCATGTGTAACCGGTATAACTCCGGGCTTCGTATTCGTTCACTGCAATTTCAGCTTCAACCCCCTCTCTAAGGATAACGCTCCGGATCTCAGCCAGAGCTTTGGTCTCTGTCTCTCCCAAAGTAAGCCTTCGGTCCACATAGAAAGAACAAATGGGAGGGACTGCATTGCGGCTTGGGGATTCGCTCTTTATCCACGTTACGGTTGCTGAACCCTTCCCGAGTAAAGCATCGTTCAAAAACTGAGAGGATATAAGCTCTATCCCGAAGATAATCTTAGCCGCAGAATAAATAGCATTCTGACCCAGTTCAGGAGTTGAAGCGTGACAGGCCTTCCCCCTGGCCGTGACAATTATCCCCATGCGTCCCCTGTGCCCCTGGATTATCCGCAGTGAAGAAGGCTCGCCAATTATTGCATAATCAGGTTTTATACCTTCGTCTTCCAGGAAGATTTTGATAGCTGCTCCTTCGGAAGGCTCTTCCTGAACTACACCAACAAAGTAAACAGTACCAGGGATCCTAACCTCAGCCCTAAGCAAAGCCCCCAGCCCATAGACCATGGAAGCCAATCCTCCCTTCATATCTACGGCCCCCAGCCCATATAGGAACCCTTCTCTTATTTCCCCACCATACGGGTCATAGGTCCAGCGGGAAACATCCCCCACCTCTACAGTATCCATATGCCCATCCATGAGGAGGATTGGCTCTTTTCCTGAGCCAATTTTGCCTATTACATTTCCCACTTTATCTATTCTGACTTCAGAGAACCCGAGACGTTCCATCTCCTCGGCAAGTCTCTGGGCCAAAGCACCTTCTTCCCCAGAAGGGCTCGGAATCATTACCAGAGTCTGCAGGAACTTAATTAAATCTTTTTGATCTGCCGGCGAGAGCCAGGGCATTTTATCCCTCCTTCAGTAGGCTCCTTCACCCATAATAACCTTTGGGATTGTACGCAAGAGGATTTTGAAATCCAAGAATGGAGACCAATTTTCAATGTAATAAAGGTCCAGAAGGACCATCTCGTCAAAAGAAAGAAGGCTTCTTCCGCTTACCTGCCACAGCCCTGTCATACCCGGAGAGACAGCGAGGCGTTTCTTATGCCATTCTTTATATTGGGCCACTTCTGATGGCAAAGGCGGCCTCGGGCCTACAATGCTCATCTCACCTCTTAGAACGTTATAAAGCTGGGGAAGCTCATCCAGACTTAACCGCCTTATTATCCTGCCAACTCTTGTGCAACGGGGATCGTTTTTGATCTTGAAGATGGGGCCATCAACTTCGCTCAACTCCTTGAGACGCTCCTGCTCCTCCTCGGCTCCACCTTTCATGGAGCGGAATTTATACATCACAAATTCTTTCCCACCCTTACCCACTCTCACCTGCCTAAAGAGGATGGGGCCAGGGGAGTCCAGTTTTATAGCTATAGCTATGATGAGCATAAGGGGCAAGAAAATAATCAGAGCTAAAGAAGCTATTGTCAGATCCATGGCTCTTTTAATCATCCGTTCCCAGCGTCTGAAGGCCAGCGGTCTTATGCTTATGAGGGGCAAGCCACTTAAATCGTCCACCTCTATCTGGCTTAAGCTCATCTGGAAAATATCCGGCACAATTTTGGCTTTAACATTATAACGTTCGCACTGCTCCATAATGCCCAAGATCTTCCGGTGATACATCCAGGGGAGTGTGATAATGACCTCGTCCACATTTTCCTCTCTAACGATTTGGGGGATTTTATCCAATTCTCCGAGCCCTTTGAACCGACCAATATATCCATGCCCTTTCTCAGGGTTATCGTCCACGAACCCTACCACATGATAGCCAAGGTGAGGTTGGGCCAGGATATTGCGCATCACTTTACGACCTATGTCCCCAGCCCCCACTATGAGGACGCGGGTAACCCCTATACCTCTTTTCCGCAGCCATCTGAGCACAATATCCCTGACAAGCCGGATAAATCCCAGGAAAACGATGGTAAAAACGAAAGCATAGATGAGCAAAAGGCGGGAGTAAAAAAGAGGGCGGTAAAAGAAGAATATGGCTACCAGGATCAGGACACCAGTTGCTGTCCCGGTAAATATAGAGGTGAGCTCATCAGCGAAGGATTTTTTTCTCTCATAATCGTAAAGCTTCTGGACAAAGTACGTAAACATAAGGATGGCCGTGAGTATTAAGGAGAAAGGTAGGTAAAAACGAAACGGGACATAGTGAGCTTCCGCCACAGGCTTTATCCATTCAAGCTCATAGCGGGCCCAATAAGCCAGAGCAAAGGCAAAGTTTATGAAAACTGCGTCGGCCAAAGCTGTGAAGAAAGCCACTTTCTGGCGAAATTTTTTCATAACAGAAGCCTCCTTTCAGCTAAGGCTTCTCTGTAAATTTTGACGGTTTCGCGGGCCATTTGTTCCCAGGAAAACTTTTTAGCACGCTGAAGCCCCTTTTCCCGAAGCCTTTCTCGCTCCCGGGGATCGGACAGGAGCCTGGAAAGGGCTTCAGCTATAGCTTCGGTATCAGTGGGATCTACCAGAATGCCTCCGTCTCCGACAACCTCAGGGAGGCTGGCCGCTCTGGAAGCTACTACGGGAGTGCCACAGGCCATGGCCTCCAGAGGAGGCAAACCAAATCCCTCATACAGGGATGGGTAAACGAAGATTTCAGCTGCATTATACCAGTAAACCTTCTCCTCCTGAGGGATAAAGCCCGTTAAAACCACGTCTTCCCGAAGCCCAAAGTTTTCTATGGCAGCCATTACAGGCTCATACTTCCACCCCAGCCCTCCAGCCAACACCAGTTTTACCTGACCTTTCTTTATTTTCCGGAAGGCCTCCAGGAGGCGAACCAAATTCTTTCGCGGCTCAATAGTTCCAAGGAAGAAGACAAACCGCTCCGGCAGGCCTCTCCTTCGGCGGAAGTTTTCCACGTCTTGAAGGGGAAGTGGTTTAAGGGTTTCATCGCATCCGCAGTAGGTTACCCTTATTTTATTTTCCTCCACCCCCCAGACTTTTACCAGGTCCTTCTTTGTATTTTCTGAAATAGCTATAACCCGACTTGCTCTTTTAACGGAAAGGCGGGTGAAAATTAGAAGGTAAAGCCTGTTCCAAAGTCTGAAGCCTTCCGGAAAAAGGAGAAAACTCAGGTCATAAACCGTAACCAGGAAAGGACAGGGAGATACTAGAGGCCCTACAAAAGCAAGGCTGTGAAGGAGTTCAACCTTTTCCTTCCACAAAGCCCAGGGTTGAAAGGTTTGCTCCCAAAAGATTCTGACCACAGGGTTTACAGTTGGAAGCGAGGTAAAATGCAGCCTAATTCCCGGGAACTGGGCCTTTTTTTCCCCTAAAAAAGCGATATAACTTCCATCCCCATCCACTGCGGGGAGGAAGCGTAACAAATTGTATATATACTGGTTAATCCCTGCCCCCCTGTAACTTTGCGACAGGGAGAGCAGGTGGGCATTAAGGCCTACAGTATATTGGCTCAAAAACTTTCCACCCTCAAAATGTTACGCTAAATTATACCACGGGAAGCAAGAAGCATAAAAATGTGAGGGATAGCCTCTTTGGTTTGCCTTTTTTTTAATCTCCTTCGCTTTCGCTTGCCAGGAGGGCAGCTCCAAGAGCTCCAATTATCTGGGGTTCTTCCGGCACAATAAGCTTTACCCCGAGTTCTTCTTCAAGGGCTTTAACCACCCCTGCATTTTTGGCCACACCCCCAGCGAAAGCTACCGGAGGAGTAACCCCTATTCTTCTGGCCATAGCTCCAACTCGGCGAGCGATGGCCTTGTGAATGCCCGCCGCTATGTCCTCCACCGGAAGTCCCCTGGCTATTAGAGAAACGACTTCAGACTCAGCAAAAACTGTGCATGTGCTGGAGATTTCGGCAGGATTACAAGAACGTAAGGATATTTCCCCCAGCTCTTCCACATTTACTTCCATGACTTTAGCCATTACTTCAAGGAATCTTCCTGTCCCCGCAGCACACTTATCGTTCATCACGAAATCCAGAACACGGCCGTTCTTGCCCACCAGGATTGCTTTGCTGTCTTGACCCCCAATGTCTATAACCATTCTGACTTCAGGATAAAGAAAGTTAATGCCTTTGGCATAACAGGAAATCTCCGTGACTTGCCTGGAAGCAAAGTCTACACTTATGCGGCCGTATCCTGTAGCCACTATGGGACCTATTTCCGAGCGCGATATACCGGCTTTCCTGAGAGCTTCTTCCAGAGCTCTTTCGGCAGCTTTGCGGCTATTGGCTCCAGTTTCTAAGATAGAGTAAGCCAGAATTTTGCCGTCTTTTAAGATCAGAGCTTCAGCTGAGGCAGAGCCTACATCTATACCAACTGGATATTTCATCGTTCTTTACCCTCCTTGATGGATTCCAGAAATGCTTCCAGGCGAACCCTGAGCTGCCCTTCTTGATAACCATTTTCATCAATGCAATCGCCTTCAAGCTCCAGCAAGGGAACTCCTTCTTCCCTCAATTTCCTGCGCAATATAGCCATAGCTCCCTGAGATTGACGACAGCCCCAGTGATTGAAGTGGACCACTCCATCAGCTTTGAAAGCTTCTACATCGGCCAGGACCTTAGCCGTGCGCCTTCCCACGGAACCCAGGGAAGGATGTGAAAGCATTTTCCGGGCAAGTGAAAGAAAGGGTTCATCCTCTCTCAAGGGTTCCCACCAGATGCTGCTATATTCTTCAAAGACTATCACCGCTTTCCTTTCATTTTCCAGCAATTCAAACAAATTTGTGGGGTAGAAAGGTTTTAGATGCATCCAGTACAGGCGAATTCCCTGCTCTTTTTGCTCCTGAGAACCTTCAATGTAATCTCGCAAGGCCCTGTAATATGCAACTCCGTAAGGTGAGCCGAATAGGTAAGCAATAAGACCAAGGTGCCCAATCATTTTGCTACCCTTTAAGGGGGCCGGGATGCGTTTACGCATTTCCATTGCTTCAAGAGCCAGGGAATGAGCTTCGTTGGACAACTTTATAGCTTCCCTGAGCCCCCTTATATGATACCTGCTCTTCTTTATAATGGCAAGGGATCTGGCTGCTTCTTCCAGCTGGCGAGCAAGGTAAAGGACAGAATCTTCATCGCACTCTGCTGGCATATCAATCAGAAAGAAAGGCAAGTTCTGGCGATATGCCTCCCAGGCCAGGAATACCCCAGCGGTCCAGCATGGATAATTAACAGCCACAAAAGCCCTGGCTTTGGGGAAAAAGCCAGCCCCAGCAAGCCCCATAGCAACCCGATGGAAGGAACAAAGATCCCTCGGAACCCCTGATTGATCGGCCAGGCGGAGAGCTTCAGAAGACAGTCCCAGGTTAGCAACCACTGCGGCCGCAATTTCTGGATAGAATGGGACAAAGCCAAGGCCCCAGATAAGCTCCGGGGGTACGAAAATGTTAGCCCATACAACCCATTTTGAAGAAGAATACAAAAGGCCTGCTAACCTCAAATTGAATTCCAGAGCTATCTTTTCGTGCGGGGCTTTACCTCTCGCAAGAGAAGATAGCATAAATGCAACCCAGCGGATTGATAATATGGGGGCAAACCTCTTTAACCATCGGAAAGCGTCTTCGAGCTTAACTTGCATTTTATCATCTCCAGAAAGGCCTGGGCCCTGGTAATATTCTGTCCACTCATGGCTTCATCTTCCTCCTCCAGCAAAAGGCAGGGTATGCCATGCTTTTTCAGGTAAGAGGCTATGAAGGGATACTCTGCAAGAGGCGGGTCGCAGAATTTATAATAGCTGAAGATTACCCCCTGGACCCTTCGTTCCCTGATCAAATTCTCGTAGAATTGCAACCTGCCAGCAGGGTTCAAATCCCGCGCTGAAGGAGCTTTCCTGAGGTAAGCTCGGGCCAGATTCATAAGGTTTTCTTCCAGGTCTTTTCCCACCGGTATATCATCTACCGGGTATCTGTCTCCTATATCCGTGTCTTCAGCAACAATTGCAAAGCCCTCTTCTTCTATTAAGTCAATGAGAGCCCTCTTTACCGTTACCCCCCCAGCAAGCATAATGCCTGGCCGTGGATCGCGGAAGTTTTTACTCTGCGCACAGGTTTCTCTTATGAACTTGACAGCCTCCGGGAAGTAAAAGCTGAAGGCTTTGCTCCGCAACTCATGGTAAGAGAGGGAATCAAGCTTGCCAGCGATCCAGAGAGCCCTGGCTTCCTTCAAAGCTCTCCGCAGCTCATTTCCCTGCGCAATGGCTTCATTGAAGGCTTCAGGAGATAAGCTCTCACTAATGTTTTGGGCGAGGAATTTGAGCTGAGATGCGAACCTCCGCACCGCATCTTCGTCTTTCCTCGTAGGCACATCAAGGGCGATAACCCTTCCGGGCAGCAGTTCTTTTAGAACCTCAGAGAATCTGCGGTGGGATTCATCCTCAACAGGTACAACAATAATTTCCCAGAGGTTTTCTTGAATTATGGTGGCTGCAAGAAGCTTAAGGTATGTGCAGAAATTTCGCGGCAATAGACCCTCAGCCCTGGAGAGCGGGGCTCCCGAGGGGAGGATTAAAGAGGGCATATATCCCAGGGCTAAAGCTATTTCTAAAGGGAACGTAGCTGAAATAAACCCGAGCCTTGCTACCATTTTTGGGTCTTTTGGGCTCAATTATACGGCTCTTCTTCCGTCTTAGCAAGTTTTAATCCACACGCATGCAAGGGTTTCTTTCAATAGTTCTTGACAAAAATTCAACGAGGCATTAAAATATTTCAGCGTTTGCCAAAAATTTTTAAGGAGTCAGGAATATGGGCGTTCTTGTACGCCAGATCCATCGGATTGCGGGACTTAGCCGCAACGCCAAGCTTTTCCTCCTCACCGTTTCCATCAGCGCGCTGGGAAATGGCATTTTCATGCTGCTTATGAACCTGTTCATCCTGGCAAGGGGCAACGATGAAGCCTTCCTCGGCTTACTTATGTCTACCATGAGCCTGACAGCTTTGGCCTCAAGTATACCAATGGGAATACTGGTAGACCGGCTGGGCCGGAAACGTGCAATGATTATGGGAGCTTTCTTATCCATCCCGGGAACTTTAATCCTGGTCCTTTCCCCGGTAGACTGGCCCCTTATGGTTGCAGCCGGTTTATATGGAGCAGGCAATGCCATATTTATGGCAGCCGGCCCAGCCTTTATGGCTGAAAACGCCAGTTGGGAGGAACGCCCAACTCTTTTTAGTCTCCAGTCCAGCTTGTCTTTAATCATGAGTTTCCTCGGCAGCTTCATCGGTGGTTCCTTACCCACCCTCTTCAGTTATATGCTACGCGTCCACCCGGAGAGTGTTACGGCCTACCGGTCCACCCTTCTAACCGCTGAAGCAATTATGGCCTTTGCCCTTATTCCATTATTAATGATTGAGGAGAAACCGGTATGTAAAACTGCTGTGGCCTTCCCCCTGCGAAATTTCCCTTTCCGGCGGGATGTTATTGCATTGCTTATCCCCGAACTGATTATAGCCTTTGGAGCGGGATTGCTTATCCCGTATTTAAACATATTTTTTAAACAGCGCTTTCGCATTCCCGATAGCCTCCTGGGGCTGATTTTCGCTGTTTCCCAGTTGTTGACGGGAATTGCTGCCTTCCTGGCTCCTATCTTGGCTGAGCGATTGGGTAAAATTCGCACTGTCGCCTTTACTCAGCTGACGTCCCTGCCTTTCCTTCTGATGCTGGGATTTGTTCCCGTACTTCCCGTAGCTATAGGGGCTTTCTGGCTGCGGACCATGCTTATGAATATGGCTGGCCCTCTTTATACCGCTTTTGCTATGGAAAGAGTACGCGAAGAAGAGCGAGGAACCGTAGGAGCAATGATTGGCGTGGCGTACTCGGTGGGCCAGAGCATCGGACCCGGGATAAGCGGGTTTGTCCAGCGTAACTTTGGCTTTCCTCCGCTTTTTCTGGCCACAGGAACTACATATCTTGTGGCAGCGCTTCTAACCTTGGCATTGTTCGGACAGATTGAGTACCCGGCAGTTGATAGGGGTTTTAAAAATGTGCCGCCTCCATAAGGGCACGGCGGACAAGGACCTTCACCATATCCTTACGGTATTCAGCTGAACCACGTAATAGGCTGGAGCGAGGCTGCGCCTCCTCCTGAGCCAGGCGGGAAGCCTCTTCTATGCTTTCCAGTGAGATGGGGGCACCTTTTAAGAATTCTTCAGCCTTTCGCGCCCTGAAGGGAACCGGAGACACAGGCCCTATGGCAATGGCTGCTTTAACAAATTTCCCCTCATCCCAACCTACCACAACCCCGACGTTCAGGATAGGGAGAATTAAAGCACGGCGGCGGGCAAGCCTCTGAAACGATGAGCCTTCGTTTTCTTCCAACGGACGAAAACGTACCCCCCTGACCAGCTCAAAGCATGGGTTTATACAACATTCCCCCACATCTCTATGAAATTGGGTAATGGGTATCCAGCGGGTTCCACCTTTGCCAACTACTTCCACTTCCGCATCTAATGCCACAAGAGCAATGACGGAATCAGCCGCAGGCATAGCGTTAACTAAGTTGCCACCAATGGTTCCTACATTGCGGATCTGAAGGGAACCAATGCTCCGACAGGCCTTGGCTAATAGGCCAGCTTTATTTTGAATTAATGGTGATTCTGCCACTTCCTGGTGAGTGGTTGTAGCCCCAATCCATATATAGCCGTCCTCTTCCTTTATTCCTTTGATTTCAGGAATCCGGGTAATGTCCACGAGAACTCTCGCCCTCACCTCACCCCTTTTGAGCTGGAGGACAAGATCCGTCCCGCCAGCTATGATACGAGCATCTCCGCCGTAACGTTCCAGAAGTTCAAGAGCTTCTTCCACGCTTTTCGGGAAGAGATATTCTTCCACCATTTGCTACCTCCTTGTTCCAAGCTTGAGGTTAGGGACTACATCAAGGTCCCACCCACTCCTCAAGCCTTTTATCATATTAAAGTAACCGGCAGCAGCCACCATAGCCGCGTTATCAGTGCAAAGTTCCGGAGGAGGCCACCGGACCGGAACGGGAACCGCAGCCTTCATTCTCTCCCGGAGCAGGGAATTGGCTGCTACCCCACCTGCTAAGAGGACTTCTTTAACCTTGTAATCCAGAGCTGCCTGGCGGGTCTTTTCCACCAGGACATCTACTACCGCTTCCTGGAAAGAGGCGGCCAGATCAGCGACAGGCACACTGGAAGGCAATTTAACCCCTGGCTTAAGAGATATGCCCTCCCCATAACGCTGGATTTCCCTCAGCACAGCTGTCTTCAAGCCACTGAAACTGAAGTTATAGGTGCCTTTTAGCCAGGCTCTGGGAAAATTGAAGGCTTCGGGGTTACCATATTTAGCCTCCTGCTCTATAGCTGGCCCCCCAGGAAACCCAAGCCCCAGAAGTCTGGCAATTTTATCAAAAGCTTCCCCCGCTGCATCGTCCAGCGTATGGCCTAACTCCTCATACTCCCCGTGGTCTCTCATGACGAAAAGGGAAGTGTGACCTCCCGAAACTACTAAACAAAGAAGGGGGAAATCAGAAGGTGGCTCGCCCACAAGCCAGTTAGCATATATATGGGCCTCAATGTGGTTTATCCCGATGATGGGCAAGCCTCTGGCCCACGCTATAGCCTTGGCCACATTTACCCCTACAAGGAGGGAACCCGCCAGGCCTGGCCCATAAGTAACGGCCACACCATTTAAATCATCCCAGGTCACCTGAGCTTTTTCAATGGCTTCTTCAATTACCGGGATTATGGACAGGATATGCTGGCGTGAAGCTATTTCGGGAAAGACTCCACCATAGCGGCGGTGGATTTCTATTTGAGAAGCTACTACATTGGACAGGATAAAGCGGCCATCCCTCACCACTGCGGCCGAGGTTTCATCACAAGATGTTTCAATGCCCAGGATAAGCATATGACACCTTTCGCAACCCGATAAACTGAAGCGTTAAAATGATACATCAATTTCCGGTCAAAGGCAAGAGTACTTTTAGCTTATCCGGACAGGCTTGAGCGTTAGAGCGCTGAAAAACTCTGCATTCCCGGGCTGCCTGTTAATTTTTTGCTTCAATTTTAGGCTTGTGGTATAA
>Ga0105162_1001686_pt1 | contig 12372 bp, 8 predicted proteins | sample JNZ201metaG_FD_81532 | JGI IMG/M metagenome (GOLD analysis project Ga0105162, IMG submission 81532) | Hot spring microbial communities from Jinze hot spring, China to study Microbial Dark Matter (Phase II) - JNZ 20120812A | ecosystem: Environmental > Aquatic > Thermal springs > Hot (42-90C) >...
ATGCAAAAAGTATTACAACGCGCACTTTCCAGGCATTCTCTGCCTTAAAAGATAAGACAAGGAATTCCCATACAATCAGGATTATAGCGTAATAATGCACAAAAAAAGCCGCAATGTTAACGAAAACTAAGGCTGAGAGCCTTGTAAGGGAATGTCCCCGGGTTAGCAGTTTTGAAAATAAAAATAGAGAAATCGTGTATAAAACCAAGGCGAGCGGATAAGCTCTGGCTTCCCGGAAACAAGCTGCAAGGGGGGCGAAAGCGAAGAACGAGCTTACAATGATAGCTTGACTTTTTTTTAACCAGAGTTTGGCCGTTTGATAGGCTAAGGGGATTGCCAACATTGTGAAGGACATGCCTATGAAGCGGAGGGAGAACTCGCTGGGCGGCACAAACTTTATCCAGAAATGATATGGGATGAAAGCCAGCAAAGGGTGTTCAAAAGGGGCATGGGAAGTATAAAGATACAAATCCTTAAGGGACTTTGCGGCGATCCAGAAGAATGAAGCTTCATCTCCCCAAAGGGCAAGAGCTCCCAGGCGCCAAAGCCTCAGAATCCAGGCTGCTAATAGAACCGGCAATATTAACCACGCATCAAGTTCCGAAAGTTTAGTTCTTTTCATCGCCAAGTTAATCTTTGCCTTGCCCGTTATTTTAACCTTTGCCCTTTTCTTGTCAAACTCTACTTGCTCTCTTGGACGGCGTTTGCGTTATATTTGAAATTAAGCCATAATAAATTTCAAAAATCAGGGGGTGAGAGCTATGGAAAAGCTTGGGCCAGAAAAGCTGCGAAAAGTTTGTCCGATTGAAGTTATCCCATGCGCTTCCTCAATGGAGCTGGAACCGCCGGCGGAGATAATCGGGCAGGAAAGGGCGGTGAGAGCTTTAAACTTTGGCCTGGGGATAGATAAAAAGGGGTTTAACATCTTTGTGGCGGGGTTGCCGGGGACAGGACGTACCACTGCTGTTTTGAGTTTCTTAGAGAAACTGGCTGCTCAGAAGCCGGTTCCCCCTGATTGGTGCTATGTTTACAATTTTAAAGACCCATATCGTCCAAAAGCCCTCCGGCTTCCGCCAGGTAAAGGGCAACTTTTCAGAAAACAGGTGCAGGAATTTATAGAAGCCGCCCGGCGTGAAATACCTACAGCCTTTGAAAGTGAGGATTATTCAACCCGCCGCGAGGCTTTGGAAGTTGAGTTCAACAACCGCCGGCAAGAGCTTTTCAACCTCCTGAGCCGTAAAGCAAGGGAACAGGGCTTTATCCTTCAGTCTTCCCCTGCCGGTATTTTTATAATCCCCACCAAGGATGGGCAACCTCTAAGTCAAGAGGCTTTTGAAAGCTTGCCCGAAGAAGAAAAATCTCAAATTCTCCAGAGGAGAAGCGCCATAGAAGCTGAGCTCAGAGAGGTTTTCCGGGAAGTGCGGCGCATGGAGAGGGAGTTTCAAAATCGCCTCAGGGAGCTGGACAAATTTGTAGTGGATAATGTCATTAATCGCCATTTGGAAGAGCTGATGGAAGCTTACCAGGAATATCCGGGGGTGAAGGAATACCTGGAAGAAGTACGGAACGACATACATGAAAACCTTGAGCTGTTTCGTCAGCCCCAGGAGAGGGTCCCACCTGAAGTCAGGGAAAGGATGTGGCGCCGATATGAGGTCAATGTGTTGGTAGACAACGGTGAGCTTAAGGGGGCTCCGGTAGTTACCGAACTTAATCCCACCTATGCAAATCTCATAGGGCGGATTGAGAAAGAAGCCGTTTTCGGTGCTCTCATAACAGATTTCACCCTCATAAAGGCAGGCGCCCTGCATAAAGCTAACGGAGGCTACCTCGTAATCCAAGCGGAGGACCTCCTCCGCAATCCCTTCGCCTGGGAGGGCCTCAAGCTTGCCCTGGCTAATGGTAAGATAATTGTGGAAGAGGTTGGAGAAAAGTTTGGGTTCATAACCACCAGAGGCCTTCAGCCTGAGCCCATCCCTTTAGATGTAAAAGTTATCATCATCGGCACGCCCTTCATCTACTATCTGCTATACAATCTGGATGAGCAATTCAAGGAGCTTTTCAAGGTTAAAGCAGACTTTGACACCCAGATGGACCGCACTGATGAAAACATCAGGGCCTATTGTTCCTTCATATGTGGGGTGGTTAAAAGGGAAAACCTTCTCCCCTTTGATGCCTCAGGAATGGCCAAAATAGTGGAATTTGGTTCAAGGTTGGCTGGGGATCAGGAGAAACTTTCAACACGCTTTGCTGAAATTGCCGACATAATCCGGGAGGCCAATTTCTGGGCCGAAAAAGAGGGCGCTTCCTTTGTCAGGGCTGAGCACGTTCAGAAAGCTCTGGATGAAAGGATATATCGCTCTAACCTTATCCAGAAGCGGGTGCAGGAAATGATAGAAAAAGGCATTATTTTAATTGATACTGAAGGGGAAAAGGTCGGCCAGGTGAATGGCCTTTCAGTAGTGAGCTTCGGAGATTTTTCCTTCGGAAGGCCTACCCGGATAACGGCCTCCATCGGGGTAGGGAAAGAGGGGATTGTGGACATTGAGAGGGAAACGAAATTAGGGGGTCCAATCCACACTAAGGGTGTTCTAATCCTTACAGGCTATCTCCTGAACAAATACGCTCAAGATAAACCCCTGACTCTGGCCGCCAGGCTGGTTTTTGAGCAGAGTTACGAAGGGGTTGAAGGAGATAGCGCTTCCGCAGCCGAGGCTTTTGCCCTCCTCTCAGCTTTATCGGGTCTGCCCATAAAGCAGGGGATAGCTGTCACAGGCTCCCTAAACCAGAAGGGTCAGATCCAGGCTATAGGCGGGGTCAATGAGAAGATAGAAGGTTTCTTTGAAGTATGCAAAGCCAAAGGCTTAAATGGCCAGCAAGGGGTTATAATTCCCAAAGCAAACATCCGCAATCTGATGCTTAAAGAGGAGTTAGTGGAAGCTGTTAGAGAGGGTAAATTCCACATCTGGGCTATTGAGACAGTGGACGAAGGGATTGAACTTCTTACAGGGGTAAAAGCTGGGGAAAGGCGAGAAGACGGGACCTTTGAAGAGAACACTGTGAATTACCTGGTGGACAAGAAGCTCAGGGAGCTTTCCAAAACCTTTGAAGGCAAGGAGGAAAGGGAGGAAGGAAAATGAAAAGGGCTCTGACGATAGCTGGTTCCGATTCAGGGGGAGGGGCTGGAATCCAGGCCGATCTCAAAACTTTCTCCGCTCTCGGAGTTTACGGAATGAGTGTCCTCACAGCACTCACCGCTCAGAACACCCTGGGAGTCCAGGCCGTTTTTGAACTTCCCCCGTCTTTTGTGGCGCAGCAGATAGATTCGGTGGTGACAGACATAGGGGTTGATGCAGTTAAAACGGGTATGCTGGCTAATTCCGAGATAATCCGTGTAGTGGCCGATAAGGTTAAAGAATATCGCCTGCCAAACCTTGTGGTGGATCCAGTGATGAGGGCCAAGAGCGGCGATCCCCTCCTAAGGCCTGAGGCGCAGGAAGCTCTTATCAAAGAACTTTTGCCACTGGCTCTTGTGGTTACCCCTAACCTTCCGGAAGCCGAGGCCCTGGTAGGGTTCCCGGTTAGAACCATTGAGGATATGCGTCGGGCTGCAGTGGCCATCCATGCGATGGGACCTGCCTGGGTAGTGGTGAAAGGCGGACATCTGGAGGGAGATTTAAGCATTGACATCCTTTACAATGGCAAAGATTGGTGGGAGTTTACCGCACCTCACATTGATACTCGCAATACCCATGGCACGGGGTGCACTTTCGCTTCGGCGATTGCGGCCTGGCTTGCCCGCGGAGCTGATGTTCCGGAGGCAGTCCGCCTGGCAAAGGAATACCTGACGGAGGCCCTGAAGGCCGGGGCAAAATTGAACCTGGGCAAAGGTCACGGCCCTGTCCATCACTTTGCAATTCTTTATCGTAAGATGGGTTGGGAGGAGTAGAATTTATCTTGCCCAGCGGGGGTTGAAACTGTTTCCGTCACCGGTAAGCTGGAAATACTGCTTCTTTTCTACATCCACCAGGTAGAGGTTTCCCTGGTAACTTACTACAAACTGCAAACCGTAGGGAGACCAGGATACCTGGGAAGGGTCCTGCAGGCCAGGCTCCAGAGGTGGAGGGAAAATAATCCGGCGGTTTGAGCCATCGCGGTCGGCCAGGTAGAGTTTGTAAAGGGAGGTTCTGGAGTAAAAGGGTTCACTTGCCTGGCCGTAAAGGATGAAATCACCCTTCGGATACATTGGTGACCAATGGGGGTGGGACCACATTCCGGTATTCTCGGCCCAGCGTAATTTAATCCGGCCATCAAGGCTTAAAATCCATATTTCAAATAATGGACTATCCTGAGGTAATTCTCCGCTCACGGGTGGGCCGTGTATTACCGTAGCAATAAAATTCCCTTCAGGGGATGGGGATAAGGGTGGGACCCATACCCACTCTCCGTAGGTGTAGTAGGGGGCAAAGGAAAGGAGCTGGGTTATAACGCCAGTTTCGCCATCCACAAAGCCGATGCTTTCCGCCGTAGCCCAGGCAAACATTTTCTTTCCCGGAATCCACCGGAAGTTTACCCCCCACCATCCATAGGGGACATTTTCCCAGGCAGTGATGATCGGAGTAGTCTGTAAAGATTCAAAAGGATGCCAGGTTGCAATCCAGAGGTCATTGTGAGCTTTCCAGCCCGGTGAGCCAGTGGTTCTTTCCCCTGTGGAATAAGCGAAGCGATAAACCCCTTCCTCACCGGTTCCTGGTTCCCACTCGGCGTAAAGGATCCCTTCCAGGCCAAGGGGCTTTGGTTCATCTCCGGCAATGGTAGCGGTTACAACCCAGAGGGAGTTCAACTTGTTTCCGTCCTCGCGTCTGGTGAAAAGCAGATATTTGCCATCAGGTGAAAGCTCAAAAACTCTGCCGTCCAGATCTCCCCATGTGGTAATGGGGCGGCGTGTGCTGCTGGAAAGCTTCATAAGCCAGGCGTTGCCCCCGGATAGGTAAGCTATGGTACCGCTTATTGGCACCGAAGAGAGGAATTTTTCCACTCCCACGACGATTATCTCATCTTGAGCTGGAGTTATAACCCTGGTGGAAGCTATTTCTCTTGCTTTTTCTACCCCATTTTCAAGGGTTATCCGGTAGATTATCTCCTCCTCACCGTTGAGCCCTGGTTGCACCAATTTCCTTTCGCCCGGTGGTAAGGCCTCACTCCGGATAATGCGAGATTCAAAGGGTATTGGGCGCCGGATGCTTTCCAGCTTGTATTCAATTCTGATTACGCGGATGTAGGTCCCGGGAATAATTTCAGCCCAAAGGTCTGGCTCAACCTTATCATAGGGGCCAAGCTTCACCCCAGCCTCAGCCAGGACTTCCCTGACTGTGGAACTGCGCGTGGAGAAGGAATAAACCTTACCGTCCACTTCCAGGGTTACCTGGGTCTGGGCTGGTGAGGAACAACCCCATATTAGAGCTAAAAGCCCCAAAAGCAGTAAAATCCTTTTCCTGACCATTGTCTTAGCTCGTCTTCCCACTTATATCACAGCATGGCGGTATTTTCAAGATGACGCGATCTTCGGGAGATTTTGGTATCAAGAGCTCGCTGTGGTATAATGCCGGCGCGCATAATCAAAGCTCTGAAGGAGGCTACCATGGCTAAGGAAGTAGTCATTGTAAGCGGTTGCAGGACCCCTATTGGCCGTTTCATGGGTTCCCTTTCAGCAATTCCCGCCCCAAGGCTTGGGGCTGTGGTGATAAGAGAAGCTGTGAAGCGGGCCGGTATAGACCCGGCCACGATTGATGAGGTTATAATGGGCAATGTGGTCTCAGCCGGGATTGGGCAAGCTCCTGCACGTCAGGCAGCCATATTTGCTGGTTTACCCCCCAGTGTGGGAGCCGTTACGGTGAACAAAGTATGTGGCTCAGGCCTCAAAGCCGTTATGATGGCGGCTTCTATGATCAAAGCAGGGGAAGGGGAAATCTATGTAGCAGGCGGAATGGAGAACATGAGCATGGGCCCCTACTTGCTTATGAAAGCTCGCCAGGGTTACCGCCTGGGTCATGACCGAATTTTAGATGCCACAGTCCACGATGGGCTATGGTGTGCTTTTGAGGACCAGCATATGGGTAATGCTGCCGAATTCATTGCCGAACAGTTCGGGATAACGCGGGAGGAACTGGACCGTTACGCTTACGAAAGTCACATGAAAGCGATTGCAGCTATAGATGCGGGGAAATTCCGTGAGGAGATTGTGCCTGTAGAAGTCCCCCAACCGAAAGGACCTCCCTTGCTCTTTGATACCGATGAAAACCCGCGAAGGGATACTTCTCTGGAAAAGTTGGCCCAGCTCAAGCCAGCTTTTAAGCCTGATGGCATAGTTACCGCCGGAAATTCACCAGGTATAACCGATGGGGCGGCCGCTGTGGTGGTCATGAGCCGTGAGAAGGCCGATGAGTTGGGGATAAAGCCCTTGGCCAGGATACTGGATTACACCTATGCGGCCGTGGAGCCTAAGTGGCTATTTATAGCCCCCGTACATGCCATCCGGAGGCTTCTGAAGAAAACAGGCACAACTCTGGCCGATTATGATCTTATTGAACTCAACGAAGCTTTCGCTGCCCAGGTCCTGGCCGATGGCAAAGCCTTAGCTGAGGATGGGTGGGACTGGTCAAAGGTTAACGTTAACGGAGGGGCGATAGCCCTTGGCCACCCCATAGGGGCGAGCGGAGCTCGTTGTCTCGTTACCCTCCTCTATGCCCTTAAGGATCGGGGCTTAAAGAGGGGCATCGTTTCCCTTTGCCTTGGTGGAGGGGAGGCGGTGGCTATGGCCGTAGAATTGATTTAACCTTTTCACCCCCAGAACCTTCAGGGAGGAACTTTTGCCCCCTCTTAAACCCCGGGAAGGGTTTTGCTTCTCCCGGACTGTGCTGGGATTTTTGTATTGGGATCGGGAAAGGGGTAGAATTCTACAGGGGATGCTATGGAGATAAGGAATGTGAGCCGAGAAGAGTTCAAGAAATTGCGAGATGAGCTGGTCAACATTTATCTGGAAGGATATCAGGGCCTGGAAAAATATGCCTACAGGGCTCCGTGGATGGTCAGGCGCTATTTGAACTGGCTTTACAAAGGGGATCCATCCGGTTTTTTCGTGATAGAAGAGGAGGGGAAAATCGTTGGTTTTGTTTCTGCCCACAGCCGATGGTTCTGGGGGAGGGAAATTGTGGGCGAAATCCATGAGCTGGTCATCGCCCCAGCTTACCGGAGAAAGGGATTGGGATCAGCTCTCCTCCGCCACACCATTGAATTCCTGCGCTCTAAGAAGAGGAAGCGCATAGGTTTGTGGGTGGGGAAGGAGAATGAAGGGGCTAAAAGGCTTTACCGAAAATTCGGCTTCCGACCCACGGATGTTTACGATGTGTGGGAGAGGTGGGTGCTTGACGAACTTAAGCCCGAGAAGCCAGTTGAATAAGCTGATCCAGAACCGCTGCTAACTTTTTCAGTTCCTCTATGCTTACCCGCTCTTCCTCGGTATGAGCGTTTGCCAATTCTCCTGCCCCGAAAATTACCACTTCAAGCCCTTTGTGATACAGAGGCTCCGCATCAGTCCAGCTGAGCATGCCTGTAAAAAGGGGTTGAGGGATGTTTACATCTGCCATGCGGATGGCTTCTTCCATCAATTTAACCACTTGAGCTTGGGGCGAAATCTCAAAAGGAGGGTCAAGGTCCAGAACTTTGAGGTAACCGTAGTCAACCGTTGCTTTCTCTATCTCTGTCAGGACCTTTTCTGGCAAAAGGGGGGGCACCAGTTTCACATCAAAGCGGATTACAGCTTCATCAGGCACGAGGTAGAGTTCGGGGTCACCGCCCTTTATCCAGTAAGGCATTATGTGTGGCTTGCCCAGAAATGGGTGCTCCAGATGCATGAAGTCCAGGGCCTGGATCCTGGCCATGGCTTCAAAGGCCTTGATAATGGCATTTTCCCCCGCTTCCGGACAAGCACCGTGCGCTTTTCTCCCCCTGATTACCAGCTCCAGGTCCAGGGAACCCGATTGAGCTAACGCTACCTTCAGCCCTGTAGGTTCCAGTACAATCGCCATTTTAACCCAGGGAGGAAGGCGAAGTTTTCTGCTGCCTTCTCCTTTAGCTTCTTCATCCACGGTAAAGGCAAGAGTTATCGGATGGGAGTTTGTTTCCAGTATGCTGAGAAGGGCAGCGATTTGCCCTTTGGCATCGGCCACGCCAGGGCCGTAGAAGAAGCGTCCCTTTTCTATCAGGGTGTATTCTGGAGCTGGCAACGTATCCGAGTGAGTGGCGATAAGGAGGGGGCTCTGACCGCGCCATGCAATAAGGTTAGGCCTGGATGGCGCCACCTCCTGGAGCTCGCTTTCAAAGCCGAGCCAGTGGAGGGCTTCTTTCAGGTAAAGTTGGAGGGCTTCCTCCTGGCCCGTAGGGCTTGGAATTTCTATCAAGGCCTTAAGCCACCTCTTTATCCTCCTCTCCATGGCGAACCCAGGCCAAAGTTAGCATAAAAACTGGGGCCAGATCCGGCAGGAAAAAGGAATGGTCCACAAGACCGTGAGCCAGAGTTTCCACCATTGCCCCCATAAATCCCAATAACAGGGCTTTCTCCTCCCCTTCTGGCATGCGCCTGTATCGCTTCAATCCTGCCCTGAAAAATTCCCAGAGCATCCATCCCAGGATGATAACCCCTCCCACTCCCAGCCTTGTCCACCAATCCAGGAGAAAGTTGTGAGGGTGAGAAAGGTTAAGTTCCTGCCATGCTTCGGGCAAAACGTAGCGGGTCCGATACTGGTAGAGAAAGTTGTCAAGGCCTACTCCAAGGATGGGGTTATCTTTGAGCATGTTCAAGGTAGCTTCCCAAAGCTTTACACGGAAGAAGCCAGTCCCCTTTTCCAGATCCAGAAGGGAGGAGAAGCGAGCGGTCCAGAACCATGGGATCAGCGCCAGAACCAGGAGAATCAGGGCTACAGCAGCAGGAACAAGGGCTTTCTTCCCTTTGAGAAAGAAGGTGAAAAGCACTGCAGCTGGAATCCCAAGGAATATGGCCCCACGGGAGAAAGTAAGGTAAAGGGCCACAAGGATAATAGCGCCTGCTAAAGCATAAAGCCATTTTCTTAAGCTTCTTCCTGAAAGAACTATAGCCAGGGCAATGGGTACAGCTCTCCCCAGAAAGAGGGCAAGGTTATTGGGGGAGCCGTAAAAAGCTTTAATCCTCCTCACTCCTTCCACCGCGATGACCTGGCCCTGGAAAAACTGAGAAATTCCCACCAGGGAGACCAGCATAGCTCCGGCCATGAATGCGTCGGTCAGGAGGTATAAGGTGTAAGGTTTTTCCCTGCGGACTAGGATTATAAGGCCATATAAAAGGGCTGCTTCAGCCACAACCCTGCGGAATTCGTAGGCAGCAACTCCAAAATTTTCAGCCCACAGGAGGGATAGGGCTCCCATGGCCACAAGGGCCACCACTGCCAGGTCCAGCCTCGTTAGCCTCAGCTTGAGGATATTCCCTCTGTATCGGAGCAAAACAGCTAATGTGGTTAGGGCCAGGGCGAGTTCCTGAGGTGAAAAGTTTTTTATCAAGAGGTTTTTGTGTAGAAGGAAGAAGGGGGCAGAGAAAATGGTTATGGCAAGGCCTGCTTCCGGCCGGAGGTAAAAGGCCAGAAACCATAGAGGGAGGGAAAGGAGTGAAGCTATAGGGGGCAAAAGGTGCCAGAGGATAGCCAGGACCAGAAAAACCGAAAGCGGAATAAATCGCAAGCTGGAAGCGGCAAAGCGGTCAAGGGCCTTTAAGGTCAAGGGGGTGGAAAGGGCAAGGAAATACAGGCCTGTCAGCAAAGCGATGGGCAGGCGAGGGCTTTTTTCTTCACCCTTCACCCTGAAGCCCACGATAGCCCATTGGCTCCAGCCACCATCAGGCACGATCTCAACGTGATGTTTACCAAATGGAAGATTCCGGGCCAAGGTGATAGCAGACGCGCGGCATAACGGATCGTAAAGGACAGCATAGCTTCTTCCGGCTGAGTCTTGAGGCAAAGAGTTAGAGGGTTTACCGTCCACTATCACGAATAGGAAGGCCTTATAATTGCCCCTTCGCACCAGGATATCAAGGCCTGTTCCGGTAAAAGAAAACTTAATGGAAGCATTGCCCTGTGCTCCGTGGGGTATATCCGCCCCATAGGGAGAAATACGCCAGTCTCCCTGGTAATGTATGGCAGGGTGATCGGGCCGGTGAGCACCTGGGGGCAGGACGGAAGGAGGTTTAAAGCCAGCCACTGCGCGATAGACGGGGCGAGGGGTCCAGTCTTGCCAGATGAGAGCGAAGCCCCAATAAGGGTCATCAGAAGTTGCCTGCGGTTTGAAATGGGTTAAGAACACGGGCCATCCCCAATTTTCGCCAGCCCACTGGAGGGCTTCTTTTGTCCATTGGGCTTGCTTTTCCTCGGTAACAGAGCCCCAGATGGATTTACCCCCTTGCCAGCCGGCGGGCAAAGCATTCCATCCCGCCTCTACAATCCACACAGGCTTGTTTTTGACCAGCGGGGCTATTAGCTCAGGCCGGCGAAAATTGAGCCTTTCCGGGGAAGGGCGGTCGTAAGGGGGATAATCAAAGCCAAAAGCCTTAAGAGATAACGCATCAAAGAATTCCTTAGCCCCGCAGCTCAGCATTTTGCGGAGAAATTCCACCTCATTAAGGTTTATGGGGCCTTTTTCAGTAGTGGGAGCGAGTCCCGCCATCAGGATGAAAGCCTGGGGATCAACGCTTTTTATCCGGATATACCCTTCTTTAAGCAGGGCAGTATAGCCTTCAGGATCAACCCACCTTTCCCCCCAATGGGGGTAAATGTTGGGTTCATCCCAGATCTGGTAAGCATCTATTAAAGAGCCATAGCGGCGAGCGAAAGCTTCGGCAAAATCGCCGAAGAAGTGGATTTCGGCTGGGGGTGCCGTTGAGAGAGAAAGGTCTTCTGGGCGGCGAGCCCATTTTGGGGAAGTATCAAGGACGGCCAGGATTTTGAAACCGCGCTCGTTGAGGGCCTTTACAATCTTATCCCACTTTTCCCAGGCAAATCTTCCCCTTTCCAGCTCTATTTCTTCCCACGCGAAACGCTGCCGGACCCACTGGAAGCCCCCCTGGCTGAGGAGATCCAGTGTCTTCTGGAGCTCTTCATCGCCCAAACCCGCCAGTTCTACGTTTATACCCGGGGAGAGGATGTAAGGAGAAAGCGGCAAAGTAAAGGGCTCGGACACAGGCTGAGGCCTGAGGACAAAGGCCAAGGCCAGGACGAAGGAGAAAGTTAAGAATAAGGTGTACAGGGTAAAAGCTCTTTTCCCCAACTTAGCTCCTAAGGGGCATATTCAGAGCCGGTTACCCGTTTCCTGAAGCGCTCAAGGGATTTCTCCAGCTCCTCTTTAGGCAGGGGGATATAGCCCACTTCCCGCACCAGTTTCTCAGCATTCTGAGGGCTGAGGTAGAATTCCACAAAGGCCTGGACTTCGGGCCTTTCCGCTGCGGATTTATTCACGTAGATAAATAGGGGGCGAGAAAGGGGTTTGTAAATCCCTTTAACAATAGATTCGTGTGAGGGCAGGACAGGCCCCTCCCCTGCGTCGATGGGGACGAGCTTGAGCCTATCAGCGTTTTCTTCGTAATAAGCGAGGCCGAAATAGCCCAGGGCCAGCGGGTCCGAGGCCACACCTTGGACCAGGACGTTGTCATCCTCGCTGGCCAGGAAATCACCTCTGCTTTTCCCGCTTTCCCCGACTATAACTTCGGTAAAGTAATCGTATGTTCCGGAGTCAACTCCCGGGCCATAGAGGTGCAGTTCTTTATCGGGCCAATTGGGGCGAACCTGGCTCCAGCGGGTTATCCTCTCCTGAGCTTCGGGCTCCCATATCTTTTTCAGTTCCTCCACTGTCATGTAGTCCACCCAGTCATTTTGGGGGTTAACCACCACTGCCAGGCCATCAAAGGCCACTTTAAGTTCTATGAACTCAACCCCATTTTTGCGGCAATTTTCCAGTTCTGAGGGCTTTATAGCTCTTGAAGCATCCACGATGTCTATTTCTCCCGCGCAGAACTTCCTGAACCCGCCTCCTGTTCCCGATATGCCTACCATTATGCGGACGTTTGGGTTTGATTTCTGGAACTCTTCGGCCATAGCTTCGGTTATAAGGTAAACAGTGCTGGAGCCATCTATTATTATTGTGCCGGCTTTACCCGATGGGGTCGCAGTTCCTTTACAGGAGGCTAAAACAAAAACCAGGGTGAGGAGATAGAAAAGCCATTTTCTCATCTCACACCCCCACGTGTATTTTCAGGAAGATGTTAATTTATGCTCCCCATTTTGTCAAGGGATAGGG
>Ga0105162_1001688_pt1 | contig 12368 bp, 10 predicted proteins | sample JNZ201metaG_FD_81532 | JGI IMG/M metagenome (GOLD analysis project Ga0105162, IMG submission 81532) | Hot spring microbial communities from Jinze hot spring, China to study Microbial Dark Matter (Phase II) - JNZ 20120812A | ecosystem: Environmental > Aquatic > Thermal springs > Hot (42-90C) >...
GTCGAGGATACTGGCTCTCTCGAGCGCCGGTAACGCTTTCTTGAACGAAGAGAAACCCTGGGAGCTCGATCCGAAGGACGCTTCGGGTATCGTTTTCGATCTGCTACAGGTAGTTAAAGCTCTGGCTGTAATGCTTTACCCGATGATACCCTCCAGCGCTGAAAGAATCTGGAACCTTCTCGGTTACAATGATAATCTAGCAAACCATCTGTGGATAGAAGCTCTCGAGCCCTTACCACCAGGGCAGGATCTGCTCGAGCCCAAGCCTCTGTTCTCGAAGATCACCGACGAGGACATTAAAGCGGCTGTGCAGAAGATCGAGAGCATCCGGGAGAGAATCTCTAGTCAACAACTTCTCCAATAAGGTGCAGCGCCGTCGCCCCCACTATGCGAGCTTTTACAAACTCTCCCGGCTGCACATGGTAACCTTTCATGATCACCAGCTTGTACTCCGGAGTTCTACCAGCTACATCCCCTCTGAAGGAAGTTCCGTTGATTAACACTTCGACGGTCCTCCCAACGTAGCTCCTATTAACCTCGGCAGCGATTCGCAAAGCCACTGAAGAGGCCTCGCGGCTTCGCGCCTTCTTCACGTGCTCTGGTATGTTGTCGTAGCTAACATACCCCAGCGTGAAGGGTCTAAGAGTGTATCTAGCAACATGCACTTTGTCGAACCTTAATCTCTCGATAAAGCTAAGAGTGTTCCTGAAACTTTCATCGCTTTCTCCCGGGAAACCGACTATGATGTCTGTCGCCAGGCTCAGCGTCCCCACGCTACTGCGTATTTTTGCTACTAATTCTTCGTAAGCGCTCACTGTATATCTTCGCCTCATAAGTCTCAGTACTTGGTCATCGCCAGATTGGGCTGGGAGGTGGAAGTAACGGTAGAGTCTTTCATCCCTAAACAGCGGTAGCAACTTTTCAGCGATTTTCGCTGTCATAATTGGTTCCATCATGCCGAGCCTAATCCTGTACCTGCCCTGTACTTCTTCAAGCAGCGTCTCTACCAGCTCGGGTAAAGAGCTCCTGCTACTAATCCCATAGCTCGCTACATCCTGGCCTGTGAGATATATCTCCCTAGCCCCTCTCGCCACCGCCTCCTTCACTGCCTTTACGATGCTCTCAACCGGGTAGCTCTTCACCTGCCGCCCTCTAGCCACCCACTCAACGCAGAAACTGCAGGATCCTGTGCAACCGCTCTCTATGGGAACTACGTAGGTAGGCCCACCCCGGTACTCCGGGAGAATCGAAAGGTTCCTCTGGTACTTTCGCACTATGTAGACCGGGTCCCTGGATTCTAGGGCGTCGACAACGTGGTCAAGGGCATCGGGCTCAACTAATGCGGCTTCGGGCGTGATACTGAGTATGCTCTTCGGTCTAACATTAACTAAACAGCCTGCGACTACGAAGCGTGCGTGAGGAGCTTTCTCGCGCAGCTCTCTCAGCCTCTTAAGCATAGCCACCTCTGTATCTCCGCGAACAGCACAGGTTACAACGACGATGGCATCGGCGTCTCTAGCGTCGCTAGAAACAGTGTAGCCTGCTTTCTCCAGCAGTGATCTGGCGATCTCCCCTTCCGCCTTGCTAAGCCAGCAGCCGTGGACTTCGAGGTAAACTTTCACTGCCGGCACCCGGTGGACATTCAGATCAGAAACTTAGGGAAGGGGGAGTAAAGGATCTCTCACAGTGGCAGCTGTCTGTACACTCTCCCTAAACTCTCAGCGAGCCTGAGCAGCTTCTCCTCCAACTCGTCAACCTTTTGCTTGTACTCGTGCTTTGTAATTCTTCCTCTACGGTACAGTCGCTCGACCTCCAGTAAGCTTTCTACACAGCTGTTAATTTCGCTCTCTATCGTAGCCAGAGTTCCGAGCGCTTTCTCTCCCCGTTGTCCGAGTGTTGTTAAGAAAGCTCGTAGCTCCGAGCTAAAGGCGGAGTCGCGCCTCATGTGACTATTTAGCAGGCTGATCATCTTGGTCGTTCCAGCGCCCCTCGCTCTGTACTCTCTAAGCTGCTTAACCAGCGTAATAATGTCACTTCTCCAGTCTTCAATAAGTTTCCTGACCTTCTCCGCAGAGCCCTCCTCGGCTGCCTTCTCGAGGACCGCCTGCTCCTTAGGTCTCTCCTTGCGGAGTACTAGGTAGCCGGCCGCTCCCACAACAGCTACTGTAATCACAACTCCTATGAGCGGTAGGAATCCTCCCGAGGTTTGCGCGAAACTGGGCGTTACTCTGACGGGTGAGTACATACCAGGCTGCAGCAGTGGGCCTGCAGGTGGCAGTGAGTAGCATTGCATCGAAGAGCCCACTTTTTCAACTCTAGAAGCGCTTGGGCTAAGGGTAGCTGTTCCTTCGATGCACACGCGTACTGTGTAGTTCTGGATAAAGGGGCCTAAGCCCATGTACGCGTCTACGGTCCCGTTCAGAGGGGACGAGTAGCGTAAAGTGATTATGCTTCTTTGACCTGCACCTTGCAGAGCGGGTAGAAGGCTGATGACGATGAGTGTCTCGTTCTTTGCAGAATACTGACTAATGTACCTCGAAGGATACTTGAAGAGAGATGCCTCGACAGCGTCGAGCGTGAAAGCTGAAGGAAGTGTTAGCCTCAGGCTGGTGGTAGGCATTTCTCCCTCCGATACTAGGTGTAAAGAGTCCACATACTCTACCTTACCGGGTGATAGCAAGATCGTTCTATTGAGGAAAGTGACTCTCACCATCTGCACGCTGCTCAAAGGAGCCCATGCACGTACAACGTCGCAAGCGCTCGGCACAGCGGTTAAATTGTACTTCACCACTCCTTGTGAACTGCTTCCGAGGATGGTCTCTACGGTAAACGCTGTGCCGATGGTGAAGCTACCCGTGACGTTCGTTATCACTCCGAGAGGCGCTAGAGGCACAGGTAAAGCGACTGAAAGCGTGGTCGCGTTAGCAGATAACGCGCTGATAACTAGCGTAACATTTGCCTCAGTAAACTCTCTAGTAAACTCGAAAGTCAGAAGTTCACCTGAAACGCGTCCACTTACCTGTTGGCCATCAACCCTAGCAAACGCGAGAAGAATTCTGTCTCCAAAGTCGCTAATGTTTAGCGAAAAACTGTTCACAGGTCTCGGGAATTTAACGCTAGCAAATAGGAGCGCGTAACCATACTCTATTCGACCTTGAATACTCATGTGCGCTAATTCTGCGGTGCTCTGGCTCGCTTCTTGCGCACTTGCTGTGCGCGCTAACATAAGGACTACTAGGAGCAGGATAGCCAGCCTCTCGACGCGCATCGGAGGCGAAGCGATAGACAGGCTTAAAAAGTTAAGTGATCTGCTTTCCCGAGGTCTAGGGTCCTACGTAGTCCTCTACTCTGGGTAGCTTCTTCGGAAGTCCTTTCCTCTCCCTAATAGCGAGCACAAGTTGTTCAAGCTGGCCTGAAGGTACCGGCGCCCACTTCAGGAACTCGTAGGCAAAGAAGGCCCTACCCTGAGTCGCCTCCCTGAACTCATCCGCGATGTTGAAGCTCTCCGCTACTGGGAGCTCTGCTAGCACACGCATTACAAGGCCCTTCTCCTCCATCGATATTATCTTACCTCTGTGCCTGTTGAGGACGGTTAGTGCTCCGCTTAGCTGCGCTGACGGTACTTTGATGTCCACTTTCAGTATGGGCTCCAGCAAGGTGGGCTTCGCGGACAAGAACGATGCCATGATGCTGTTTTTAGTTGCCGGCATAATCTGCGCGGGACCGCGGTGCGCAGGGTCTTCGTGGAGCACCGCGTCGACAAGCACGACCTTTACTCCACGCACCGGCTCCTGGGCGAGAGGGCCTGCCTCCATCGACCATCTGAAACCTTGAACTATAGTGTCCCGCACTTCCCTGAGGTATTGAACGCCGGTGGTGCGGTTGACGATCACGTTGAAGTTCTCGTCGATATCCCAGATGTTTCGGGCCTCGTCCGTGTCCCAGCCAGCGTACTCGCGGAGGATATTTGCTCTCTCACGCCAGTCCTGGTCCGCGTAAACCTTGCCCTCCTGCATGAGCTTTATAGTCTCCTCGTTGAGAGGCTCGGTGTAGAGGTACAGCTTATTGTGCTTGTTCGGCGATTTACCCTCGAAGACTTCGCCTTTCTCCCTCACGGTCTCTCTGTACCGTACTATCGGCGGAGAGGTCACTATATCCAGCCCGGTCCTCTGCTTCAGATCCCATAGCGTGATCTCGAGGTGCAGAGTTCCCACACCGCTTATCAGGTACTCACCGGTCTCCTGGTTGATGTAAACCTTGAGTGTGGGGTCCTCGATCGCAAGCTTCCTTAGAGCGTCTACCAGCTTGGGTAGATCGCCGCTCCTCTTGGGCTCGATAGCTATAGTGACTACGGGCTCCGCGACGTAGGCAAGGTGCTCGAAAGGCGTCATCACATCCTTGAATCTCGAGTCAACTACGGTCTCCCCGGCACGCGCTTTATCAAGCCCTAGGATAGCGACGATGTTCCCTGCAGGTACCTGCTCTATCTTCTCCCTGTAGGGTCCCATGTAGAGGCCCACTTGCAGAACTTTCCCAGTGTCCTTCGCGTTAACAAGATAGACTTCTTGCCCCTCCACGACAGTACCGCTGAATACCCTACCGGTTGCTACCTGACCAGCGTGAGGGTCTACGGTGATCTTACTCACGGCAACGACTGTTGGCCCCTCCGGGTCGCACTCCAGCATGGCTTTCCCGATTTCGCTGCTTAACTCTCCACGCCATAGCCGAGGCACTCTATACTTCTGAGCTTCGCGAGGGTTGGGGATGTGCTCTACGACCATGTCGAGGAGAGCTACGTAGAGGGGAAAATCTCGTGCCAACTCCTCGTGGTTACCGTGCTCGTACGCGTCGATTATGTAGTCGAACTTCACTCCTTTCTCTACTGCTATGGGTACTGTGAGTCCCCACTTGTGGAGGGCGCTGCCGAAAGCAACCTGGCCCTTCGCGATGTCAACCTTCCACTTATCTCTAAACTCTTTGTCTGCATAAAGCTCTATCAACCCGTTAAACTCCTTCACGATTTCCACGAAACTTTGTTGAATCTCTCGGGGACCTAGCCGAAGCTCCTTGATAAGCCTATCCACCTTGTTTATGTAGAGGAGAGGTTTCACGTACTCTTGTAGTGCTTGGCGCACAACGGTCTCCGTCTGAGTCATCACGCCCTCCACAGCGTCTACGACAACTATGCCGCCATCCATCATTCTCAAACTGCGCGTGACGTGGCCCGTAAAGTCAACGTGTCCGGGAGTGTCCACGAGATTTACCACGTAGGGCTTATTCTCCCACTCGTGGTACAGGGATACGTTCGCCGCTTTCACGGTCATCTGCCTTAGCTGCTCAATCTCGACGTAGTCCAGCGCCAAGGCCTGTCCAGCAACCTTAGGGCTAAGGATGCCGGCACCCATCAGGAGAGAATCCGAGGTCGTTGTCTTCCCGTGGTCTACGTGGGCTAAGGTGCCGATGTTCCTGACCTGCTCGACGTTTCTCATGATTTTTGCAATCTCCTCGACTTGCTTGTACCTGGGCACGCAAATTTCACCTCGTTCCCGCGAGGGCAGAATGGCTTTTATTCATTACCTAGCATCGAGCCTTTCCTGCGGCTCGGATACCCACGGAGCGTTCAGTGGGGCTTCAAGCGCTTCGATGCCAAGCACGTCGGGGGGGCGAGTTAGGTGCCTGTAGGATCTGGGGCTAGGGAGGTAAACACCAGGCTCCAGCAGGCGCGGCTTCACTGCGGTATTCTTCCTATCGCTAGAGGACCGGTACCCGCACTTTGAGCACTTGAATCCCTTTCCACGACCCGCGGACTTCATCCTCGCTCCACAGCGCGGGCACAACGGGTTACAGATCACTTCGAGGGGTTGAACCTCGATAACCCGGAGTACCTCCGCGTTTACAGCGAGCCCCCGCTGCGGGATTACGCCCCCGCCAACTTCGATTAGGTCGCCTTCTCTAAGCAGTTTGGCAGCTTTCCTCAACCTGCCCGTTTCCCAGAAGAACATAGTGTCGATACAGCCTGTTGAATCGCAGACCGTCAGCTTTACGTGTCCTCCCTGGAGTACTCTCGGGCGTGAAGCAACTCTGCCCTTTACCAGCACAGAGTCGTAAGGGTGAATATCCGCTATACTCTTGAAGCGAAGATGAGCCTGAGTTGCCTGGTTAGTTTTGTAGATAATCCATTCTCGCAGGCCATGCTTCTTTTCGAGAAGAGAGGCCGCTTCTAGAAGCAAGTTCGGGTCTAACCCACGCAGCCCCAGCACAACTGGAGTTTCTCCCCCAGGCGCTGCGAGAAGGCGCCTTTCAGCGTAATCGTAAGTCGAGAAGAGAAGAGGTCTGTACTTCTTGTCAAGCTCGAGGAGCGTTGGTAGCAGCTCCCGCTTATTCACACTGCTTTTCGTCCTGTAAACAAGGAGCTCGTAGGTGAAGCTTGCCATCTTGAACGCGCCTATAGCGGCGGCAGCGCCCACAATCCCTCTACCCTTATGTGCTGCTGAGAGAATCTTCCCCTCTGATACCAACTTATCGAGCACTCTTTCAGCGAAAGTCCTTGGAATGAACTCGTGCAGAGCACGCTCGTAGAAAGGCCTCAGCTCTGCTAGAGCGTCTCTGGTCGCTACAAGTAATCCGGGAGAAGTTTTCCCATGTTTCTCGGAAAGCGACATCACTGTGCTCTCGCACTCCTCTACAACCTTATCCACATCTCTAGCTTCCACATCGACATGAAGGGAAACCGCACCGTTGCCTCTCGTCTTAACAGGAACATTGGGGTTAAGCCTAACCAGGTATGGGAGGTCGAGAAATCTCACTCCTCTAAGCTTCAGCTTGAGAGCAATCAAATAACCTAGGTAAGTTGTGCACCCGCTTCTCGGCGAGTCGGTGTCATCTAAGCCGATGTGGAGCTCCATCTCTCAGCGAATGCTCTCTACAGCGTATAAGTAGATGCCGTCCAGTATGCCGGGTCCACTGCCCTCTCTTCCGTGAGGGCTTCGGGCTCTATCGCCGGTGAGGTGTGTTGATAGATGAATGTTGGCTGCTGTCTGGGCTACAGCGTCTTTGTCAACGCCCTCGACGATAATTTCTTCTTTCTCGACTTTCACCTTCACTCCGGGTAGTACGGTGGCGTAGCGCTTACCTCTCTCCCCTAAAAAGTTCTCGATTACGACGCGGTTGTTCTCAACTTTCACGTTCATCGGGAAGTGGGCATAAACGATTTTCAGCTTGTACCTATACCCTTTGGTAACACCCTCAATCATGTTCTCTATGTGAGCAGCCAAAGTGCTTACTAACGCATAATCTTTCTTAGTAGCGTTGAAAGTCTCCACGACAACAGCACCGTCTTCGAGCTTCACTAGGATATTCTTAGCGTGCGAAAAGTCTTTCTCCACACTCCCAAGAGGTCCACTCACCACGACTCTCTTTCCCTCCACCTTCACCGACACGCCTTGAGGTACTTCGATTCTTCTTACCACCCGGTAGACCCTCATAAGGCTCGAAACTGAGGGAGTCGATCGGTATTTAACCTTATAGCAAGACCAGTAGTCCGTTTACCTGCCCTTCGCTCGAGCTGTAATGCCGGCAGAATCGCTAACGAGGGAAGCAAGGGCAGCGCAAAGGATATACCACTGAACCTTTGCTGTCTTCCTGGCGGGGGTGCCCGAGCTAGGTCAAAGGGGGCGGACCCCTCCGGGGCCCACACTCAGGATTGCATAATGGGAGCTCCGCTGGCGCTGGCCTGCCCGGGTTCGAATCCCGGCCCCCGCACCATCCTTTTCCTGAGTGCTTCCCGGAGCCGCGCTTACCTTAGCGCGATTACCGATATTTCTACTAGGGCGTTGCGGGGTATCTCTGCTTGGACGGTTACTCTAGCAGGCTTCGATTCAGAAAAATACTCGGAGTAAACTTCGTTGAATTGGCTGAATAGGCTGAGGTCCTTCAGGTATGCTATCACGTAAACGACTTTACTCAGATCAGAGCCGGCCGCCTCGAGAATTGCTTTCACGTTTTCGAGTACCCTCCGTGTCTGCTCCTTTATATCTCCGGAGACTAGCTGACCCGTAGAGGGGTCTATGGGGATTTGTCCGGAAACGAATACGAAAGGCCCCGCAGCTACTGCCTGGCTGTAGGGGCCAATAGGTTTAGGAGCTTTCTCCGTGAACACTACGCTCTTCTCCATACCCTAGCTCACCAAGGTGAACTCCAAGCCTAGCTCTTTAAGCTTCAGCAGAAGGATCTCTACAGACTCACGCGAGGGTACCTCAAGCCCCAGCGTAACCTGCGCCATGCCGGGGTTAATGAGCGGATTAAGCCTCTCGTGATAGATCTCGATTATGTTGAAGCCGAGCTCCGCTATGGGGTCGATAACTCTCTTCAGCTGGCCGGGCTTATCGGGTAAAATCCCTTGGATTCGGACTTGCCGCCCCTCCAGGAAGAGTACCTGGTTTATGATTCTCGAGAGAAGTGAGGGGTCAATGTTCCCGCCGGAAATCACGCACGCCACTTTCTTTCCCCTCGCATCGTACGCGCCTGACGTTAGTGCAGCTACGGAGAGAGCACCTGCAGGCTCTGCTACCGTTTTAGCCCGCTCTAGAAGTAGAAACACGGCTTTAGCGATCTCTCTATCGTCTACGACAACGATGTCGTCTACAAATTCTTGTACGAGCTCAAAGGTGAGCTTTCCGGGCTTTTTCACGATGACTCCGTCCGCGATGCTGAAGACGCGGGGTGTTTCTACCGGTTGCCCGTGGCGGTAAGAGAGATACATTGAGGGGGCTCCTGTCGGCTGAACGCCGATCACTTTTACTCGGCTGTTGAGCCTCTTGAGAGCGATAGCTATCCCTGAGATTAGCCCCCCGCCTCCCACAGGCACCAGAACGGTCTCAACATTGGGTAGATCCTCGTAGATTTCTACCCCTATGGTGCCCTGCCCCGCGATTATCTCGGGATCGTCGAAGGGGTGCACGAGAGGGATTCTTTCCTTCTCAGCCAGCTCAACCGCGTAAGCGTAAGCTTCATCGTAGGTATCTCCATGGAGAACCACCTGCGCTCCGTAGCTTCTCGTCGCGTTAACCTTGTAGAAGGGTGTATGCTTCGGCATAACGACGATTGCTTTAACTCCGAGGACTGATGCCGAGTAGGCGACGCCCTGAGCGTGGTTTCCGGAACTTGCCGTGACCACTTTTTCTACTCTGCCGGCCTGCAGAAGCTTGGATAGCTTGTAGTAGGCACCTCTAACCTTGAAAGCCCCTGTTTTCTGCAGGTTTTCGAGCTTTAAACTAACCTCAGCCTTCGCGATATCTGATAGCGTTTTGCTGAAAACGATTGGTGTCCGGTGGACCGCCGGCTTGAGAATCTCCCGGGCTTCCTTTATTCTCAGCGTAATTTCCTCTGCTAGCTTTTCTCCAAGCACAAACAACTTACGGTCTTGCGTGGTTAAAGTCTTTTACCGGATAAGAAAAACTTGAAGCGTTCTAAACCACCTCTTTAACGTTGGCGAGTACCTGCTCTGCCCTACCCCTAAGTTCCCACCTGTCTCTCAACCCGTTAAAGCCCGGCTTCTCTATGAGGAAGGATACGGCTGCTGCAGCGTAGGCCGCAGCCTCTTTCACGTCACCGGAGTTCATGTATTCGATTGCGAACACAGTAGTGAAGACGTCTCCTGCGCCCGTCCTGTCAATAACCTCGGAGGACTTAGCTGCCGGTACGTAGTAAACCCTCTGGGAAGTCGCAACGTAGGCTCCCCCGCTGCCCATAGTGACTAGGGAAATTCCCGCCCCATCTTTTACGAGCTTCTCAGCTAGCTTAGGAGGCTCAGCGTCGCCGTAGAGTACTCTAGCTTCGCTGACTTCGGCGTGAGTAATGTCGGATAAAGGTATGATGAGACGTGCTTCGGGTGTGGAGACGAGCTTAACTCTCCTCTTCTCGTCGATTCTCCTAACGTAGCCCTGTAAGTCACTAACTGTGAGGGCGGCTCTCTCCGCTATCTCTTGAACGGCATCTGGAGGGATCTCTCCGATTAGAGCACCGATTATAACAGCACTACCTCTGATCTTCTCTAGCGGGATATCGCCTAGAAGTATATCCTCGCACCTCGTAAGCAGGTAGGAGATCCTTTCATCGCGCTCGTACACGTGCTTAAACTTAGTCGTGGGCATGCTTCTCGAAACCTGTATATGAGAAATGTCCACACCGCTTCTCGAGAGGGACATGAGGTACTCGTCAGGGAAATCCAACCCTATCTTAGACACTATGTGAGGCCTGGCGCGATGCTTCATCGCGGCAAAAGAACCGTAGGCCACGGTTCCACCCATCTTTCTCCTCATGCTCCCCTCCGCCACTATTACGTCGACTACCAGGTGCCCTACCAGAAACACGTCCATCGGCGCCAACCCTACGCTAAGCTGAGCGTGTGCAAAATAACCTTAACTACAACTCTTCGGCTTCAGCCCCTCATAGGAGAGCTTCTAAGGTCTCCTTCTTAATCCGGTACGAGAAGTATGAAGCTCAGCAGGTAGATGGTAACCAGCGCGATTGCTACGCCATCCAGAGCTGTGAAGCGCAAGCGAATGTAGGACGTAGGTTTCCTCGAAGAACCGAAACCACGTGCTTCTAGGGCTTCGGCAGCCATCAAGCTCCTTCTCACTTCGAATATTATCAGTGGCACCATGAGGTAGACGTAGTTGCGCACCCGCTGGGTAAGGCTGCCTTTCTCCAGCTCAAAACCTCTGCTCTGTAGAGCGTGCATTACTGACTCCACATCTAGTGCCAGGGTTGGAACGAACCTGAAGGACATAGTTATCAGCATGGCGTACTCTCTGGGGAGGTGGGCGCTCTCAAGCATTAATGATACTTCATCCGGGGATGTTGTCATGAAGAATAGCGATAATGAAGTCGAGAGGGTGAGAAATCTTAAAGCCATCAAAGCAGGCCCAACCCATCCGGGCTGAGGAGCTGTAATGTAGTTTAGCACGAATATCAGGAGCGCTAAGGGGGCTGTCGCTCTTAGTATGCTGACGAACCTAGCCCCCCGTCTTGCCACAATAGCTATACAAGCGGCGGTGGCCAGCAGGAGCGACTGCTTTAGGAGCGATTGGCTGTATAGGGATAGGAAGGCGAGCGTGAGCGAGATGAGCGCCCTAGAGCGCGGGTCAGTCTTGTCGATCGGTGTGTTCTCTTTCTTGAATTTGAGTGCTCTGAGCGCCTCGATTTCAACCACCCTGCTTAAGCTTTGAAAGCAGCTGCAAGCTCAGCTCGTCCGGTCTCCAGAGCACCTCTGACCCGTCCATAATCCCGTGCTTCTTCAGAACCGCGTATATGCGTACCATCTGCGGTGGGAGTAGCCTAGCTTCTCTTAGAACCGTCTGCTTGCCGAGTATCGCTTTTGGGGGCCCTTCAGCTATCACTCTACCCCTCGCCATGAGAACTACCCTATCGACATGCTCCGTGACAAACTCTACATCGTGTGTCACCATCACAATGGTCTTACCCATTAGGCGTAGTTGGTGTAGAAGCTCGGAAATTTTCTCTTTCTGCAAGTAGTCCTGCCCGGCAGTCGGCTCATCGAGCACTATGATTTCCGGGTCGTAGGCTAGGACGGAGGCTATCGTGAGGCGCTTTCTCTCACCGACGCTCAGGGAGAACGGGGATCTATCCCTATACTCCCACAAGTTAAGCAGGTTGAGAGCCCACTTTACCCTCTGCTCGACAACTTCCTCCGGGAACTTGAAGTTCCTGAGCGCGAACGCGACTTCGTCGTACACGCTTTCGGTGAAAAGCTGGTGGTCCGGGTTCTGGAAAACTAGCCCCACTACCCGCGAGATCTGCGCAACGCTGGCCGTTCTCGTATCCATACCTTCTACGAGCACTCTTCCCCTTGTCGGCTTCAGTATGCCGTTAAAGTGCTTAATCAGCGTAGTTTTACCGGCGCCGTTCTCACCCATGATAGCTAGAATCTCACCCTTTCTAACCTCAAGGCTTACTCCTCTCAGAGCCTCCACTCCACCCGGGTAGGTGTAGTAAACATCTTCCACCTTAATGGCTACTTCCCCGTCCCCCTCCATACCCCCTCCCTCGGAATAGCTCCACTATCGCTAGGGCGATTTTCTCAGGGGAGACACCGTTAGGCGATATTTCTACACCTCCCTCCTCGAGTAGCTCGAGCAGCTTAAGCGCTGGCGTGAAACCTACGATGTGCCCATACCTCTTTAGGGTGCTGTAAGGACTGCCATCTTCCACGATTTTTCCATCCTGCATCACGATTACTCTTGTGGCGAATGGTAAAGCGACCTCTAGCCTATGCTCTATAACTATAGCTAGGACGCCTTCCTCCGAGACCTTTCTTCTAACGAGCGCTAGCACGTGAAGTGCTGTTA